>JAALOO010000695.1_pt2 | contig 17527 bp, 6 predicted proteins | sample 7257641 | NCBI WGS metagenome assembly JAALOO01 (sample SAMN14085613, study PRJNA598686) | mite metagenome | biome: ENVO:01001000; feature: ENVO:01001002; material: ENVO:01001226; isolation source: single female mite from University of Michigan culture on fish food culture... ...
TGGTGGTGGTGGTGGTACAGTTCTCTTGATTGATTGATTGATGACACTCTAAGCGAGTGGGAGGATTAGGGAGGCACAACACAAGAGAGGTGGATTGAATGACGTCTAATGACCAAATGAATACCAGATTAGCCGTAGACTGAACGAGCAACTACTGCAGAGAAAGGACTACTGACGACGGCGGTTGCGGCGGCAAACCATTTCAAGATCATCTACTTGTTGTGTGAGACAATGTGCGCCGTTTTGCTCTACTTTTGCTCTACAGCAGTAGTGTAAGAAAAAGGTAGATTTCTACTGCTGCTGCTGTTGCTGCACCTTGCACTCTCCATCACCCGCATGCTTCAACTCAAGAGTTGGTAGAGTAGAGCAAGATGTGCTGTGTGTGTGTATGTGCGGTGAAAATGAATGTCGACACAAACTGTTTGACTGACTGCAAATTTGGCTGAGAGTGAGAGAGTTTGACTGCCACAGGGCAGAGACAGTAAAGACTACGTCTTCAGAGATTGAGTCAGAGAGAAAGAGATCGAGACACACACGTGGAGCGGTGAAATGGATGGTGTGATCAGCCTTCAGGACGTGCAGTCTGCGCCACAACAGCATGGGTGATAGTGGTGATGCTCACCAAACAGCTACTGAAACGAGTGGGGCTAGGAAGGATACCTCAGCCATAGTCATAGTCTGCCACCAGCAGCACTGCGCGTGCTGCTCCACTTCAGCCAGTCAGTGAGTCAGTCCTCTTGAGCACTTCTCTCTCACTCTTTTCCATTAATTCAGCTCCTCGATTAGTGCAATTAGAGTGCGCTAATTATAGTGCTGGCCACTCTGAAGTGAGTGAGTGTGCGTATGTTTGCGTTCTGATTTCAATCGACTGATAATCTATTACGACTACTGCACTGCACTAAACGGCACTGTTACAACTACTGCTCGTAGAAAAGAGTTGACGGAAGAAGTAAGGAAGAGGCAAGCATAAGCCTCCCCCTAAGCCTGTCTGTCTTTGCTGTCTGCCTCTGGTCATTATCTACCACTACACTCTCTTCAATGACTATCACCTACAGTACAGCTTACCTTGTTCGAGTACAGCGTTATCCAGTCACCGCCGTTGAAGAGGATCTGGAGCGTACAGCTGCTGGGAATGAGAATCTCCGATATGTCGTCGAAACTGCGAGAAAAAGATAAACAACAAAATAAAAGATTGAAGGTCGTACAACAGAAAGAAGCTATGTTTCGTTCAGACGTACCTGAGCTTCTCTATCACAGTGAGCGAATCTCTCTCCCGCTTCAACAGGTGGACGGCACTGTGCGAGACGGCGAGGTAGTCGACGTTGGCCAGGGCCGGCTGCTGCTTACTCCCACCCCCGGAGACGACGTACAGTCGGGCAAAGTAGGTGGGCAGCTCTCTGGCGGCCTCAATCACCGCCCGTTTAAAGGCCGCCTTGGGACTGTACCCGCCCAGTGGATTGTACCCGTGGATGCCCTCTGCCTTAAGCGTCTTCAGCAGACTGTCGCACTCCTCCTCGTTCAGGCGAATGCAGTTGCCCGAGTAGACGTCGTTGACGATTTGCCAGAAAACGAGGTCCACCAGAATGGGGTTGTCCAGAGTTTCGCCGGGGGAGAAGAGCTAGCAAAAATAAAATAAAAGTGGGTTAGAATTGAAAAACATAAAAAGTAGTCACAAACCTCCTTTCTCATGTTGAGCTTGAATTTGGGCTTCGAGTAGGCGTAAAAGTTGATTTCATTTTTTAGGTAAAGCTTCGTCTTGATCTGTCGCTCCACCTCGAGGTGCTGATCAGCAATGCCATTGGCAAACTGTTCACCGCCGTTCATTGACTTAAGATAGTCTGCCTGACTGTCGGGAAACTCTAGCGGCTCAAAGTGACCAGAGTCTCGGTACGACCGACCTGATGAGGCGTGTCCCCGGTAGCCGCCCTTCAGAGGATGCTGCGTAGCGTTTCCATTGAACAGCTGTAGCTGACCGCTGAGCGAGGAGGCGTCACCGTTGGGCGGTGGCGGTGGAGGTATGTTCATGCGTTTGAGGTTATTCCCAAAACAATTTGCAGCCTTTGCAGAAAAGCCATGACCGTTGTAGCCATTGAAGCGACCACTCGATGAGGAGTGCCGTTCATTGCTCGACTCGGCACTGTGACTGTCCGCATCAAAGGACTGATGGTGGTGGTGGTGAAGAGGGTGATGGTGCTGGTGGTGATTGCCGTTGTGGTGATGATGATCCACTCCCTCGTCTTTGCTGAAGTACCGTTCCGGCGTGTACAGCGGTCGTTCAACTGAGACGTAAGAGTTCACCTGCGTCGTCGAAGAGGAGAGCCGATTGAAGGGACCTAGCTCTTCCCGACGCTCTCTGAACTCTCGACTGCCGCTCTTTTGCAGAAGATTCTGCTGGTTTTTGATAAACTTCTTCACATGCAATGACGGCTCGTAGTTGGAGTTGAGCGAGCTCTCCTGTGAGAGCTTCTTGTGCTGCCCGTGAATGAGGTGCTCAGAGTGGGTGACCACCACCACGCCCGCCGCCGCCACCACACTGTCCACTGTCTGTTTGATGTTGGGCGTCGATGCGGTCTCCATGAAGTTGGCTGCATTGCGCAGCGAGCCCATCAGCTGTCGCTCCAGCAGCGCCTTCCTCGTCTCCGAGAGCTTCTTCACCGAGCTCATGTTGGCGAGGTCGTCCATGCTCTGGCTGGTCACCACCACACCGTTGCCGCCGCTGCCGTCCTTTCGGTCCAGTCGCTCCCGTCGTTCTCTGCTGGTCGGCCCGCGCACACTCTGGTCAATGGTCAGCTGCTCCAGCTTGGCGCGCATCTCCGAGCTGATGCGCAGCTTGCCGATGCTGCCCGGGGCAATGGCATTGTCGCTGTACTTGCGACTGATGTGCTCTTTTGGAGCGGCAGCACTGGCCAGCAGTGCCATGCCGTTGGAGGGCGATGCAATGCTGGCACTTCGCTTTGTCGCCTCCATCACCACCTTCTCCGCGGCGGATGGCTTTGGAGGAGGCGGCACCTGAAGCTCGGCGGTGCTGTTGCCGTTCAGCGGTGAGCTTTCTGAGCTGCTTGTCGTCGTTGTTGTGAAGATATCACTCGTGGCGGAAGAGACGCTAGTGCGAGGCTGGCCGTTGCCATTGGCAAAGACTCCGTTAGTGCCATCAGAAGAAGACTCGCTGGTGCTGTTGTGCGCTTGTTTGTCCGCCTTCTCAATTTGCTTCTTTCGTTTGAACTCGATAAAGTTGCTGCCCGGCGCCGCAGTGCCCACCTCCTCCGACGGTGGCGGCCAGCGCCACTTGCCGATGCGGACCGTCTTTGCACGACCAAAGACGTCTGTTCCCGGAGAAAGTGGAGGAGGAGGGGGCGGTGGAGGCGGTGGAGGTATCATTTTGATGCCACCATTCGAGACGATCGATATCTTTGCTGGTGGGGATGACGATGTTGCTGCACTGATAACTGCGCTCTTTTCTGATTTACCTGCTGATGTGGCTGATGGTGCTGCTGCCATTGCTGATGACGGCTCATTAGCTTTACCGCCAAGGACAGCAATGGCTGATGATGGCGTCATGGCAGAGGCTGCTGCTGATGATGGCAGTGGGAAGGCAAGTGAGCTCATGCTTGAGCTTCGATTCATTGCCGCCTGCTGCTGCTGCTGTTGATCAACGCCTGCTGTGGTGGACGCTGGTGGCACTGGTTGTGCGAGCAGCTGTTGAAGCTGCTGGTTCTGCTGCAGCAGTTGCTTTTGAATCTCCAGGTTTTGCTGCATCGTAGAAGCGAGGAAGGCTCGCTGCTGCATCTGGAACATCTGCTGCTGCAAAACTTGCTGCTGCAGAAGGCTTGGGTCTAGCTGGCCGGTGAGATTATTCAAGCCAGCAAGGTTGAGCTGCAGTTGACTGTTGGTGAGGGCGTTTGGGTCAATGCTGCTGCTCTGAGAGAGGTTCATGCGAGAAGTGTTTGGCTGAGAAAAGTGGGTAAAAGTTAAAATTGATAAAATGATAAACACAACAAATCTTACTTCCACTTCATTGACGCCACCCTTTAGCGAGGCAGACAGTTTTTGGCTATTGAGCAGATCGTCGACTTCAGTGGTGTCCATTCTGTGAAACAACGCCTCCTGGAGGGCCTCATCATCGTCATCGTCTTCATCGACAAACGTCAACGGGGAGGTACCGCCGCCCTTGATAGACTGCGCCAGTGACCGGGCGTCAGACATGGCATCATCGAGGTTGGCATCGAGAACCGGACTGAACAGGTCATCCAGGTACTGGTCCAGTTCAGAGGTGTGCGAAGGAATGCGAATGTTGCGCACATGAGAGGCAAGTGAGGGAGCCTCTGAGGTGTCAGACATGGCGGAGCTCTTTACTGAAAACTCTATATCGCTGCGATGGCTGCGATGGAGGTACTGCTGACTTCGGCTCTTGCCATGGTTGCCGCCACTCTTGGCAAGCTTACCACCGCCACTCTTACGACGACCTCCGTTATGGCCTCCATTCGCCGAGGTACCCTCCAGTTTACCGTCCTGCTCCAGTCCCGACTCAGCGTCGTTGATGCACGAGCTAGTGTCCGACTCAAAGGAGGACGAGGCCGTGGAGGAGTGACTGGACGGTCGAATGAGGTTGCTGTGGTGTTTGGTGTTTCGGTGCGCCGACTGGTGCAGTGGGACGCCGGGCAGGCGAAGTTCGCCCATCATCTCCGAGCCAGGCTCCGCCGGCAGTGGTCGTGAAGACATCAGGCCATGCTTTCGGTGGTACGACGGCTTGCCACCCTGCTGGTGGTCACTGTTTGGTGAGCTGCTGTCGCCGTCATCGGCATGGCCACCACCACCACCGTTTCCACCTTGCTCTCGGAAGTTCATCAGACTTTGCACCTTGTTCAGCGAGTCTGAATCATTGTCACTACCGCCTGTCAGCGAGGCAGTCTTATTTAGTTTGTCGCGTGAAAAGTAGCGAATGTTCAGTGAAGAGCTGGCAAGGCCGAGCTCCTGCATGGACATACTTCGCTGGTTGAGCAGTTGCTGGTTTCGCGAGGAGTTGTGGTGAGCGAGATGGCTGTGCTTTGTGCCGTCGTTCTTTCGTGTGTACAGGCTTTTGCGATTTGAGCGAGGATCACCCGAGGTGGTGGGCTTTTTCGAGTTGAGCGCGTCAACGTTCTTGTTAGAGATGTACCGCTGGTTGAGCCGCGATTTTTCACTCAGCTTCAGGTCTCCACCACCACCCCCACTAGTCGGGTCCTCTTCTCCAAGTCGCTCTAGTTCATCTTCCTCTTCGTCCTCTTCAACGATCAACTCTTCGTTTGCCTCAATTAGCTGATTAAAGGCCTGCAAAGAGGTGGCGTGGTTCTTCAAGTACCGCTCATTGAGTCGACTGCCCATTGCCAGGCCCAAGCCAGCTCCCCCGCCGCCTTCTCCGTGATCATCCACTCGCATCAGCGTCTCACCAGAAAGTGAGCGATGCATCTTCTGATTTAACTGTCGTTGGACGTTACTTTTGAGGAAGACGTGTTTACCGCCGCCGCCATTTTCTAATCTTTCGCCTCCAACACCGCCTGCGCCACCGTTTTCCATTTGCGGAAACTTATTCACCAGCTCAGGGTTGTGGTAAGGATTGGGAGGCGTTCGCAGCGTCCGATAGGCGTTCTTTGCTCCGATAAAGTAATTTTTGGAAGCAGGAAAGCTGGGTGCCAGCTCCATCTGCGAGACCATGTCGAGGAGATAGCTGTCACCGCTCAGCGAGTACACGTCCCCGTCATCGTCCAGGTCGACGGTCCAGCCGAAGCAGAGGGAGCTGCTGAAGCCACTCGAATGCAGCAGTTCCGCCGTCAGCTGACCAGCCGTAGTCCACGAGTCAGTCTGCGTCTGCTTGGCCGGTTCTCCATTTGGCAAGCACACCTCCACGGCCATGCCGCACTTCTTCAGATTCGCCTTCCACTCGAGCAGCGAGGCGGGGTAGGCGCGGCTGTTCAGCGGTTCACCTCGTTCTGCCGCGAGCAGCAGTCGCTGCAGTGTCGGTCGAAAGGCATTCGGTGCCTGATCGGAGACGTACTTGAGCAGGTACTTGTACAGCAGCGGGCTGGGCGCAAAAGAGGACAGACAGTGGACGAGCAGGGTCCAGCCGCGATCGGCAGCCATCGGTGACTCGTTTTTCCACGTCTGATTCGCCAGTTGACAAAAGATTTCATCTCGCAGCGAGACACTGGCTAGGCCCTTCTGGACGATGTAGTCTGCCAGTAGTTTCTCTTTCTTCCCACTCAGGTCATTGTCGTTCATGAAGCGGAGAATCAGCTTGAAGGTGGCCAGCGCCTCGGCTGTCTCCGCGTCGGAGTTCTTCTGGAGGAAAGGCGCCTTTATGGGCTCACGTTTGGCGCCCAGCGTATGCGAGCGAAAATAAATGTTGGTGAACTTGGCGAAGGAGTGCGAGTCAATGTCAAAGGGAAGCTGCTGGGCCTGTGGCGGCAGAAAACGCCCTCGTAGTGGCAGCACCGGTTTGACGCTCTTGATGATGTCATTGTAGGCGTGCACACACCGCCAGCTGTCCATTTCTGCGAGAAGCTCCGTCAGTTCCCCTGGCAGCTCAATTGGGGTCGGCAGAGAGGAGCCACCTTTGACGTTGTTTGCAGATGAGGCTGCCGAGGAGGACGACCCACCATTGATGGCACTTGAAGATGACTTCAGATTGGCACTGGACGAGGACAGCTGTTCGCCGTTTTGGGGGTGGTGATTGTTTTGATGATGGCCTTGGTGGTGGCCATTCAGTCTGGTGACCCCTTCTGGCTCTCCACCGCCTCTGTACCGCTCCGCCTCTCGTTTCACCTTGAGAGCGCGAATCTTCTCGTACTCGGTCTTCTGCCGCTGCATGCGCACCGTCGCTTGCAGCCGGACAATGCCCCGCTTCAGCGTCTCGTACTTCTTCCGCTGTCGATAGCCGCGGTAGGCCTTCTGAATGCGCACCACGCTGCGCTTCACCGTCCGGTACCGCCGGCGGCCGAGGTAGCCGCGAATGTGCGCCTGAATGCGCACCGCCGCCTGCACCAGCTTCTCGGTGCGCTCTCGCTCCAGCAGCGCCTCCGCCGCCTCCTTCAGGAAGATCTTGCTGAAGCCAAATTTGATGCCAGCGGCCTCTGCCTGCTCCACCCCTCCGGCAAATCGCTTCTCCACAATCAGCCGACTGACCTCCTTTGAGGGGGCGCCCCTCGGTAGCTGACTAGTGCTGAGGAAGGCGTGATAGCGACCGACAAAGGCGGCGTACTTCATGCGCACCGGGTAGCCGGCGGCGCGCACGCGCGTCGTCTCCACCAGCGCCGAGTGGGCGAGCTGTTCGTAGACGACGCGATCGTCGAAGAGCATCGCCGCGCGGTCGTTGTTCGGTCGGAGGCAACGGATGAACCAGGGATTCGTCTGCGAGGCGCCCTCCAGCAGACTGCTCAGCGACTCTTGAAAACGGGCGGAGACGGTGGGCGTGCGCGGTTTGATGGTCACAAAGCGACCGGAGTGCTGCTCGGCGTGGTGGCGGGCGGCAGCCGCACGATTGGCGTCCGTTGATTCTCGAGCGTGATAGAAGATCTTGCTGATGAGGGGCATCTTCGAGGAGAGCAGCGCCTCGATGACGTCCGTGCGGATGATGTCGCGGTTCTTCTCGAGGAAGCCCTCCACTGAGTACCAGACTGTGCCCTCAAAGTGGCGTACGCCGAATTCAGTCCGGTTGAGTCGCGCCCGACTGTACAGCTCATTGAGGGCGTGATTGTAGTGGCACTTCTCGAGGAAACTGCTGTCGCTCGCCTTGGGAAAGTTGCTCTCGTCCTCGAGCAGCGGCAGAATGCCGATCGGCTTTTTGCTGATCAGCGCAAGGACGGCACTGTTCTCCGGGTACTCCACCATCGTCCAGTCAATCTTCTCCTTGACGTACTCCGCCTGCTCCATGCGAAAGATCGTCCGCGCGTAGTGCGCGTACATCAGCTCATTGGCGTAGTTAATGCACAGCTGCTCAAAGTTGTTCTCCTTCAGGTTCTCAAAGCCGAACATGTCGAGAAGGGCGATCTTGCAGCTCTGCTTTCGCTGCTGACCACTGGCACCGTTTTCTTTGCCGTGAACGGCGTGGTTGAGCCTGCTGACGAGCCAGTTGAAGAGTGACACGTAGAGCACTTTGCTGATGGCGTCCCTCATGTCAAGCGCCTGATCAATGTTCAGCGGTGTCACGATGCGGTCGTGTCGCGTCTCCGTGGTCCGTGTGGTCATTAGCCCGAAAAGCTCCTCGACGGGCAGCTGCAGCAGGTGGGAGACCCATCGAATCTCCGTGTCGCTGCCAATTTCCACGCCCTCCAGTCCCTGACGGTACTGCTTTCGGTGGAAATAGACGTTGCCCAGGTGGAGGATGGAGGCGAGCAGTCGGTAGATGATATCCTGCTCCTCGTTGGTGAAACCGAGCACTTGCATGGCACCGACCAGAAATCGAAAGTCCTCAGCGTCGTCCTTGCCGTCGATGGCCGTGCAGTTGCCCTGGTTCAGGTAGAAGTACTTCTCCGCAGTGAGTAGGCCGTACTTTTCCTTCTCCGTCTTGCTGAGGCCGTCCAGCAGCTCGTAGAAGATGTGAAAGTTGCGCTCCTCGGCATTGTGCGAGACGATTCGCGACTTCTCGTGAAGGAACTCTAGCGTCTTGGCGCCCGTGATGACGCCACCGTTGAAGAAGATCTCAATGTACTTGCAGTACCGACTAGCGTTGTTGTTGCGCGTCGTTTTGGCGTTGCCAAATGATTCCAACAGTGGAATAGAGTCGAGAATCTGCTCGGTGATGAAGTTGCTTTGCGACTTGTTGATAGCCGCCAGGTACTGCAGAAGAAGCTTGGTGTTCTCCGTTTTTCCGGAACCACTTTCACCCCTAAAATAGGTTTAGTGTTGTTAGTTTTTTAAAGCAATAACAAGTTGATAGATGCATTTACATGATGAGGATGCTTTGGTTTTCACTGTCTTTGACCATTTTATTGTAGGCCAAGTTTCCAATGGTAAAGAGGTGACTGAAAATAAAAACAGACGTTTGAAATATAAAAACATGACTGTCAAAAAACTTGTAAACACTCACGGTGGTTGAGCTGAGCGCAGTTGATTTTGATACTTTTTCACTGTGTTGAGTCCATAAATTTCAAACATTTTATAGGGATTCATCGACACGAGAATGTTGCCAATAAAAGTCTGCCAATAACAGAAAAATATGGCTTAATAAAAAACGAATAAAAAATTAGCAAAAAAACGTACATAGATCTTGTTGCGTTCGTAGCGCTTCTTCAGATTCCAAAATAGTGCCGACTCGTGAATGTCGCTGAAGTGATAAAATAAAGAAAGAGAATTAAGATCTAAAAGGAAAGTATACAAAGTTGAAATTTCTAAAATCTAAAGTGTGTAAGCGTCTGCCTGTCTGTGTGGCCCCATAACTCAGAAAAGTGGGTCCCTACACATTCATCGATTGGTGCAGTGTCTGTGATTAGCATCAACAGGGCAACAGACTGGCTAGCCATACTTCTCGACCTGCTGTTGCTGGATGATATCGATTGCCTCAAAGAAACAGCAACAGCAGAAACAGCTAATAATAGATCAAGAGAAGACTCTCTCGGACAATGTCCATTTTTTGCTGCTTTCAAAAGTGTGTCTGTGTGCATGTCTGGGAGAGGTGGCATTGTGAGTGAGGCAAGCCATTACAGTACTCTTCAGACTCCATTCCATCTTCAGTGTGTCTGCTGCAGTGGTGGCATTTCCACTTCAGCAAACACATTTTGCCGAGAGGAAAAAGAAGTCCCGATGTGCTTTTTGCCCTTTCAAAAACTTTCGCCTTTTGTGGCGCCTACAGCAACTTCGTCAGCACACTCTGGTGTTGTCTGTTGTCTTCAGTGAGTGGAGTGTGTGTGCATGTCCGTTGGTGTCCATTATCATCGTTCAACAGTCAAAGGAGTCATAAGAAGGCAAAGATGGCAGTAGACGACAGCACACGTCTAAAGGAGACACACACACAGCACAGACTCATACACTCATCTAGCCCAATGAAAGCTTGAAGACAAGAAGAACTGCGCTTACCTCAAGCTAATCATGTCATCGATGCCCTCTTCAGCATCATTGTTCTGTCCACCATCTGTGAAGTCACTTCGTCGTCGAACACCACTGCTGGCCACGTGAAACACCTGCGTCTGGTGGTTTTGGTGAAGAGAAAGGAAGGAAGGAAGGAAGAAAAAGTAAAGGAATAAAAAGGGATAATCAAAGGAGGATACTCTGAAGTGAGTGCACTTTCAGCCAATCGATGTGCCTCCCAAATGACAGCCTGTCACACCGTCTGGAGATGACTGAAGCTGACAGTCTTGAGTGATTGTGCACATTCAATGGAGCTGCTCTTTGGCTGGCTGGTTGACTAAACTTACATTTCCGTCGAGTGCGGCACTTTCGATGGTCACCAGCTGAGTGGTGGCCGAGTAGTCGGTGACGATGCCCGGGACCAGAGTCACAGTGCTCTCCCCGGCGTCGAACCACACGGGGTCGCCCTAAATGAAAAGGAAAAACAATAGTGTGAGAATGGGGGTGGTGATGATTTTGATGATGATAATGCTAATGATGTGTTGATGTGTTGATGCACAGGGAAAAAGCGCCAATGAAGAAGTCAATTGACCAGTCGTAATATTAATAATACGTTTCAGAAAGATTAGCAAAAAACGACACAGAAATGGGTGACCTAAAACAACAACAACCTGGTGCACATTTGCATTTAAGAAATCCACAGAGTGCAAAAGCAATCACACACACGCAAGACACTGCACTGTCAACCTGAAGGTGCTTATTACCTTCTGTTGACTAAATCAGAAGCAGTAGGGAGAGAGGATTGGATTGAATTGCATTGATTGGAGTGTACTCAATTGTCATTTATGTCATGTTTATGTCAACATTGGGTTTTTGCATACACTGAGAATAGCACACTAGCTAGCAACAGAACTGTTCACTAGTGAAAGATGCAAAAAATGAGGGCAGATTGAGACTGAATTTTCTAGTAGATGCTTAAACACATCACATGTTTCATTAGGAAGTAGTAAGAATGTCAACAAGTTGAACAGAAGCGATTTGACCAATGATCAACTATCAAATGGTAGTAATGATGGCGATATTGGTGGTGGTAGTGGTGACAGTAGCGCAGTAACAGTTAATGATGGTCCACAAGCAGTGCTAATGTAAATGTGCAATGAATAAAGACGAGATAAGGATTCACTGGCGGTAATTAACATGTGCCGGTAGTGCGGCTATGTTGGGTGCAGTATAAGAAGCGTCTGACTTCTTCACCTCAACCATTATCACACACACTGTAAATAGTCTCGTCGATTTTGATTCATCAGGACAGTGTCAGGGACTGTTGAGGCAAATAGGTAAAATAAAGCGGTCCCTCGCTTCGATAGGTAATGTAAATAAAGGGCAAGCTTCAAGCCTAAACTCTGGAGCAGTGTCAAGTTGACAGTGACACTGTCAACAGTTTACGGCAGAGAGCTGATCAGGTGGTGGCGGTGGTAGCAAATAGGAAAACACAGCAGAAGAAAGCACCAATTAACAGGGGACGTCAACCAGAAGCAAAAAAGAAGATACGAGGTGAACGAGCACGGATTAATAGAAGAGACAATAGACAGAAGAAGGTGATCATTAGCACACAACGCACACACTACACCGGTAGAGAAATCGGTGACACATCAGTGGGACACACTTGAAAAGTGCACAATGTCATAGTAGTGGTGGCTGTGGTGGTGAGATTAAAGTTGAGAAAGAACTGCCTGACTGAATGAGGTTCAGTGAGGGCAGAAGATCGTCGGCGACTGACAGATGACTGGATGGATGCAACAGCCGCAGCAGGCACTTCCACTTCTGCTGCTTCAGCCTCGGCGATGAATCCTCGATGCCCATAAACACAAATATCGCCTATATCTTCTCTTTTTTCTCCTTCCTAGTCGGTCACACAGTCACACTAGCTCACTCTGACAGTTAGAATGCCCTCTTGCCCATTAGGGGCATTTTACATTTTGCAGTGCTAATCACCAAGTGCTGCGGCCAAAGGCGCCATGCACTGCGTCCTACAGTCAGCTGTTGATGTTGTTGTTGTTGTTGTCGCTGTACTGTAATGTCATCCGATGCGACTCTTTAGATGCAAAGAGCAATTGCTAACTCAAAGCTGCAGTGGTATCCGCTGTAACGGGATATTTCAGAAATGAAACGGGAGAGAGAGAGGGGCTGGAATGATGACTCTGTGGAGACACTCTGCTGCACTTTCTGTGCATCCCTCACATCGGTGCTCACAGGTAATCAAACGAATCAACAGCAGCGGCATCATCATCATCATCAGCCACATCTAGCTAAACAAACCTGCTGAACACCGTTTCTCTACTTTCTCACTCCCCAATTTACTTTTTTTATTAGTACGCCAACAAAAGGGGCAACCTGGCTTGGAGCACTATCACAGTGAGCACATCTAAGCAGTCGGCAGTCGCAATGGTGCATCGTAAATAAGCTCGCAGTAAAATATGTGGTCTCATTTTGATTCCGTTTGGTCCACACTCCTGCCTGTACTCTGCTCATTAGTGATCAATCTGACGTTTCAGTTCATTTATCTTGCCGCAGCAAATTTATTGCAGTAAAATCAGCTATTTGCAAGAGTGCGGTGATTTAATAGAAAGAGACAATGATAATAGAACAGAAGAGCGTCAAGGACACACCGATGATCACAAAAATGTTGAGGTTGTTCGTTAACAAACATGTTTTGCTAATCACACCTAATGATGACTGTGGAATTTTTTAGTGCATTCTAAAAACAGAAATTCTTTGCTTTTTTAAAGCAGTTAGTTAAAAAACGATAATTTTTGGCCAAAAACAGATAACTGAATGCACTTTATAGTGATCGACTTGTTGGTAAAACGTGAGTTGCATAACAGAAAAACTGCCAATTGCAAACACCTAAATACTTTAGCAGTAGTGTGATTTTTCATGCCACAAAACACATTGAAAAAGAAAAAGAAGGGCATCATCTGACACTCAGAGCATCCGTTCCTATCAGCACCATTACCACCACCACCTGACACTATCTATCTACCATCAAAAGGTCGAGGTTTCGGTGTCAATCAGCATCAAGCTGGCAAAAGCAAAAAACGAACTTGTTTGACTAGTTAAACTAGAAAACATTGCTAAAGAAACACTGCAAAAGCAAAGCAAAGTGCCCAAAAAGTCGGACAGTGGAAATTAGTAGTTTTAATTAATCAACTAGTGGTCTTTGCTCTCCTGTGCACTTGCCTGCTAAACACGGTGTCACCCCTCTTTCTCATTGCCCCAACTACCGCTGCAACCACCGCTGACCGGTACTGCTTCCCATCAAGTTCATTTGCCACTGGAAAGAGAAGGAGCATAGTTTTTTCAATTTGTCATTCAGCACTACTATAGTGAATAGTCAGACCGTTTATTTTTATTCTTTCACTCTTCACTCTTCTGCCTCTGTAATAGCTTTTTAGTGAGTTGAGGCAAATTAAATTACCGAGTGCATTGGGAGAGAAAGAGAACAGGTAAGGGTACTGCTACAGCCGCATTGGAAACAACATCCCATCAGTTGACAATACAGCGGTTTTTGTCTGCCAATGCTTCATGGCATCGGAATGCAAACTGTTGTGCCGTTATGTGCAACTGCGCTACAGTTGTAGCTGTTCCTAAACAGCTGAGAACAAAGATGTGTTGAAAAAAAGATCATCAGTGGAAGCAAGTTTGTGTTGCGATGACATAACAGCACCGGTGCCGGCAGTAGCAGCAACAACAAATTGAGATGATGAGTAAATTTCCCGACTAAACACACTGTCATACAAGGCAAACACACAAACTGATTTGCAATAAAACAACGGCAGATAAACACAACAGAACACACAGAGACCACTCCGCACTAAAGTGTTAAATCCTTTTACATTTTTGGCGTTACTGCCATTAAAAAACTGCATCTCTGTTTTTTCTATTTTTGTTCATCTAACATCAAAAAGTCATTTAGCAAACACGTGTCAACGGGTTTTTTTTAAAAAAAATTAAGTTTGCAATATTACCGGTCACAATAACAACAAAAAATATTTTAAAAGGAGAGATTTTTAAAGACAGTACGGCCCATTTATAAATAGTCATCAACAGGTGGGTGGCAAAATGAAAAAAACAGTACACTGCTAACTATCGCATTATTCTATAAAGTTGGAGAAAGTGGCAAAAAAGATTAGTTGCGTTTGAAGAAAGAGTTGTGTTTGCCTCGTTTGCTGACTACCATTGACTACCATAAAACAGCCAATAAATCGTTTTAGAAGTAGCAGCAATACTCGCACATTGTTGCTACTCTGAAATAGACACCCTTTTGTGTTGTAATTGCGATTGGTCACAGAAAGAAAGTACTGAGAGTACAAAGGGGCCACTTTCCATTTTGCACGTCAAGGTGCTGGGCTGATGTTGGTGCTGATGCACTGCACTGCATTCGCCACGTTCACTGCACTATCTGGAGAAGTGGGCATCACCGGTCAGACGGCGAATCAATCACCCCCGCCATTGCACTGTCTGACCTACTACATCGTGGCTATTGTCTCCGCCATAAAGACGACACAGCATCAGCAACAACAGCAGAAGCCACTCTGACACCGAGTGCCAGGGAAGGAGAAAAGAAATGGATGCTAAATAGCAAGCTTAATAATCTCACTCCTTTTCAATTTTTTTCTTTTTCTTCTTTTGCCCTTTTCTCTACTTATCTTCTAATTGATAGCACTAATTAATAATTCCAACTTGGTAATTGAGACACTGCAGGCAGGAAGGAAGGCAAGCTAAGCGGGCAGTGAGCATCTTCACTTAACTTTTTCCTTTTTTTCTTTTCGCTCTCATTTACTTTATCTCGTCTGCAAAAGCAGCAACATCATAGCTAACACAGTCCTAAGCGCATAAATAATTTACAGTCGTGCATCTTCAATTACGTCCCTGTAACGAGCCAGTGACTAGGACCAAAATTTCTCTACTTTATTTACCAACTTTTCCATTTTACTCTTTGGGTAAATTATAGCAACTTTTTTGGTCCTAGTCACAAGCAAACAGACAACATCCGTTTCGCCATTGTGCAAAGTGACAGTGCCAAGAAGACTAAGAGTGCGGGCATTCTTTCTCTCTTATTTGTTTTCATGCTTTTCAGATTGTGTGTGAACAAGCACTGAAAGGGTTACGCAACGCACGTGAAAGAAATAGGAGACAGGAGATATCAGGTATGAGCTTAGTGCACTCATAAGGTATGCTACAGCTCAGCTCAAATGTTCAGTCAACTCAACCGGCGTGTCGCTATTATTATCGCGTGTCGGCAATCGAAACGACGATAGATAGAGTCTGAGAGAGTTAGAAAGTAACCGTTATTCCTTTTCCTCCTCATCTTCCCTTTTCTTGCTTAGTGTCAGGTTATAAATGGACACAGCTGATCAGCTATGACAAGCTCAGTAAGTTCTCGAGAAAAAAAAACAAAAAAATCTAAACTGTGAGAAACGGAGAGACCAAAGTCGTGCCTGAAGCTAATTTCCAGTTTGAGCAGCATTAGCATTAGGCGAACACTGATTAATTCAATTACCAGCAATGTTCGGGTGCTGAGGTCTGTAATCAGGAGAAGCCCAAAAATGAAGAAGATGAAAAATGGCCAGAGGCAGAGAAAGATCCACCAGCATGACCAGCATCACCACCGTCACCCCATTGCTTGGCCAGCAAATGGAGTGTGTGCGCACAAATCGTGCAAATAGATCGATTCCTTGGCAGCGACCGCAACAACCTGACTCGGCAAACTCACTGCATGGATGCTGAACGCTGATAGAGAGTAAATTAGCCAGTTAGCCAGTTACCACCGTTATCATAGTCGTCGTTGAAGATGCCTCTGCTGCTGCTGCTGCTGCTGCTGATGGTGCTATTTATAGCCCGCGTACTAACAGTCTGTGATTGCTAGGCAAAAGCAGCTTTCGAGTGATGCGGCAGTAGTCGCCAGTGAAAAGCAATTGCAGCGTCCAGTCTGTCATTCGTCGATTCTCCATCATCACGGGCAGATGATGATCAGCAACGGCGATGAGCACTAATGTAGTGCAGTGGCAGTTACTTCCCATTTGATTAGAACGAGTGGATTAGAGCAAACAGCAGCAACCAAAGTTTCTCAGCAACAAGTGGGCTGATTCAATTACACATCAGCAGCAACTAAATGGAATCACAAACTGACTGCTTATCGCAACCCCATCGACACAGATAACGAGTTAACTGAGCAGAAAAACTACAACGGCAAACTTCTTCATCATCTGCCTCTATTGATTGTTTCCTTGCAGCACAGGTAATGGAGCAGCCATTCAAAGCACACAGAGAACACACGTCTTCACAAACATCATTATCATCATCATCATTCAATTAAGCAGAAGAAACAAGTTTTGAAGAACGTCAAGAAAAGGGAGACAAACTGTCCATGTGATCGTCGGTGAGTTTGAGATCAAAGCACTTTTTAATTGGCCGTCAAAAGTGAACACACACAAGCTGCACACAAATCAGAACAGAGCAGAAACACAAACAATTGAACTAATTGAGCTAATGGTGAACGTGTGCATGAAACTCAAGTGATATCGATTTGTTTATGCACAATTCACAATGACTGGCCAATCGTCGTATTTTAAAGCCACTTGTTCAATTGATGACGAACAATGCTTGCTAACGGGGGCGGTGGAAAGTAAAGAATTTTCAGACAAAGGAAATTGCTGTTAAAAAGAAAACAAAACATGCATTTCAACAAAACACACCATAACCTAACAACCGCAAAAAGTAGAGCAAAGTTAAGTGGAGAAATTGTAGAGTTCAGGAGCGCAAAGTGCACTGAATAACTCTCTCCCTCCCTTTTCAAATACACATTCACACAACACTGTTTGAACACTAAACAAAAAATGAATCGTGCATTCCATTCGCCTCACCAGTGCAAAAACGCTTGAGCGAGGAGTCAACTAACGGTAAAGGAGGAAATGAAGGGAAAAAAGAGGGGAGGAGAAAAAAGCCAAAGAAGACGCAGTAATTGGCGCGATTAGCATCGTAAAGTGGCGCAAAAAGAGCAATGATCTGATCACTGCCTCTTCGACTGCTGTTGCCTGTGTGGCCGTCAATTAGTGACTGGATATAATTGTTGTCGTCAGTGGCCGCCAAAGGAGAAGTGATGCCTCTGGTGTGTATTATGTTTGCGGCATATTATGTTATTGCCAGCAATTGCACAGCAGTTCTGCCCACACTTCCTGCACCCAAGGTGCAGGCAAAATCAGTGCTCCGCTGCGTCGGTGGCGATCGATCTGTTTTCCTCTCCAGAGACGTTGACCAGTTGACAGCCTCTATTACCGGCGCCATTCACAGCCCTTTTGATGTAATCAACACAGTAATCGCTGTCACTAATTTCTTCTTTAGTGATCACTGACTTTACTAATTTCCAGGCATCATTTAGAGCTGCGCACATTTGGCGCATTGTGTGTATGTTAGTAACCTTTGTAAA
>JAALOO010001319.1_pt1 | contig 17482 bp, 13 predicted proteins | sample 7257641 | NCBI WGS metagenome assembly JAALOO01 (sample SAMN14085613, study PRJNA598686) | mite metagenome | biome: ENVO:01001000; feature: ENVO:01001002; material: ENVO:01001226; isolation source: single female mite from University of Michigan culture on fish food culture... ...
ATATTTGACTTTTTTAAGAGTTTTCAAATATATTTGACGCATATTTCTGTGTGTGTCACGGGTCAGACGACCCACGACCGACCACTGCTTCTGTTTCGATGGCCTCTCTCTCCCTTACTACTTTCTGACTACTGTCTTTCTTTTCTCTCCTTTTCTTTTCTCCATTCTTTCTTTTCTTTCTTTCAATTAACTGGTTGCCACAACTGTGTTGTTGTATGGCTTCCAATTTCTCGCACATTTGTCCCTACTGTCATCGGTGGCAGTGGAGTGAAGAGGAGTGAGCGCATAATTGGGCTACTGCTTCGGTGGCACTTCAGTGTCAGTCAGTCAGTCAGACAACTTCAAAACTTTGTGGCCACTCTTTGTTTTGCGTGGAGAGTCCACTCACTTGGGCACTTGATGAGAGTGTCCTCTCTTCAATGTTACCCTTTTTACTGTTCAATCAATACACACACACTGTGGTGGTGGTCTCGGATTTTTAGGCACCTGATTTGGAAGCTCCCTCTTCTCCTCTTGTCGACACGATATGCGGCCCTTGCAAGCCTTGTCTTGGGTCAAATGTCTTCACTAGGAAAGAGTTTGTTTGTTTTAGCTTTTATGTACTATTCACATTTTCTTTTAGAGTCTCCTCTTAGCGCTGCAGTCACGGATACGCGGTTGTCTAGAAAATGTCTGTAAAATGAGAGAAAATTAAGTTTGCGACAGGCAAAAACAACGACTAGTCAATCAGCCAGCCAGTAGTCGTCTTTGTGATATTGTTGGCGCCAATTTCTAATTTCATCAATTTGAGTGTGTTTGTGTGTTTCTGTTCAGCTGATGATGGTTGCTCTTTGTTTGCTGCACTAAAGAGCCCAAGAAAGAGAAAAGAGTATTGCCGATCGCATCTTCTCTCTTTTTCAATGTTGGCCAATAAAATTAAAAAGGTTTGCAAAAAGAAAAAAGGAAAAAGAGATGCGACAAACAGATCGCTTTTTGTGTGTTTGTGTGTGTGTGTGTTGCGCCGTCGTTTAGAGATATGGCGCCGTCGGAATCACCACTCGTAGTGGCGAGAGAATCTTACCAGGAGCAGTCTTCGGTGTTTTTCTTTTTCTTTCTCTATTTGTCAGACACGGCACTGACACTGACACTGTTGTGACGGTGACTGCAAGTTGGCCAATGTAATAGCATCACTTGAAGATAAGCAACAGCAGCAGTAAGTGCAACAACAAATTTACTTATTTCAATTGCTCGATCACTCCACTCTTTTATGGCTTGTGAGGAAAAAGAGAGAGAGACTCTCTTGCGAGATTATTCTCGCCTGCTTGTTTGGGCTCCTTTAGACACCTTTGACTTCGTTCGAATGCGACGAAGACGACGACGTCGGCGGCGTCGCAAGTCTCTTCCACTGAACTTCTCTCTTGTTGCTGCTCTTAATTCAGTGGGTCTTGCGCCGCCGCCGCCGACGACGGCGACGATGCTCTCTTTTTCTCCTCTTGCTGTAGCCATTTTAGATCTTATCGTCACTAAAGGCTTGTTAATTTAATTGAAGTAGAACTGGGCTCACTTGCGTTCCCGCATTCGTGGAGGTAGTGGTAGTGGTGGTTGATTTCGAGCACTTTTAAGGATGGCGGAGACACTGAGGAGAAGCAGCAGCAACTTCTTCTTGCCCTCTCTTACTTTTTTTACTTTTCACTCCCAGTTCCATTTACACGGTCTGCAGCCGAAGACGCCGTCAGTGAGGCTAATATACTTTGTGACTGCACTTAGCCTAGCTGCGCACTGGCAGTGCTAAAAGGACGCGCGAGTCAGCAGTGAGATGTGCTGCTGCTGCTGCTGGTGATGCAGTCTGATCGACTGACGATAAGCAGTGTCCAGTTAGAGTCGCACTCAAAGTCTGTCTCCTGCGTGTGTGTTTTGTCTGTCAATGTCTCCTCTCTCTTTGCCGGTGTCTCGACCGCAACTCTCTCACAACTTGCCTTCACAAAGGCTGGTGCCATCTCTTCAAGATGCTCAGTTTTATTTTTGAGTTTAGATAGTCGATCGTCGAAATTGGCCTTTTATTGTGTCTATCTCGCTGATTCGACTGATGCTTTGCTGTCGGCGAGCCTTTCTCTATGTGTCTTTCACTGTGAGTTACCTCCAACTTTGCTGGGCGGCCAGTTTGCTCTCAAACGGTGCCGCTACTACTGTTGCACTTGCAAGAGGCCTCCAATTAAACGGCCTTTTAATTAAACTGCACACTGTAAATCTACTTAGCTGATAGAGATGCGGCTCAGTCAGTCACACTCACTACATTTAATTTGCATGCAGAATTGTCGGAGTGGAGAAGAGAGGGGGACGCCAATTCATTGGCTTCTAAATGCAATGTCAGCTGCACCGGAGTGACAGTCGGCCAGGTACAGGACACCTTATTAGTGGCTTGGCAATGGCCGCCATCACCACAAAAAAGAAATGAGTTTGTTGTTGAATTTGCCACAGTGTGGCTGAAAGTATTTTAATAATCTCGTACCGTTTGTTTATACTAATGATAACCCCTTTTCTTTTCTTTTTCTTCTTTACGCAGCGAAAAAGAAGCCGACATGACGAATCGATACAAAGCGCTTAATGAAGAACTGCGCACCTTGTGCTCCATCGATGGTAAGTGCTCGTCCATCTATCAATCTATCCATCCACTTCTTTTTGTCTTTTGTGGTGGTGTCACTACCGTCAGCACTTATTGCCAGTTGTTGTTTTATTTTATTGCCAATCGCCAATTGCTGGCCCACTGGCGTCTCATTCAAACTGTCTAGACGAACTGGAGCCAGAGAAGAGGGCGAGGGAGATTGCATGCCCAGTTTATTTGGTTTCTTTTATCTTTGAACTTTGATGTGAGTTTAATGCATCGCTGGTGACAATCGGCGAGGTGGTGCGCTTTCTATGACCTTTGCCGGGAGGCAGAAAACCACTCTTTTTCCTTTTCTTTCTTTCTCCCGTATGCTGGAAGCTATCATCGTTTTATTTAATTTTGACTGCAAATTAGCTTTGTGACTTATTATCATTACTGCTGTAGTGTTGTGCATGTTGTTTGATTTGTCACAATTTGATTATCTTCTCGTCACTCGGCACTGCTCCCAGGGCCAGACAGCCCCACTGCTGCAGCACCTACTCAGTCAGAGAGCTTGCTGAGTGCCCATTTGGGTGCAGACGCATCTTCAGCTACTGAATGCTGTGAGTGAAGCTAAATAAAATAAAAAGGGAAGCCTATTATGCTGCGATTAATTTGTTTTCGCTTTGGGAGCGCACATTTTTGCCCGTTTACTTTTTTTGCCGACTCGCTGTCTCGCTCTCTGCACAGTGCCCCGAGCAGTAGTGACAGTTGGCTGGCAATCATCATCGATGCATTCAGTGATGCTGATGAGCTTTGAGTCACTGCCACTTGTCGATGATGCTCATGCTGATGTTCAAGTTGGGGCAATGCTGGGTACCGGTGTCTTTCTCTTTTTCTTTCCCTTTTTCCAGTGCAGCACTATCGAGTTTCATCGTCACTCGTAGTGCCTCTAGTGACGTGTAGGCTTAATTATTTTCAACTTGACATTATTTGATGATGTATTAAGTGAATAGATTACGAGACAATAACTGTATCCACTCGCTCTTTCTCTTATTCTGCACTGTGCTTCTGTTGTGCTCCATTATTATTATTGCCTGCATGTGCAGTGGCGGTGGCGGCAGCCAAGTTTTTCTGCTTCTGCCTCGTTCTGATTACGGATTTATTGACTCTACTACGCTGTTGGCTGCTGTTGGTCCTGTCGTTCATGGCCAATAATGGCCGCCTGAGTTGCAGTCAGCAGCAGCATCATCATCAGCCACAATGGCCGCCGTTGAAGAGCAGCACCAGGCATTGGCCAAGGCACACAGACAATCGTGCTCTCTTTCCTATAGTGCCTGCCAGTCTCTCTCCTTCTCTCCGTTTGCCCCACTGCATCTGCCAGTCTTTCACCGTTAGAGTTGCGTTAGTTGCCGGTCTCTTCGCTTTTCTTTCTCTTTAGCCGTCTTGTCACCCCTGGCACAGTAGCGCACTGGCGAGAGACGTCGAGAGAACCCGAACGCCCGTCATGCCACTGGCAACTATGCCATTTTCTACCACTACAGCGTTTGCCATCATCTTTCACGACTACTCTTCGACGGGGACGAGTAGAATGGTGGTGGTGGTAGTCGGCATCACCAGCCACCACCACCACCACTATCTTCACTGCCAGCCCAGTCTGCTTCATTTTTAATTTCACTCTTCTTGGAGCATTTTGGTCTCCCTTTGATAAGCGGCTTAGCATAACGAGCTTTTTCTTTCCCGTTTCTCTCTCTCTCTCTCTCTCCCGTTCTTGCAAGCCATTTGAGCATAGTTTTGCTAGCCTAATAATACTCTAATATGTCTTCAATTTGGCCGCTATGCGAACGGCAAAGCAAGGGGAGGAAAGGAATAGAGAAGAAACGAAGGAGCATCGCATCAATCGCACATGCACACACACACAGCGCCAAACTTTGCTCGAGGATGCAGCCCCTATGAATATTATCGCCAATGTTTCTAGTGGGTCGAAGTTGGGAAAAATGAGTGAGTGAAGGCACTGTTTTCGCCATTCGGACCATTTGGAGCAACGTCGACTCTCTTTGTGTGTGCCTTGTCAATTGCTGTTGATGTGCTACTGTTGCCTCTTCTTCTGCCCCCTTCTGCCATTGTCTTCCGTACAGTGTACACTCATAATTGTTATTTATTTGCTTTTTGCACCAGCGGCAGCACTCATCACCAGAACGAACCCAAAAAGGAAGGGAAGAAAAAGAGCTTCCATCGCCGGCAAAAGGAGCGAATTCGGTTCGCTTTAATTTGCCTCCCTGGCTGTTTTCTCTCTTGTTTCCTTCTTTCTCTCTATACATTACAACTAGTACTTTTTCTCCCTTTTCTCTTGATGTATCCACTTGCGTTCAAGAGAGAGGATTAGAGAAGTGCTCTCTGAAGTGAAGGAAGGGAAGGCAAGAAGAGAAAGAGCACATCGAAACAGAAACGAAGAACTAGGCAGGCGTAGAGTAGTCTCTTCTTCTTCTAATGAATTGTTTTGGACTACTACTCACTCTTCCTCCGTGCCACAACACTCATATCATAGTGCACAGCACCGGTTTGGCCGAGGTCGCTTTGCCATTCTCGACGCCGACGCCACTTTATCTGCAGTTGTACTCTTTTCTGGCCAATGTGAATTCAATTAATTTTGGATAGCTTACACGCCAAATAATGGCCATGACAGTAGACCTGCTCGCAGGATGATACTGCCGTGGTTGATGGTGATGGCCCTGCGCTGATGATGATGATTATTATTATTAGTATGATGAGAAGGTGGAGTATGATGCAGTCATTTTTTGGCGTAGAACTATGCAAATCCGGTGAATAAAGTTTAATGATTAGCACTTTAGATTTAAAAAGAGTTGCACTTTGGTTAATAGTGCATCATCAGCTAAATGGGTTCTTGTTTGTACACAAAAAACTTATTTTTTTCAGTTTCAATTTGTCTCTTATAGTGTTTTCTCTGTTTTTTCTCTTCGTTTGTCTTTCTGTCTTATCTTTGCCGGCAGCAATTAATTATGTCACCTTAGCGACCGGTGACAATAGGGCAGGCCAGTGCTAGTTGCCAACACTACACACAACAGAACTACTGCTGTAAACGCTAACAGACCCACTACTAATGACCGGCCATTTATCACCGGTGGTAATAGGAGACGGCTAAACGAATAGCTCAGCAGTGAAGTGATTTGTTCCTCGTCGGCACTAATCACGCACACACTGCTGCAAACTGCTGCGCTCATTTGGACAGACAAACGAGTGCAGCACTGGAGAAACGGCCGCTTCTTCAGTTATTAATTTGCCTTGTCACTGTCGACAGTGTTCTGGTGTGCTCAGTTTGTACTTTTCTCGGGCAAAATATCCTCATTCTCTCGCTCACTTGCTCTGCCTCTTCTTGATGCTGCGAACAGTTTAATTGTGCTTGTCAACATTTGGCAACACTCTATTATCGAGCTATTAATGAGAGAACTAACTTTTGCCCCTTTTCACTGGAACACTCACGCCTGAGACTTCAGTTGACTAATTGGCCTCATTCTAATGAGTTTGCCACAACTTTTGCCTGGTCAATCGACTAGGTTCGATTGGCAGAGGAACCTTTCTCAAGATGGTGCCTCATTTTGGTTGCAGTTCGTGCTGTGGTAAAAGAGTGAAACATCTTTCACTTTTCTACAATAACTTTGCATTGAGAGCCTTCAGATCTGAAAGGAGAAGAAATGAAGAAGTGAAGAAAAAAGTAGAATACGAAGACGAATCACTGTGCTCTTTCGGTGAGCTCGCGAATATTAATGGTCGCCCTGTCGTGTGTAATTTATTGCGTCACATTGCACCGGCCAACCTTAGTAGGAAAAGTTAGGTATCTCTTAATTAATTACAACGGAGCTGTGTGAGTGAGCAATTCACTGCAAGTGGTGAAGAACCACTTTGGTAGATGGATGGATGGATGGATGCTCTGGTGTCGGCAAGCTTCAATTGACCACCATCTCAGTGGACGGAAAATATTGATGTTCTCATATGCTGCTGCTAATATCTGCTCCATTATGGCCATTTACCTGCGCTGACTGGAATTGTGCTGGCTGCAGGTTGTCTTCTGCGCTGCTCCTCTCAAGTCCACCGATGACGATCGATGTCTTTCTTTTCCACTCCGGGTAATTATGTCCGCCAGTGATGCTCTCAGTGACGGTGTGTGTGTGTGCGCGCGAAATGATTGATAATCAGGGGGCCTAGCACTGTTTGAGTCAAGATGCTGTGCAAGATGAGGTGCACTGATGGACAGCAGCAATTGCTCTGCCAGTTCTACTCGAGAGCGGTCTGCCACTTGACAAGGCAATGGCAATCGATTTCAAAAGTCGTCTGCTGATGATGAGTGTGCACTGGACAGTGCTGTGATCACCTCAACTCGCATCATTTTTTTGCTATTTAAAAATGACCGTTTTCACTATTTTTAAATGATAATCATTTTCTGCATTTATGACACCCAAAGTGCGAGTACGTGCATTGCCGTCATAGCCTTTGTATCACAATCCCAGTCGCGCAGCTGTCGATGTTTCGGCTACTACCGATGACTACTGTGATGGTGATGATGATGATGATGCTTGCGGTGATTGTAAGTGTGTGTATGTTTTATTTCGCACGCCGATTTTCCGCTTCATTTCCTACTACTTTTCATCACTCATTTAGACTTCTCTCCTCTGTTCAAGTGCCCCAACACCACTGAGCACTTTAACTTTGCACTCTGAAATTAATAATAATTGCAACTTTATTACTGTCGCGCAACTACTGTACACATGCACACTGTCCTGCACCGCTGCACTTGCAATTGCCTATGAATAGGCACTGGCAGCGGTGGCGGCAGAGAGTCAATTGATCAGTTTGTGTCTGTGCCAGTGTGTTCCTCTTCTCTTTGGCTCGTGGCAGCATTATCTGTGCAACTGAAAGAAAAGCCACTCAATCAGTGTGTGTGTTCACGTCCGTTTGCTGCAGCATTTTCAGCAAACGGTGAACTACTGCTGCTATGATTGTCTAAGAGCACTTGTTCAAACATAGACACTCGGTGCGCATTCCTCTCATCTCTCTGCTTCTGTCAGTCCTCGGTCAGTCGAACAAGTGCACAGCAGCGGTGGCCATCTCCATCAAGTACCAAATGGAGTGTAGTGTAAAAATAGAGGGAGATGCATCACCAAATCATAAGCATCATCATTGTTTGCTTGCCTCTTTTGGTGACATTTTCTGGTCATGTATGTGAGTGTGTGTGTGTGTACTCCTCTGGCAATGGCCTCATTGCACAACTGTCATCTTCTTGGTTTGCTTCTGCTGGACCAACAGCATCCGAAGAGTGACAGATGAAAGAGAGAGAAAGAGAGGGACCTCAGCACCAAAGTGGACTTTGGTTCCAGCCAGTGAGTGCACTTTTGCAATTCAAGACGAGCAGCTTAGTATGCTGCTGTCGCTGTCGCTGCTGCTGATGTCTGTCTAATTGCACTTGGCAATTCAGCCCGCCTGCAGCAAACCTACTGCAGCTTTGGTACTTCTTTCCAGTGTCTATTTTCTCGCTTTCTGGTTTGGAAACCTTTTTGCCAAACGCTCTCTTTCTGTGGATACTGGCGCAGTAAGTGTGTACAAGTGTACGTATTCCCTTTGTTGTGCCATTAAGGAATTAAATCGAAACAGAGAGATGGCATATACCGTTGCCATGAATTCCCCTCCTTCTCCACTATTGCTTCAATTTAAACTGCTGCCTTCTAATCAGATTAGAGTGGAGGTCTTTTTCTTGCCCCACTGCTTTACTGTTTCCAGTTGGTGGTGCTGACGACGACGGTCTCTGTTTCTCTGTTTGTCTGATTCTCACTGTAGCCTTTGATGGTGGTGGTGGTGGCAGTTCTTCTCTCTACCAAAGACATTGCCATTGTTTTAATTTCACCAAAATTAGACGCTCTACAATGGCAATCAAAGAGGAGCACACACGCACAGTGGCTGTGCGTGTGTGTTGGCACTTTGTGTGTATTTTCACTTGCCAGTTCTTTCCTCTTTTCTCGATTGCATTTGGCCCGATTGTGTCGCCCTAATCGGAGTGGTGGCACTAGTAGTGCAGTGTTGTTGGGTGCATCGTCAACCATTTGGCGTCTAGCACCGTTTACTTGCCAGTCTGTCCACGTCGGTCGCGGGTGGTGGCGCCGGTCATATAGAGTCAGATATCTCAGAGTTGGCTCTCTGTCTTTGCCTTTCATTCAACTTTGGTTCTCCTTCCCTGCGACAATTGCCAATGACTGCCATTTTCTTTCTTCCTATCGCTTTTTTTCTCTTTTGCTGGTTCCTTCTCAATCGATACAGTCATTTCGATAAAAAAGGGAAGGAAATGACGTTCATTCTGCTGTTGATGATGATTCCTTCTCTTTATTTGGTCCGTGCGGTCAATTGTGCAAGTGTATCAAATTCTATTCAGCCAGTCAAAGAATGCTTTGCAAAGCATGACATTGGCCACACATTTGCCATCACAACTGACATCCACTGTCATCTGACATGAGCTCGTTTGTGTCGCCTTTTCTTTCTAAGGCGATTTCTAATTTATTTATTTATTACTGCCGCCACATTTGAAAGATATCGAAAGCTCAACGACGTTGCTCAAATGTAATGCCCGGGTAGAAGGGGCAGAGATGTTGGTACCATCACCACCATCACCACTATTTGCGGCTCGATCGTTGTCATTTGCACTTGATTTATTTTTCCTCATTTTTTTTCTTTTTTCAGCAAGCCCAAATATTAATTTTAGGCACATCAGCTCTTTTCCGCTCTCTCGATGCGCTCGCTGTGCACTCTAATTTAGGCAGTTTGAGCAAGCATCTCACCCTTTTTTCACTGGCACATTTTGCTGAGCAAAGTTTGCTCATTGTCTTGTCTCTCTTTGCCGCCTGCCATTGTCTTAGAATGCGGCAGAACAAGAGGGGGCGGGCAACTGAGCTCATTATGTGCGACTGACACGACATGAGCTTAATATGTCGCCTGTCTGCCTGTTTTTACAGTTCTCTCGGCAGCCATCGATGTAGCCAATTTTGCAAGTGTTTTTCAGCGGGCACCATGTGAGCTGTACAGTGCGCGGCATCCTCATTTATTTGAGCATATTTATGGCCAATTTGATGATGGCGACGGAGGTGGCGACTGTGGTTCACCGTAATAGCAATAATTTTAATTGTCTACTTAAGAAGTTGATGATTTTTCCCAGTAATAACAGTAAAGTCGGTGGTGGTCTGGTGACACCTTTTTGTTGTAAGCAGTAGGAATGTGTTTTTGTGCACTTGCGTTGCGCAATTGCCCACTGTGTTCTGCTTTTTAAAGCCGAGGAAATCGTTCCGATGAAATGTTCTCACATTGTCGTCTTCAGCTCTGTTGTGTCTGCGGTCTGGTTTTCTTGGTGGTGATGCCTTCTTCCTATAAATAGCCACACACGCAGCAGCGAGTGGGAGAGCGAGAGACGATTTTCTTTTGTCAGCATCTTAATGCTTTATCTTCTTAGCCTAATATGATTAGCTTTCGATGTCTTTGCACTGTTGCCGCTATCTTTAGTGGGCGCCTCTTCTATTTGCCCCTCGTTCTGCGTTTCCAGCGCAGAAGACACAGAAGCAGAGAAGAGCTCCTTGCTGAAACGGCAGCTTCTGTTGCTGTTGATGCCCTTTTTGTTTGGAATTAAAATTTATAAAGCGCTTTTGAGAAGAGGGAGAATATTACCACTGTACATTTTTCCCAGTATAAATGTGATAATACGGTCTTCGATTTCGCACGGTTAATTCGCTATCGACACTGCAGCTGACGCTTATTAGCCACAGCCGGGGTAGATTCTCTCATTCTCACTCTCGTGGCCGTTTACGTGACCCATTAAGTATCGAAGCAGCAGAATTGACTCCGATACTTGCGGTCAGCTTTTTGCTGCTGCTGTTTGAAGTCAAGTTCAACTTGGCTTGTCATTAGGCAAGCGTCAATATTTCGATCAATTTCTGCTGCAAGTACCACCTTTACGTGTGATCTTCTCGGCCATTGTCTTCATTCAGCAGGCGCTCGCTGTGCACTGTGGTCTGGTTATTAATTGATGCGGCAGCAGCAGCATCGATAACTGCCATTCCTTCCTCCTCTTCTTTTCCTTTTCGGCAGTTTTCCTCAGATGTGGAAATGCTGTTTTTGAGCATTGACATTGCTCGATTTAATTACCACCACTGTGGCTGCCGTCAGTGCTGTCGGGAAGGGGAAGGGATGCGGCGCAGGCTACTTTAAGATTTCAAACAGCACACTGTGTCTTGAAGCGAGTAATCCTGGGTGGAGGTGGTGGTGGCGATGCAGTGCTCTCATTGTCGGTCGGCCATTGTCTGCAGTGTCGGCAGTGACTCGACTCGATCGGTGCAGTGCCGCCACTTCTGCCACGCCATGCTAATTACCTGCTCTTCCTCGGCGAGTGCGGCTGGTGTCAGCGAGGCTACTCATCAAGTAATGGATGAGCCTCGTACCCGATCCATCAGTGCTAGTGATGGTGCCAATTGGCCAATTTCATTCACCGTTCAATTAGTGGCTAGCTGATGCTGATGTGTTGCTTCCCCATTCATTTATTATCATCATCGTCGACTTTACAATTTCAACTATTACCATTCTCATCGTTTTCTTCTTTCTTTTTTCTTTCTTTTCTTCCTTCCTTCCTTCCTCTTTCCACTTCAACCCAATGCAGAGTCTGAAAAAACGGACGCACAGCGGGCACGCGAGAAGAAGCTGCTGGATGACCTCGTGCAGATCGTTGACAAACGCGATGAACTGGTGCGCCACTTGGACAATCAGGAGAAAGCGTAAGTAGTGCGGGATGCTGTGTGGTGCTGGAAGTGCAATGGTCAGTGCAATCGATCACTGCGCCAATCAGGTCGCGCCTTATCGATCACCGACGATAACAATGAGTGCACCTCGCACTTGGTGGTGGTGGTGTTCTTGCTGCCATCAGCAGTGCCTTTACATGCATCATCATCAGCTGCACCAAAACGTCGCGCCTTCAGTGTTTTTTCCCTCATCACCATCACTAGCACCCACTAGCATCAGGAGTGAACACTTGTCTTCTTGTTTTGTTTTGTCTTGTCTTCTCTCTTTCTTTCTCACTTGAAGACATCATCAGAATTGGTCGACTTTGTTTGCTTCAAAATAGCAGTCTCAGTTGGCTTAGTTCCCACAATGGTGGTGACATGCCCTCCTCCTCGGATGATGATGTGGATGACAGAAGAACTTTCAACGATACACACACATGGCTAATCTGTGAGAAGGTCGAGGAGGTTGTATGTTTGCTTCACTTTCCTGTCAACTTCTCGTATCTTCTTTTTTGTCGCCTTCTTCTGAGTCGACAGTTCTAGACACTGCCACCAGTCATGAACAACACTGGTTTGACTGCGCACTTTCAGTTTGAACTTGCTGATGTCTGTAATTTAATGCCATGTTGTTGCTGTCTGGTGACTGCTGCTGCTGCTGATCCGATTTGTCCATGTTTGTGTTCCCTTTCTCTCTGCCCAATAGTAATGCACACAGTCGGTCGACAAATCCATGCAGTGCAGTGGTCTCAGTTTGCAGTTTACTTGGTGGTGCTGGAACATGTGCCACAGACTGGACACACACAAGCACACACACAAGCACACACATTCACTAAATGTTATCGTTCTGCCACATTTGACCGCCATTTGCTCGGTGCGGAAAATTGCTAGGGTTTCCGTCTGTCAGTCATTCAGTTTTTCGTCCGAGCAAGCAAATCAGCAGCTCAATTGTCAAGTGCAGCACTACTAGTCCTTGTGAGAGTGCTTCATTTGGTGCTTCATTTGTTTTGATTTATGAAGTGCCTCTGGTGACAACTGCTCACAGTGCTTTGCTTTTTCCTTCAGGGCGAAGCTAGCGAGGAACAACTTTGCATAAATCGCACTGAGTGAGTGTGTTTATGACACCGAGACTTGGGCTGTGTGATGCCGATGCTGAAGGGCAAGCACCCTGCGATTGAAATCACCACTAACCCTCTCTTGCTCACTCACTCAGCTCACTCAGTGCTTCTACGGCCTTTTAGCTACTTTTTCTTTATTGCCTAGAAAAAAAGAAGAAATGAACAGCGAACAGGCAGGGGGTTAGAATATCATCTACCCATTTAGCCATTATTTATTTATATTTATGCTGCCTGAACGCATTTTCGTTACGCAATTAACATTTAGCAAACACACTTTGAAACCCACCGGTTGAGGCTCTGCTGTGCGAGGAATGCCGCCGCATCAAAGGCCAAGAAGATCATCAGCAGTCCTCTGATTTTTTTGTGATTTTTACCTGACTTTACTAACAAAGCGCACAGATTATATCGCTTTCACTTGAATTGTGTTCTGGCAAACTTTTTTAGCAAAAAACTAAATGGGTTTTCACTACTAAATGGCACACTGAGCGCTCTCTTTCTCACTTGAGATCAAACGAATTAAGAAGAAGAAGAAGGTGAACCCTTTTTAATGTGCCATTAAATCTTGATGAGTGGCTTCATCTGCAGCAGTAGTTGGTCTGCCAACTGCTGAGGCCTTTACTGCCAACAACTCGATGCAAAACAGCGCACTAGAGTATATATTTCGCAGCATCATCCAGACTAAACAAAAATTCCCTCACGGTCTTTGTTTTCTTTGCATCTACCACCAGCACTTTTTTTTATTACAGTACCGTTTTTTGGCCATCTTTTTTGAGATAATAGTTTTAGTTGTGGTGGTGGTTGCAAGTGAAGGGTGATCACCGCGAGGCAGCCACCGCTGAGCTAGCTAAATCTGGCGTTCTTTAGCACTTTTCAGTGCAGGTTGCAGGCACTAGTTGCACGGCACTACAGTCCGTCTCCTCTTGCCAGCCGACACTCGTAAATTACCCAGCCAGTCAATGTGTGAGTGACTGCTGGCACGTTTTGGGGTGTTTATTGAAAATGAAATCACACAGTGTGTATCGAGAAGGCGATAGCAGCAGTGACGATTACTGCTGCTAATTACGATGTTGTTGCTGGTGACTTTGATTGCCAATCGATGGCCATTGCAGGGGAGTAAGTGAAAGATGAGCAGAGGAGAAGACAATCGACGAAGGCACTGCTGAATATCTCTGGGCACTTTACTCGCCTAACCCTTCCCAGTGACCTTTCAGTTGAGGCTGGAGTGTGCATATTAATTTAGTCCTGCTCACTGCGGCTCTCTTCTCCCTCTTCTCTCTTCTGTTCAGTGGCAATTATTCTCTCTCTTTCTCCCTCTACTAGACCACATAAATTACCACACTCGGTCCGGTGCTGTGGCAGTTTTTCATCTCAGCACACACCATGTTCAGACAGGCCAGCACTTGCATAATGCACAGCTAGCAGCAGTTGCCTTCACCTTCATCAGCACACTTTGCTGCTGCTGACGGTGAATCATAGTGTGAATTAATTTTTTCATGCTCACTTCTCCAGCGTTGTCATTGTTTTTGGGAGATGCCTTTTTGGCCGCTTCTTCTTTTATTTTTTGGTCGCACTTGACTGACTGACTGCATGCCTTCTCGATGTCGGCTCAATGTCGGTCGGCTCATTGCTGCCACTGATTGCCATTAATTGTCTGGGTGAATGTCATTTTTCAAGCACTTTGATTTACTGCTCTATTGCCAGAACCAGCGGCAGCAAGGTAGAGGTAAACAATTTTCTTACTTACGTGCACTTGCTCACCCGGCAAACCCATTAATTGAGCAATTTAGGCGAGAAAAAACTGCTATTGCTCTTGGAAATGGTTGCACCGTTTGTCTTTGAATGATCCTAGGGTGATCGATTTTCTTCTTTTGGCTGAAGCAGTTGTTTGTGAGTTTCTGCGTTTCAACAAATAAATGCAATTAGATGGATACAGAAAAGAGAAAGAGCTCAAGGTTGCAAGCTCGGCACACATCTGGTCCATTTGAAGCGGAGCACTAACTAAAGCCGCAGTAGCACTTGACCTGATGCCTCGAAGCAGATCATTACTTTTTATTAGTTGTACGATTGTCTCTGCCCTTTCCTCCTGCTGATGTCAATCGCCAGTGACCTTTCTGCTGTGTCTTCACTACCGATTCAGTCTAGTAATTCGATTATAGATTCGCTTTTGGCTGATTTGTCCTGCATTTGTCCTTCTGCCATCACCAGAAACACCACCACATTTGATGCACTCTTTGGCACGTTGTCGACAAGTCTGTTGCCAGAATCGCGTTTCACTTTTTTCTGCTTTGGTGGTGGTTGACATGTGTGGGGTAAATACATTTTTTAAACGACAGAAGTTTCTGCTTTTGTCAGATGTTGATGTGCTCTGATGTGACCACAAGCAGTGCTTATGCCAATGCCTGGTTCCGAGTACATTGGGAGTACACATCCGATTATGACTGCATCCTCTGCCAAACTGGTTGCGTGTTTCGACTATTGTGGTGATGGTGGTTGGGGTGGTCAACTGACCAGTTCCCGTTATAGCTTTATCCTCGAACCGTTACACCGACGGTGGAAACAACAACAGCAGCAACAGCAGCCAAAGAAGAACACAGACAACAACTGACCGTGACCAGTATTAGCGGCAGTGGTCGACAGTCGGGCACGCGGCACGCAAAATATTTGCCCGGACGTTTGGCTCGGTTCGCCTGAATTGACTTGTGTGTTGGTAGGGCTCAGTCTAGCCGAGTCAACCAGTTGGCACTGCTATTGTAGTGCGGCTGCACAACTGCTACTGATCAGTATCGCACTACTCTTTCACATTGCACAGTGCGCACCGGTCGTTGCCTGATTACACGATTCAATTGGCATTTGTTGTTTTCTCCTCGACGCGTTCCTTTTCTCTCTTTCTTTCCCCTTCATTCGTTTGTCCTCATTCTACTCGTTTCGTTTTCAATCTAATTATATTGGCGGATTAGCATTTCTGGATAATTAAATTCGCATTGGACGTTGCTGCTCGCTGGATGGCTGATTTCCAGTGCACACATACAAACAGAGCTCTTGCATTTGCTGTACTGTATCCTTGCTAATCCTGCATAATTGGACGTGCGCATGGTTTGCTGGAGTCACACGGCCGCCATTGCACTGCTCAGTCACGAGCTTCCTTTTTTCTACTAGCGGTTAGGCTTGCTCTTCTTCTTCTTGTGGAGTTGCCTCAGTTGGACTTTCTTCTCGGTATCGGCATCCTCCTTCGTCTTCGGTTTCTTCTTTCGCCCTATTGTTCTTTTCAGGCGCACTTCTAATTAGACCGAGACTACCACTACAAATTTAACTGCACTTTTCTTTTGCTTCTGCTGCTTTTGTTGCTACTGTCCATTGAAGCGCAGATAAATTGCTAAATTGACAATTTACCCACTAATGCTAAGCACGAGTGTACTGCTGCAGTCTAATTGCGTCATGCTACTTTGGCTACTGGTGCTTGTGGTGATAACAGCAGTTTAGATTAAAGTGTGTTTTGCCCTTTTCAATTTACCGTTCTTCACTTCTCTTCGATCAAGTGTCAGGGTAGCAACAGCCAAACTGCCCAATTGGTCACACCAGCGCCAATTTGAGCCTATTCTAGTCAGCCCCTTACCTTTTTCTTATTCATTTTTATTAGTGGTTGCACCTTGGCAGCAACAGCAGCGCATCGAATCAATGGCGTTGAAAGCTGCCAATTCACGCCCGCCATTAGGCTCGCTCGCTCCCCAGTCGATTGTTTACCGAAAATTGCCCGTGATGATGATGCCCATTTTGCACATTTTGCACTTGCTGTTGCTGCTGTTTTTGCTTCCATTGTATCCATCTTTTTCTTCTTTGCAGTCTTGTTAGCTTTTTGGCTGATGAAACAAGCAATGAGGGAAAAGAATTTCCACTCCAAATGATGTTGATGTACAGTGCTTCAAGTGGTGTGCCGTTGGTGATCGTGGTGATTGGGTCGCAATCGGTGCACCTCGCCAGTGCTTGTGGCTGTCGTGAGCGGCAGGCAGTGGATGGGTCTATCGATTATCGAGTATGACACTGCTGCTCACACTGTGCACATTCCCCTGAGCTCTGCTTCACTTCGCCAGTGGCAGCAGCAGACTCTGACAGGCAACAAGTGTAGATCGCATCGTTTAATGTGCCTTATGAGCAGCATCATTGGGCGCGCATATATCATTGCCGATGATGATGATGGTGATGCTGGTGAACACTCGCCACAATGGCATTCCACTTATGCTCCTATTGGCCTGCTGCTGATGCTGTCGAGATCAATCATAGAGAGAAGGGCATCCTTGTTGGTCTAAAGGCAGCCAAAACTGTGTGTGAGAGAGAGAGACCGTCTCCTTCTTCTCTATTGCTCTAATGAGTGCGCATCTAGCATTCGCCGATTGGCGAACTTCACATCTCAATCATGTCTCGAGGAGATGTGCTCCGATGGCGCAATTTCACTGTCCCCAGAGCGATTGCATTCGATGGCTCGCGCGCACTGGCTCATCGAGTGGCCACCACCACCGTGCACCTTTGACCCCCTTCATCAAGATCGATCAACGATGACGAGCTACTCTGTCTACTACTGCTACCTGCTCGCAGAGGGACAGCGACTGACTTTGGACTTTATGCCGCTGCTGTTGTTGATGTTGTTGTTCATGCAACTGCAGGCTCAGCTTTTTTTCGGTGCCGAATCGGTCTTCTGCTGCACACGTTTCGGACACCGAAAGGCTCTCGTTTGCGTTTGATGGACCACGAATGCATGAGTGCTGTTGCTGCTACTTCAGCAGTTCCACCACTTGCTGCGCGCACCCGAGTCTTCAGTGGTGATGCAGCAGCACTCTTGACTGAGTACTCGATGATGAAGAGAATGACGACGCCGACTGCTGCTGCTGTGGTCGGCGGTGGATCCTTTCAAGCTCAACGCTCTAGTATCACTGAGGAGAGAGAGAGAGAGAGAGAGAGAGAGAGAGAGAGAGAGAGAGAGAGAG
>JAALOO010001320.1_pt1 | contig 17466 bp, 11 predicted proteins | sample 7257641 | NCBI WGS metagenome assembly JAALOO01 (sample SAMN14085613, study PRJNA598686) | mite metagenome | biome: ENVO:01001000; feature: ENVO:01001002; material: ENVO:01001226; isolation source: single female mite from University of Michigan culture on fish food culture... ...
TTGAATGCTCATCTCATCTCGAGCACTGATGATAGGCAATGGCGTGTGTGTGTGTTGATTGCTGATTGCCATTTGCCAGATCATATTGCGCCAATCTATCCATCTGTCCCACTCTTCCTTTGGCTTTCCTATTTACCACAAATATTTTTATCCTGTGCCCATTCAGCATCGTCTTTTTTATTTGTCAGAGAGCAGCGGCGGTAGCAGTGCTGAAATGTTCGAACTTTGTTGATGTTTTTGCCTGTTAGTGCGCCTACCTCTTCCGATCGGAACCTAGCACCGCCGACCTGCACCAGACTTTGTTGTGTTTGCCGAGTAGCAGCAGCAACTGCAAACGGAGGAAATGAGTTTGTGTCTGATGTTGGGGTTGTTGTTATTGGGTGCAGTCGATCATCATCAGCCATCACTGATCACTGGCGTCGATTGATAACTTTTAATGAGCAGTAATGGCAGGAGTGTGTGTGTGCGTAGAACCAGTGTCCTCTGGCAGTAACTTGACCAATTGATTGGTAGCTCATCTCATTAGCTGCTAAGCTGCCGCCGTTCTGCCCAACAACAATTGGCGCGAACAAGTTTTTCCTAGTATCTCATACTGATACCTAGGTGCTCCTGCTTTTTCTGCTGCTACTGCTGATGATGACCGGCTACCGGGCAAAGCAGCTTCATCTTCATCACCCCATCTTCCTTCAGGACATCAACCAGTGTAAGAATACGGCTGTCCGTGCTTTGGATTAGCATTCCAGACATTCTTCACTCTAATTACTCATGTCAGCCATAGCTCAAGTGTTGCTGTTGCTGCTTCTGCTGACGTTAGCTGACGCTCATTTGCTAGCACTAATCGCCGGTCTTCATGTGCATCATGAACTATCTCTCTCTGCTTGCCTATCAGATTGCCACTCAGTCAGCCAGTAACTTACCCGTCAGACTTTTTGATGGCATTGAATTACCAGCGCCTTTCGAAAACCCCCTGAGCTGCCACAATACCCTTTTTCTCTTTCTCTCTGACTTGTTAGATAATTAAATTATCTTGCCAAAATCATCATCACTTTCACAATCACTTCTGAGGTGTGTACCCTACACTCTAGATGCACACAACAGGCGCCCAAATAACAAAGCTTGAGAAGTTCTCTCTCACAGTATGGTGTCCGCGCCACCACCGGCACTGTTGTGATTGATGGATTGTTAATTATAATTAGATCTTTTTCTCTGGCACTGGTGTGAACACTAAATACCAGACGGACCAGGCTGGCTGGCAGCACTCTTCGCTTCAGTGCCCTTCACCACCAGGAGCAACTTCAGTGCACTTTTTCTGCTAATTTACTGCTGTTGCTGATGCTATTGCTTAGCACACTTTTCTTCCTTCTTCCCTTCTCTCTTTCTTTCTCTTTCCACTTTCAGTGTCATCATCAGCAAGTGGCCAAGTGGCTCAATGGGCAATGCGATATCGTTCCTGTTTACTACTGCCACTACTGTTGCTGCTACTGCCTACTGACGCAATTGACTGCCTGAGAGAGAGTAGTCGCTGAGTGGTGGCAACAATAATCAACAATAATCACCGTTGCCGCATAAAGCAGAGTGAGAACGAAAGAAGAAGGAGCTCCATTTTCTGCCATTTGTGCTGCTCAGTGGTTACCAGCACTGAAAGGCACTGCACCGGCGGCACCAGCACCAGCAGAAGCAGTAGCAATTGCGCTGCAGAGTACACATTTGAAAGTTTGCCGCGGCGGCGACATTAATTTTTAATGATCTGCTTTTAATTAGCTGCCGCAGTAATTAGACTAGGGTGGTGCAAGCAGTGGCAACAGCAGTGGTGGTGAAGCGTTTTGTTCTTCAATTTCTCAAGTGTACACCTTGCCCGTGTTGAAATGTCACCGGTGCTTCCATTGTACTAACTGCTCTGTGACAGTGTGCACTGTGCTGTGCAGTGTTCGACCCTCTGCAGAACGTCCTCGCCATGGCAACGCCTCTCACTAACCACCTCTTCCTCTCATTCTTTCCCCTGTCTTGCAGCTCAAGAAGTCACCAGTCAGCAGCAGTGAGCAGTGGTCGTCACGACGTCTCAATGATCACACTTTCACCTTCTTCTTCTTCTTCTTCAGCCGCCACCGCCTCCTTTTCCTCCTTTTCCTCTTCCTTCTCGTCATCAGCTCTTCGACAGCGACAGCATACTCATCATTTCCGTGGTCTCCTCTGCAATGTCTTCGTCAGCCTTTTCCTTCTCTGCCTTGCCATATCTGTGATTACCGACCTCCAGTCATTACTCATCAGCAGTGGTGAGCCCTATCACTATCATCATCACCATTACCATGAGCATTCACTGGTCAGCCTGTTGCCAGTTGCCACTGCACTGCCCATACCCAAAGAGTCCCTTCAAAGGAGGTTATTTCACAGCACTCGGGAGCTGGTACCTGTCAGCAGGACTAACAGACAGACTCCGGCAGAAGCAGTTGATTCCTCCAGTCAGCAAAAGAATGGTGGTGGCAAGCAGCAACCCCAATCCCCGTCACTGTGCAGCAGTGTCAGTCAACAACAAAGTCAGTCCCCGCTGTTGCAGTCCACATCAGATAGCAACCAAACGGGCGTCAGCCTTAGAGTGGGCAGCAGCAGTGACGCCCCTCCGCCCATCATCATCGGCTACCTGACGAACCTCTACGGACGGCAGTCCTCCAATCGTCAGGGCCTGGTCATCAGCGGCGCCATCTCCTACGCCATTGACCACATCAACAATGAACGGCCGGAGCTGCTTGGCGGCCGCCGTCTGGAGCTGCTCTTCAACGACACCTCCGCCACGCCGGTGAACAGCACGGCGGCGGTCATCTGGCAGTGGCGCCACCAGGCGGTGGCCTTCTTCGGTCCCGAGGACACCTGCGAGGTGGAGGCGACGGTGGCCGCCGCCCTCAACCTGCCGATGATCTCCTACAAGTGCGCCAACAGCGCCGTCTCCAACAAGGAGGCCTTTCCCACCTTTGTGCGCACCCACCCCGCCGACGTGAATGTGGTCCGCTCGGTGCTCGCCCTCCTGCGCTACTTTCAGTGGAACAAGTTTGCGCTGCTGTGGTTCAAGCGCTCCTCGGAGCTCGCCTCGGTGGTGGCCAACCTGAAGGCGAGGGCCATTGCCGGCGGCGCCTCCATCACCGTCGACTACCCCTTTGACGATGACTACAAGTGCTGCATGGCGAAGGAGTCCTGCTGTGGCCGCACCTGGTCGGAGATGGTCGAGAAGACGTACAAGCTGACGCGGGTGTACGTCTTCTTTGGAGGGGGCTCAAAGCTGTCCTACTTTCTGCTGGCACTGAAGGCGAGAGGACTGCTGGAGCAGGGCGAGTACGTGATTATCTCCGTCGACCTGAATGAGGACTTCAAGGACACGACGGACGAGGGTCGGCTGGAGAGCCAGAAGGCGAATCTGTTTCTCAACCACCGCAATGACTGGTCACAGCACGAGAAGGAGGCGATCAACGAGGCGATGAAGTCGCTGCTGGTGGTGGCCAGACGGCCCGCCGAGTCGCCCAACTACAAGGTCTTTGAGGAGAAGGTCCGCCAGTACAACAAGGCGCCGCCCTTCTGTCTGAAGGACCTGAAGAGCCTGAAGAGGCAACGGTCACTGCCGTCCTCGTCCTCGTCATCGTCGGGCACTGAGGAGAAGGTGAACATGCAGCGGTACATTACCCCCTACGCGGCCAATCTCTACGATGCCGTCATTCTCTACGCGGAGATACTCTCTGAGGTAGGTTTTGATGATGATCTTTTTCAATGAGAATCAATTTCAAAACATTGTTCGGCCAACCTTTTTCTCTTTTTAGATGTTTCGCGACGGCTTGAACGAGCACGACGGTCGCGAGATCACCCGACGCATCATTCGCCGAGGCAAGTACCAGTCGGTGACCGGAGCTCTAATGCACATTGACCAGAATGGTGACGTCCACGGGAACTACACTGTCCTGCAGCCGGCCGGCTTCTACCAGCCGTCATCACAGCTGGTAGCTGGCAACTCCAACAGCAGCAGTCACGACCTTATCGGCTCACCGCCTCCTGACAGCCGCAAGGAGATCATCAAAATGAATCGCGTGGGCACCTTCTTCTTTGACGAGAAGACGGACCGCAACATCTACCAGCCCATTCGGGAAATTGAGTGGGTGAAGCCGACGCACGTGCCGCTGGACGAGCCGCCCTGCGGCTTTGACGGCAAGGGCTGCGACAAGGGCAACGTGGTGAAGCTGCGGGAGTATGTCACCGTCGTGCTCGGCATCATCTTTGTCGTCATTTGCATCGTTGTCTACTTCATGTACCACAACTGGAAGTACGAACAGGAGATTGACGGTCTGACGTGGAAGCTCCCCAGCAAGGAGATCACCTTTGGCGACGTGGACTGCCGCCGGGACCTGAGCGCCAGCAGGGCCAGCCTGATCAGCACCGGGTCGATGGCGCAGGCTCGGCTGAGCGACCACGGGCTGACCAACCTCGCCATCTACAAGAACGCCCACGTCTCTGTGAAGAGCCTCAACTTAAGTTCGAAGACGAAGAAGAGCAGCAATGTCTTTGAGTGCCTGAGCAGGGAGGACAAGAAGGAGATCAAGTGCATCAAGGAGATGCACCACAAGAACATCAACCCCTTCATCGGCGCCTGCCCCAACATCGAGTGTCCGGGGGCGCTGTGCATCATTTCGGAGTACTGCACCAAGGGCTCGCTGAGGGACATTCTCGACGATGAGAAGATGATGCGCCTCGATGAGCTCTTCTTCGCCTCACTCATCTACGGCATCATGTCGGGTAAGTACGCTATTGAGAAGGACAGCGAGGGGAGGGTGTGTGTGACGCCTGTCTGCCATTTGGCTGCCATTATCAGCACTATCAGCACTGAAAGGCTTCTAGGTGGCTGCAGAGGTACCACTGCCGCATTTTGACGCCATCTTATCAGCAGCATGTGAGACTTTCATTCTTTGTCAAGGTGCTATTTTTAGGCGTTTAGCATTTTGCTGGGTGATGGCGATAATTTGCCGTGCTTTTCCACCGCAATGGCTTCATCGCATCTTTGATTGTGGGCAGTCAGTCAGTTGGCGGCTGTTGCTGCTATCAGGCAGAGAACATTAAGAGTACTTGAGTAGGGGAGAGAAGATGAAGACTATCATGTATAGCAGCACTTCGACCAAGTGATTTCGATCAACTCTGTTGGTGGTGGTGGCCACTGCCGACAACTGCAGACAGACGGAAAGTCAAAGGCAAAGTGAGACACTAGCACACAAAGCCGACACTGTGTGCGTTTGCTGCCTTTTTCTTTTTCAATCATTGACTTTCTTAGTAGCCTTTTCTTTTTCCTTTCATGATCCTCTTCACTGGTCGACACTGTTGACACGCCGTAGACAGCTTTAATTTCATTATAGGCTGCCATCGATGTCTCCTGTGTGCCTAGATACGAGGACAGCTTTTGAGAGACAGTGAGAGGGAGAGAAAGTGTCTTCCCAAAGATTGCCATATTATTGCCTCTCTTCATTAGTGAAAAGTGCCCTTCTCAATCTGTGCGGCAGTGGCTGTCTGTCGGTCTGTTTGTCAGTGAGAGTGTGTGAGCAAACACTAATCGATTACACTTCTTCACTTCATTTTTCTTGGCTATATAGTCACCGGCAATCTGCTCGATCAAATTCTCTGGCTGCTTTTTTGCTTTTAATTCCAATTGAAAATTCTCAGTCTTTGGTAATTTGAGCTAGTCGACAAATTGGGCACAGTTTTTTCCTTTCCCCAGGTTACATTGGTTTTTGTTTAAAAAAGTGCAAGAAAACAATATTGTTGATTGCACAATGAGTTGTTAGCAAAAAAGTACAACCAAGAAGAGCTTAGTCCCCGTTTTCATTGTTGCATGCCAGCGTTGTTTTCGTCGGTCGCACAAATGTATGAGCACTTGCTCGACTTATTAAGATAATTATTATTTATTGTTACTTATGATGTAAGGAGTAGGCAGAAAGACACATTCTCTTCACTCGTACACGAAGAAATATGTGCACTCATCTAGGCTCGTTTCCGCCTTTTGTAAAAAGGAAAGGGAACCCACATTGGTGCAGACAAAATGCAGCTGAACCAAATACCAAAGCTCATAAAAGAATAAATAGTAGGCATTACTTTTGCCTCGAGCTCGTGGCTCTGACATTGCCATTTGCATTTGCATTTTCAGGCAAATGGGGTAATCTTGTTCTTTTGAATTCTCGTTCTTTTTGGAACACCTGAGGTGAACTCTTGCTCTCTTTACATTCGACAGAAATCATAACAATTGATTTGTGCGCCACTTTCTTATTAGGCAACTTACTGCCGCTACTACTAAATATAAAGGCTAGTAAGGCGATTGTAGGGAATCACTGTGTATGTGACCTAAATGTTCTGTTGCCACTGCAGCTGCTGAATGTTTGTCCCGCTGCACTTTTGATCGGCACATTCCTCCCTCCCTGTTTCCCTTCCCCTCAACTGCTTTTCGCCGCTAATGAGCTTCTGAACTGGGGGCAACTGCGTTTCCTACTTCTTATTTTCTTTATTTTCACTCTCTCACTTTTGCTCTCACTTTTTCGCCTTCCAGGAATCGCGTATTTACACAAGAGCGAAATAAAGTGCCACGGCAATCTGAAGACGACTAACTGCCTGGTAACCAGCCGCTGGGAAATAAAGCTAGCGGACTTTGGCTTTCACAAGCTGCGTGAGATAGCCGAGGTGGATGCCAAGCACGTCAACTACAAACGCCTGTGGAAGGCGCCCGAGCTGCTGCGAAACATGGCCGAGTTTGCCGCTGCTGGTGGATCGAGCACCAGCAACAGCATTGCCACCACGACAAACACCGTCGCCGTGGCGCTGTTGGCCGCCACCACCAGCCACCTGCCAAAGGAGACCCCCGAGGCGGACATTTACGCCTTTGGCATCATCTTCCACGAGATGCTCGCCAGACGGGGGCCCTTCTGCATGAAGGACCACGACCTGGCCACGGAGGAGCAGGAGGAGGAGTGGGCCGGGGAGGTGCTGCGGAAGGTGGTCGCATATCAGCCCGGTGGAAGTGGAGAGGCAGGCGCTGTTCGCCCCTTTCGGCCCTCGGTGGCGGAGATGCAGGTCAACAATGACATCATCGACATCATCGAGGAGTGCTGGCACGAGCAGCCCTCTGAGCGGCCCAAGATTGAGCCCCTGCGGAACAAGGTTCGTTCCTGCCCCAAGTTTAAGCCGCCGCCGGGCAATCTGATGGACAACATGATGAAGATGATGGAGAAGTACCAGTACCAGCTGGAGGACCTGGTCGATGAGCGCACCGAGCAGCTGATTGACGAGAAGAAGAAGACGGAGATTCTCTTGCACCGAATGCTGCCGGAGAGCGTGGCGAAGCAGTTGCTCGTCGGGAACAATGTCGTCCCGGAAACCTTTAGCGAGGTGACCATCTTCTTCAGCGACATTGTCGGCTTCACCTCGATGTCCGCCAGCAGCGAGCCCATAGAGGTTGTCGAGTTTCTCAATGACCTCTACACGCTCTTTGACAATATCATCTCCAATTATGATGTCTACAAGGGTGAGAACTGACTGCTCAGGCAGAACACATTTCTTTTTCAGTAACATTTCTTAATCTCCTTACTTATCACATTAAACATTTGTATTCATTCGTTTAGTGGAGACAATTGGCGATGCGTACATGGTAAGGAATGAAATGATGGCAGTGTGTGTTGACTGCTTTTGAAAATATCAGTGTTGACTAACGTAACTAAATCACTGTCACGCACAGGTGGTCTCTGGTCTGCCGATACGCAATGGAAAGAAGCACTGTACGGAGATTGCCTCGATGGCCTTGGAGATGCTCGACGCTGTCAAGTCCTTTAGGATTCACCACCGACCCGATGAGGTGCTGCAGCTTCGAATTGGCATGCACACAGGTGAGTGCCAAAAGTGAAGCAGACGGTGTTTATTTAGAATCGGGACATTTTTTCCCATTTGTTTTCTCAGTTGCTCTCAATTGATTTCCACTTTTGGTACGGAGGATGAACTTGAACTAGAGAAGGGAACAAAAATAGTACATTGACTCAATTTAGTCTATAGAAGTGTGTCGTTATTATGTTAGCAACAGCAGCAGCGAGAGTGGGAAACACGGCAATACATTAATCTCTTCTACTCTACACGCACACTTAGCCAAATTGATAGCTAGTTGTAGTGAAGTGCACTGTTTCTACTTTACTTTTTGTGTGCGCGTATTTACATTGCGGAAAGCACTGAAAGAAAGTACTGTTCATTTTCATTAATTTATTAGAAGTAGAGAACTTTTCTAACTAAAGACATCTGTTCTTTGATTAGGGCCCGTCGTTGCGGGTGTAGTTGGTCTGAAAATGCCTAGATACTGTCTTTTCGGTGATACCGTCAATACGGCATCGCGCATGGAGAGTAATGGTAAGTGATGATGATGATGATTAGGTTTTCTGATGCTGACATAATTTTTGTTTTAATTCAAAGGTGAGGCGCTGAAGATCCACCTGAGTCCGGAGTGCCGTGACTACCTGGAGCCAACGGGGCAGTACATCATCGAGGAGCGAGGTTTGGTGCGGATGAAGGGAAAGGGCGACATCAGGACATACTGGCTGCTGGGACACGTCGACGGAGAGCGGCACCGCCTGAAGAACTACTCCAACCTCAAGGTGGAGCCGCTGTTTGTCAACAAAACCGGCCTCAGAATTACTTTTGAGGATGACCAGGAGGGTGGCGGCGGGGCTGGCGGCAAAGACGGCGGTGGCGGTCTTGGTTCATCGCACGGTCGCAAGGGCTCACTCATTCACGGGCTGCATCGAAAGGGCGGCCGGCACGGCCTGGGCCCTCGAGCTCAGGCTAACTCCATTCTGCGACTAAAGAGTGGCTACAGCAACTCCTGCAGTACGGTGGCTCTCTCAAACGGGCCGTCTCATGATGCACTGAACAGTGGCTACAGCGACGCAGTGCCAGTGAGACCCAGTCCGAAGATGAGCCGTCTGAACATACTGAACATTGGCAAGCTCTTCAACGGGAAGATTCGCTCAATGTCCACCAATCACCCAGCGGCGGATGGAGCGACGATGCCGACGACGGGCAATGCCAGTGCTCTCGCCATGAGCGCCTCGAACAGCATTCCGATGAAGGAGACGGCCATCAGGCCACCGAAGGGCATCATCAAGTCGCCCAGCTACAACACCATTGAGATGCACAGCAAGCGAGCTGACCTGGATCTCTTTGACCACTCGGGTGAGGGAGGTGGTGATCATTATCCCCAGCACCAGCACTACCCTCCTCACGGCAGCCGAAGCAGTAGTCGAAAGGGAAGCGTCGAGAAACTGCACGGCTACCACCAGCATCATCAAAAGCTGCTTTCCCGATCTCAACTTGACGGCTCGATGATTGAGGAGTCATCGCTGAGTGGTACTGATGGCGGTGGCAGTGCCGGGGACCACCGTCAGCTGATGACCGACAGTCTGGAGACGGTGGCCGGCAAAAGTGGCACTGGCAACAGTAGCAACAACAACAACAACAATACCGGAAGCAGTTCCTTTGCCAGCTTCAAGGCGGGCGACGAGTCGGCGAGTGATGAGGAGAGTCAGCCACTGCTGGGACTGCACGTCGACACTGCCTCGAACACTGTCCTGCTACCCACTGTACACCGACTGCCGCCAGTGGCACCACTACAACCTCCGCATCAGCTCCAGCAGCCTCACCGGACGCCACCCAGTCGGGTCAATCGGCAAGTCAGTCTGGCGGAAGTGGACGAAGTGGAGCTCGAGGAGAACAGCAGCCTCAACAATAGCAGTCTCAACAATAGCAGCAGTGCTGGTCGGCAACCCTTTAAGCATGCACCCATCAACTGTGATACAACAATTACCCCAACCAATTCATCACCATCAGCTAACAATAAGGGCAGCAGCAACAGAACCGATGAACAGCCTATCTCTGCTATTTTAAATATTCTACCCGAGAGAGGGGAAACTTCGGCGCAGTTTTCTGAGCCCAATCGAAGGCCAACTGTAAACGGGCAGCACTCTTCTCAATCGAATGCCCATGCAGAGAGCAAGCGCACATCAAATAAAGCCATTGAGGACCAGCATCATCAGCCAGCAGCAGCCTTTAGCACTACCATAGAGATGGCACCAGCACCATCATCCTCTGAACATCAACACCATCACCTCCCCAGTCCCTACTTCTTTGAGAGCAGTGTTGGCACTGGCAATGGTGGCAGCAGCAGTGTTGGCTGTAGTACTCCCGGATCTAATGGCACCACTGTCAAAATCAAGAGCACCGTGTGAAATACTATTGACGAGCAAAAATAGTGCAAAGATGTGCTGCTGCTGCTTTCCTACTCAATACTCGATCTTATTCTCACGCTGCTTCTTTCTTCTTCTCTTTCTCACTGTGAATGTGTTTGCAGAAGCACCTCCACTGTTTTTTTATTTTCAATCATTTTCCCTCTCTCTTTCTCTCTCACTCTCCACATAGTCCTCACAAGTCGTTGCCCGTCGGTCTTTCTTTTGCATTTTCATATACATTTTCACTCTTTCTCTTTTACCTCCTCATCTACACACACACAGACAAACAGCTGACACAGCTAGCAGATTGTTCCACAGAATTGTCTTCCCTTTTTCTTTCTCTCCGATTCTCGCCATTCAGCCAATTCTTTTTACTTTATTTTATTCTCTGGCCACACTCACTCACTCACTCCCATTGACACAGTCGAAGAGTTCCCACTTGTTTGCAGTAGGCAGCCCCATCACATCATCACCGCCCTGGTCTCTGGTGCAGTCCACTCTAGTCATATTGCTATTGCAAATATTTATTTTGCGGATTCTTTTTGTCCACAAATAAACTACTAGTTACTTACTAAACACACTCTCTCTCACTCGGTACTCCACTGATTGACAATTGCTCTCAGAAGAGAGGACACTGTTGCGGTTCGGTTCTCCGGAAAATTGGTGGCAAATTCGGGAGTGATGTGTTCTACTGCACTGCTGCATCGGTGCAATCAGAGTGCAACACATACGATGCCCTTCAAAAGCCGTCACAGCCTAATTAGAATCATCAAAACGTAATCACCGCCACTCGTCGTCCAGTAAACATTCGAATATTCTCTATAAAAGGATTGAGAGTGCTTCGTAGAAGTACTCTGAACACTGGTGCACTGCTGTTGAGCAAACAGCACTCCTACCACCACCAATGCATTGAATGTGTGCTTTTTGATTAACTGCTCTCCGACAGATGATGAAGATGATGATGAGCAATTCTGAATGAGAGAGAAAATCGTCTTCATTAGTTTTGCTTTCGGTAATTAAAAATTTGCCTACGGTGAAATGCGGGCAGAGAAAGAAGCAGAACACTTCCCATGTATTGACAGGGAAGTGGTGGTAAAGGAACCGACAGCTGAGAATCGCCACATATGGCGTGCGGCGCGCATCGAAATGCTTTGCAGCATGAAAAAAAGTGGGGTGGTAAATATTGCAATATATGGACGGCACACAGACGCACAGCATGGATTAGCATCAGATGCTGTCGGGGGAATGATAGATTTAATAGAAGAGTGGCTCAGCTGTGGCAGAGCTGATGATACCAAGCTGATGGTACCAGTAATGAGAAACAGGGCAGAAGATTCATCAAAGAGGCAGCAGCAGATTCCGCTGGCAGTAATTAATCTCGCTCCTTTTTGTTCCGTCGCCAGAACCGTCGCACTTCTTCGTGGCCCGACGTGGTAACCACCAGCAATCGACGCGACGTATTCTCAAAGATGATTACACCCAAATCCTGGGGAAAGGAGAAACAAAATATCAATTTAGCGTGAATAATGGAATATTCTTCCTTATTAAAAATGAAAAAGAGAAACAGTAGTGCCGCACTCAATTAAAAAACACTTACATTGGCGTACTTTCTCAGCAGTTCGTAGTCTGGCTGTGAGTTGAATTGCGAGTAGAGGACGCCATCATTGAAGGTGAGTCGATTCCGCTCCTGCTCCCAGAGAAATATCTGGTCAATGATGGTGCTGGGAATGACCGTGGCTCGACCCCCTATCTGCATATTCGGATGGGCGTGCATCGTCAGGTAGTGGGTGATCTGCTTGGCGGTGATGCCGAATTTGAATGCCGCTCGCACTGACTCACGCGTAATAAAGCCGGCAATAAACTTTGGAAAGCGGTAATTCAGCTCAATGAAAAGGGTAAGTAGGGCAATTTGAAGTGGTGATTCTATCAGTAGAAGCAATTGGTCAAATCAATAAAATCAATCGTGATGACAGAGGTGTTTATCCTTACCGGTGTATGCGTATATTCGGTAGTTTGTTTCAATGACAATGAAGCCCTGTCGTTTGGCAGTTGCCGTCACGGCCAAAGTTGGCTTTGATAGGGTATTTTGGCGAACACAGTCAAATAATTGAATCACAAGTCTGGTGGGATAAAATCGGCCGTCTTTGCGCTAAACAAAAAGAAAAAATGATAGTTAGCCATTTTAGTAGTTTATACACTCACAAGTTCTAGTTACCTTTCGTTGGTAGATGAGACCCATTTCGCGCAAATGTTGCAGAAATGTTTGCAAAGAATCAGTCATTCCATCAGTGGAGTAGCTCTAAAAAGTTAAATTAATTCAAGTACAAAACAAAAAAAATGGTTTACCTTTCCAAGAGTTAAAAAGTTTAGCTCAAACAGAAAACTTAAACATTCAATAAAGCTAAGTCCTAAGCCTTCGACCAGGTCAAGGTACTTTCGAAGGAAAAACCAAATTTGAGAAGAAATATCCATAAGTAGAAACTGAAATCCCGAAGCTGTGATGCTAATGTCTTGAAGGTCATTTTCAATAAGTCTAGCTCGAAGAATGACTTGTTTGGTGATTTCGCCAATGTTGTCATTGTAATCCTTCAACTTGACACTGGCCATAAAATTGAGAATAGAATCCCATCTTTTGGTCACCGCATAGCTGTCCAACGTTTCAATATCGGGCTTGTGCTTGTCTGCACTCAAATTGTTAAATAAAGGTCTCGGCTGCCCACTGAAAAAGCAAAAATTAACAGCTGCTCATTCAATTTACTGAAATTCAAAATTACCCTCCAAGCCAAGCGGCCTTCAGATTCTCCCGAAACGTTGAATTGAGCACCCAAGCTGGTAGGCCGTTTAGCATGTGCTGCTTCCAAATGTGCAGCTTATTCAGGGCTTCTGAAGCTTCGGTGTAATCACTAACGAAAACAAAATATTAGTCAGTAAGGTAACACAACTAATTAGCTCTACAAACCTTGAAGTCTTGACCCAAGATGAAATGACTGCCTGCGGAATTGGCTGCTCGATGAACATAAGGCGGAGGACAAAGTTCTGTGAAAGGGAGGGCAGTTCGCGAAAGACCACCAAACAGGCGGCGGATGAGGCGTACAGCTGATGGAGAAATGCAGGCTGAAACTTGCTGAGGTAGTCAATCAGACTGATGTTCATCTCATCGTACTCCTTCCCGCCGCTGTTCATGTCCACCAGAGCATTGTTGCCAAAGGTGGAGCCCATACTTTGCAGGTTACCGGCGAATGCATTCATCTTTGCAGCGGAGTGAGTAGGGTGAGAGATTTTAGGAGATTCGGATGTTGATCAAAGATGAGGAACTTTCACTTATTAAATCTGCTGCAGATGATACTGTGCAGCCACTGCTGCTGCATGTCAACAAGCAAACAGCATCAAAAGAAAGATAAACGTTGGTTCTGATCCTGGACCACAAAGTGCAAGTTGTTTTGACAAGAAAATGAAAACAATGCCCGTTTAGCGCACTTTTACGGCGTTTATGAAGGGGCACTTGTTCAGACTTTTTTTGCAAAGCGTGTTTTGTTTTTCAGCTCCATGTGACTTTGCCGCAAAGACTTTATCTGAAGATTCACCGGTTTTTCCTTCCCCCAAATGGGTTCCACCGCCTCCAAGGAAGTCTCCGGACCGCTGGGCAATGTGTCCATTGAGAAGAAGCACCCGGAGGCCTACGCTGGCATGGAAATTCCGCCAGAATGTCCGATGCACGCAAAAGCAGCAGCCGCCGCTTCAAGCAAAGCCGCCTCCGACTGTCCAATCAATCCGGATAACTTGATGCCCCTCGAACCTCGTCAACAGCCGTCGGAAGGACAGCCTTTTGATCTGAGCAAGAATCGGCAGACGTCCACCATCCCGAAGGCCGATCCAAAGGATGAGAATGACAAGTACTGGGTGTACCCGTCGGAGCAGATGTTCTGGAATGCCATGATTCGCAAGGGCTGGAAGTGGAACGACGCCGTAGAGGGCAAGGACGATTCTTCGGGAGAAAAGTTTGCCGCAAAGGACATGAACGATATCATCCGCATCCACAACTTCAACAATGAGCTCGCCTGGAGAGAGGTGCTCAAGTGGGAGCTTGCTTTTCACCGAGAGGAGTGTCCCTGTGGGCCAAAGTTGAGACGTTTTGGTGGTCGTGCCCAGGACTACTCGCCGCGAGCTCGAATTCGAAGTTGGATGGGCTACGAGTTGCCCTTTGACCGCCACGACTGGGTGGTTGATCGCTGTGGAAAGGAGGTCCGCTACGTCATTGACTACTACGACAGCAATCACCTGGACGATCAGACGGGCAAGTTTGCGCTGCTCGACGTTCGCCCGGCTTATGATTCATTCGGGGCGGTCTGGGACCGAATGCGAGCTTGCTACTGGCGCTGGACACACGAGTACTTTCCGCAAGCGGAGCCATCAAAGCCATCTACTTAGAGCGTAGAAGCTCTTTTCATCTCGTTTCACCTGTTTATATAACGCCTCCTAATCCCCACACAAATAGTCATGTAAGATACAACAAAAATTATTGTTAGATTAAATTATTGCTCAAGCTGGTACTACAACTCCGATAACCGAAGCACACCCCGCTAGATAAATGTTCACTTTTTAATGGCACCTTAGAGCTATGATAGGAAAAGCCTGTCTGTGTTATGTTGGGTCTGCGCTTCAAGGTCAGACAGAAGGCGGCGGCCGGCGGTTTCCTGGCGGAGCTCCTGGAGGCTGTTTCTTTTGAGGAGGGGGCGGTGGCGGTGGTGGCTGATCACGGAGCGACTGCTCACTGGGCTCCTGCGTCATGAGCGCCCGTGAGGGCGAATTGAAGCTTTGCATTGAGGCGGCGGGCGTGGCTCCAAACTGAGATGTCTGGCTCACTGACTGCTGCGAGGCCTGAGACTGCATGCTTTGCTCCTGCTGAAGTTGCAGTGAGGGGGCGTTCTCAACCGGGCCAGGAGGTGGAGGAGGTGGCGGTGGCGGCGGATTTTCCTTTTGCACCTGTCCGGTGTTTACCTTCTGCAGGACTGGCTGCTGCTGTTGCTGCTGCTGTACTGCTGCCACAACCCCTCCCGCCCCCTCTGTCCGCTGGAACCACTGATCGCGAGCAATCGCCTCAAAGGGCGTCCGTTCCTGCGGACTGGCCTTGAGAATGCCCGCCAGCCAGCTTTTGGCGGCCGGCGTCAGATTGCGCGCCCCCGCCAGTGCCTGCTCAATTCTCGGGCCGGCCAGCTCCACCGCCTGTTCATTGCGCGCCGCCTCGCCCATCGTCCCGTACCGGACCGGGTAGGTGCGGGTGTTGGCGAAGAAGAGCGTCGCCCCGTAGGACCACACGTCTGCGGCCACCGGGTTGAAGGTGCGCCCCTCCTCGAAGGTCTCCGGCGCCTGAAAGTGCGCCCCGGTGTTCAGCGCCCGCCCGCCGCCGCCGATTAGGGCCTTGACCGTGCCGATGATGTGGTCGTAGTAGAGGACACTGTCGCGGAATGAGCTCAGCTTGACGATGGTCCGCTCGGCGTCGGCGGCCGCCGTGGTGAGGAGGACGTGCTTCGGACTGATGGACCGGTGGGCGATTCCACAGCCGCCCAAATAGTCCATGCCCAAGTACAGCTGCACCGCCCACTGGCCCATCTGCGTCTCGGGCACGTACACGCGGTTCACCTTGAGGAAATCGCGCAGGTTGCCGTAGATGCTATCAATTAAAAGAGATAAGACTTAATCTCTAGAACTAAACCTTCTCCTCTTCCTACCAGTACTCCTGAAAGATGACCACTCGACCGGCGTCATCGAAGAAGATGTCCCAGGTGGAGATGCACCATTGGGAGTTCTTTCCTGTGTTAGCAAAGACAAATGTGTAAATAGCTTTAGGTAATCCCCTTTCTCCTCAACAACTTACCAATGTGCTTGAGCACCTTCATGTAGATGCTGCGTCGGGCGTCGATGCGCGCCGTCGGCTCGTACACCCGCGCCACCAGTGGCTGCTCCGGACTGGCCCGGTGGTGGGCGAGGTAGATGTTGCTGAATGAGCCACTGAAGAGGCTGTTCTCCACGTCTATGACGTACTCGAAGAAGTCCGGCGTCTCGGTGTTGCGCGCCGGCGTCGAGCGAACCAGCGTCTCCACCTGGCGTTTCACACTGCTCGCCAGCGTTCGGTCCACCTGGTTCACGTTGATGTACGGCATTATCTTTGGAAAAATGAGATTTGTTGAGAAAGTGTTGTCGCGGACAAGTGACACGTAAGCACAAAGTGAAATAGACAAAAGTTCTGACGACGCTTTTCAAAGAGGTGCGATGATTTAGAATTGTTTACGTGTAACAATGGGCTGAACTGTTTTCACTGCTATAAAGGAACACTTGCCGCTTTGTTGTCAGGTTTAGTCGAGTTTGTGCTTGAAAGAGTTATTTTTCATAGATTTTTTTGCACTTTTTTCTTCTCTATCAGCATGGCTTCAAAGAACCCCGGCGACAAGAAGGAAGAAAAAAAGAAAGAAGCCGGCAAGTCACCGACCAAAAGCCAAAAGCCAAAGGAAGCAAAGGAAGCCGCCGGCAAGAGCATCCAGAAAAAGGTCGAAAAGGCCGAGAAAAAGGTGGAAAAGATCGAAAAGAAGGCTGAAAAGGCCGAGAAGAAGGAGAAAGCCGAAAAGGCTGAAAAGACCGGCGGCGGACCGTCTGAGGGAAAGGAATCCAAGGCGGAGGGCAAAGGTCAGCAGCCGGGAGGAAAGAGCACCAAAGAGCCCTTCGCCGCCGGTGGCGCCCCTCCCAAGTCCACAGAGAAGTCTTCGAAGAAGAAGAATAAGTGCTCCGACAAGCCGACGCCCACTCCGCAGACAGTGCACATTGTCAATCCGCAGGGACCGATCCCGCTGACACCGGCCGACCAGAAAACACTGAGCGACATGGGCTTCGCCATTGGCCAGCCGATGCGCTCCGGTGGCTTCGGCATGATCTACACGGCCACCCAAGGCGGCCCTGGCCCCAGCGCCAAACCGTTGGTGGCCAAAGTGATTGAGCTCGCCGGCCTGGCGGTCACATACGTGAAGGAGGTGAGCAACTGGCGCGATGTGTGGCGCACCTCGCCCAACATCAACCCGGCGCTTGAAATCTTTGAGCTGCACGAGCCCGATCGCATGATGGTGATCATGGAGCCGGCGGACTTTGACCTGCAGGACCTGGTCCTCAAGCAGCCGGGCTGGGTGAGCAAGAAGCTGGCCGC
>JAALOO010001321.1_pt1 | contig 17455 bp, 11 predicted proteins | sample 7257641 | NCBI WGS metagenome assembly JAALOO01 (sample SAMN14085613, study PRJNA598686) | mite metagenome | biome: ENVO:01001000; feature: ENVO:01001002; material: ENVO:01001226; isolation source: single female mite from University of Michigan culture on fish food culture... ...
TACAAATGTATTGCGCAGGGAAGCCCACTTTCCCTCAAAAATGGCTCTCCTTAATGTTGGCTGGCTTGAGGCAATAAAAACTAAGTAGTGCCGAGTAATGAACAAGTAAAAAATGCTGAAAGTTGGAACGAGAGATTGGAAAGAAAGCAAATTAAATTGGTACGACAAGCAGTTTGATAATAATTACGTTTGGTGGTGATGCATGACATGCATTTGGGCATTGCATTTACACTTGCAATTCAATTCCAATCACGAACAAAATAAATTGTAATTCAAATTTAAGTTAGCAAATATCGACTGTACAAGCAATTTTGCCATTTTCAAATTTAAATTTGAAAACCTTCCTTGAAATAATTAGAGCATTAAAAAAATTTAAAAATTTGCAAAAAAAATGTAGGTTAGACATTTTTTAAACTATTCATCAGCAACCACAGTTCTAGAGAACAGAACTAAAGGTCAATAGGAAATGGCTGCCACAGTTGAAACTGCAGTATAAGCAACACTAATCAAAAAGAAATTTAAATCAGACTGAAACTTTTTGTAAGATAGAAAATGATAGTAAAAAATTGAAAATTTCAGTAAAGTAATCGAATGTCAGACGACTGACGAATTAGAAGAACATTTAAATGCAATAAAAAAGATTCTTTAAAACTGGCAATTGCTTCAATTTGTTTGGTCAGAGTTGCTATCGCACCAGCCACCCAAACGGGCGTTGTGTGTGTGCGTGTGTTTGTTGCCTCTTTCGCTTGATAAAATATCGAAAATGGCAAGTGTTGCAATTGGATATATTTTACTGCCGAAATGGTGGCAAGTCAGCATCATTTCGAGTCAGTCACTAAATGTGGCAATGATAAGTAAAACTCTGGAATACAGAGGTACCACAGGCTTCCTAGAATTGGCTCGTGCGCAGCGAAATGTGAGCCAAATAATGGTTTGAGCGCCTGAGTAAAAAAAAAGAAAAACCTCAATGCTGGACCAGTGTGCAAAGCCTGGCAACGGAATTTATTGATCAGGCCAATATCGGGCAAATATAAACTGACAAATTGAAGCAGATAATGGCATTCTCTATAAAAAAAAGTGCTAGGCGAGTAGGTCTAAAAGTTACACACCAAAGCAATGTCGAGTTTTGCTTAAATAGCAATTTTAAAATTTGGTTACAAACGCATAATCCAATAGATTGAATTGATTTCCATTTGATTTGATTAATTGGACCACAAGTCTGAAAACCATTTCAGCTGGCGCTTAATGTTTTTGCAAAATTGTGATTTTAAAAACCGCTGTTGCTATTAAAACAAGCAGAAAATCATTTATCAATTAATTGAATGATTTATATTTGATGTAATATTTGTAGCAGTGCATATTCAAAACTTGTGAAAAACAAGACGGCAGTAATTTGAAGTTTAGTGATAAATTATAATGAACAAGGACAGAGCCCAGCTCAATTTGCTTAATAAATCAGCAGTAGCGTGCCAATTAGCACTGTGGGTGGAGATGAAAGAGCAGCGAAAGGACCGAATACTTACCGCCGGTTGCATCACAGAATAAGGACACTTTGTCTCCCTCGTTGTAGGGAACGCCAGTCATGCCTTGGACCACATTTCCGACGAGATCTCTGATGATCACTTCCTTTGGTGGCACTGGAGGAGGGAAAAAGAGAAAAAGAAAGTGAGTAGGCGAAGGAGTCAGTTGGAGATTGGCGTAGCAGATATTGAGAGAAAACAGTGAGAGAGAGAAAAAGAGAAAGAGAACAAATGACAAGCAAATAAATGAGCAGTGTAGAAGTGGCTAATAGTACGCCTCATCTGAGTGTCACTTTGCACACTGTGGCGATTACCGAATGGTGGCTGTGCTCGTCAATGGCAGTGGACGAACTCACTTACACACTTACAAGTGTTCGCACCATCGAGTCCATCGAGACTGGCAGTGCCATGCAGCGCAGTGCTACTGACCGAGAGCCTCTAGTACAGCTCATCTAATTGATTGCTGCTGGCAAATGACTTCCAAATAAATCTTCTCTTCTGTTTCAGAAGAGAAACACTAAAGAATGGGAGGCAAGCATTCCAGGCATGTTTGAATATTGCTCGTGCCAAATGTCGACATTGGCGCTTAGATATGTGAGCTTCTCACTGTAATGATGATTAATTGGCGCTTCATTTGTCATCGTACTAATGCCTCTGGTAGGCTTGCTCAGTGATCAACTGCGCTCGATTATAAACCAACAGACATTGAGAGCAGTAAACGAGTTTTTAGACAAAATACAAGTTTTTTAAAATTACTTTAAAATTGTAGTAGAAACAAGGCAACCTGGGTTTTAAATATTTTTAAAAGTTTAAAAATTGAAAAAATAACAAACAGAACAATATTGGCAAAATTAAAACCTGGCAGTTTTGTCTGAACAAAACAATAGTAGCAGTGAAAAAGTTATAAAACTTTGCGATTTTCTCAAATAAATCAAAGTTATTGACTATTTTGCTACACATTAACTTGGTAAACACAGTGGACAAATTAAAGTGACGCCAAATTCTACTAAGCTAGTGCTGCTAATCGGGCAAGTTGCCCACGAGAAGAATGACAGCTTTGAGCTGAAAAAAAGAAAAACTTGATTTAGGGTAAAAGTCAAAACAAAAAGCCAAATAGTAATAATGCGCTGATTAGTCGTAGGCAAGTGCAGCATTGATTTATTGAAAGGCACCAAAGGAAAGTTCCAGTGCCAGTTGGCACTAGTACAATGCCTCTGCTGGTCAATTGTTTCCTTTTCAGGGCACAGCGGAGCGGCACTCCTATTGACTCATAAATCAAGAAAACAAAGAACACATCAACACGGCCTCGAGAACACAATTAAGTCAGCCAAAAACTGAACTTCACCAAATGGCACCACAACCTAAAAACACACACCCTAATCTTTTAAGCGTTTGCATTTTTTGGCCAATTGCTTGCCACTTACCAGAGACGTTGAGATGGATGAGAAACTGTTGTGTTCGATTTTTTCGGTAATCAACACGACAGCGGTAATCGCCACCATCCTCTGCCTTCACCGAGTCCATCTGCAGCACTGGCGGCCTGCTGCTAAAGTCCATTCGCGCTCTGCCGTTCAGCTCGGCGATGACTTGGTGGCGAGAAGAAGTGAGCGAGTTGCGAGCATCGATGGAGTATATGGGGTTGCCCTGGTTGCCCGACCGGTACCACACCACCAGTGATATGTGTGCTTCGTTCCATTCGCCAGCACTGATGTTGCAAGGCAAGCTGACAGAGTCACCCTCAATTGACTGGTATTCGCTGATTCCTGCAGGGAGGAAGAGAAAGGAAAAGGCAGACAAATCAATAATCAGGTTTGTAGGAAAAAAATATATGAGAAAGAGAAAGTGAGAGAGGATTGATCGAGTGAGGTGGTCATGTACGCCTGCACATCTTTGTCGTCGTCGTCGTTTTCATTGTCACTCAGCGTAGTTGGCCAGTTAATCAGTGCTCACAGTGCTCCAGTGCAGTGTAAATCTTGACTGGGCGTAATTAGGGTTGATTAATTTCCGCAGCACGCCGAGCGAGGAGCCTTGGCAGCCTTGGCACAGTATAAATGTGCAACTGCAGTTGAAGGAGACTTGTGGTGGCGGTGCAGATACTGTCACTGTTGGTAGTGGGCACACTGTGGTGACTCAGCTGCACCGGCGTAGTGATCCATCAATCAGAAAACATAGGAAACGGCCCATCCAACGGTGCTGACCACCAATCGAGCCAATCGAGGCTGGTTCCTGTCTGCAGACAGACGCCGAGCTTCGTGGTAGGCGCGCTCATTAGGGCCATCAGTCATTTCATATCGCTCATTCTCATCGACTCGCATTACTCTAAGCATCCAGTGCCGGTGATCTTAACGAGCTACCATAAAAGTCACAACGACAGCGTAGTTGGCAGTAGTAGGCAGCCAGTGAATGCACTGCATGATTTAGATTCGGGCAAGTAAAGAAAGGCAAGTCGGTGGCAAGACACGGGCCAGGGTTTCCTTACAAGGTAGGCAAATTTAATTACAACTTTCTACTACATTGCAGTAGCGCCACGAGATCAAGTTTTAAGTGCTGTTGCCGTCAAAAGGGTAAAGTGAAAGCCTGTGCATATTTTGCCAGAAATGAATTTGACTTTATTATCAGAAAATTACACAACAATTCTGTGCAGTGCCTTGAACAACGCCGCCTGTTAGTCAGTGTGTAGTCAGCAGTATAAGCAAATTTAGTACATTTGTGCGCAGCAAATAAAAAAGCAGCAACTGGCAGTTTATTAGATAACACTGCCATTTACATAAAACGCGATAGATGGTTATCGTTGCAAATATGTAACGCTGTCAAAGCAAAATACGCAAGAAATTTTTGTAACTAGTCTGATAAGAACAATAGAGTAATTGTTAGTAAACTAACTGTATTAATGCACTACTAGATTGCATCATTCATTCAAATATAGACAGCCAAAAGAAACAGAATAGAAGAACAAAACAAAAAAATAAACATAGAGTTGTATGCAATTCAAGTTCACCTTTAGGATGAAGCTAGTAGTGGTGCATACCATTCAAATGCTCTCAATGAACAGATTGCGAGTGTAGTTGCCATGAACAATTTCATAGTAGCAGAGCAAAGGCTACAAAAAATACTCGAATAGAACACCATGCTATAAAAAACGGTTCCTTTTCAAAGAACATTTTGTAAAAAGAACGTGTTTGCTTTCTACATAAACAATTCTACTAGAATCCAGTAAAAGTAAATCCAGTGGCAAGTTCCTCAAGTCAGGCAGGAAACAATTTAACAATCTAACAAGTCAAAAAAAGATAAAGATTTACCGAGTGGCCAATCTTAAAAGTGAGCAATGAAAAAACGATACAACAAAAGTTTTCTTTTTAAAAGACGAAAGAGACGTTGACAAGTCAGAATAAAATTAGAAAAAAATTTTTATTGTTATGCGAAGGAGACAGTGAAGAGCAGGAAATGACAGAGCATATAAAGGCGGCAGTGATATATCCAGACAAGAATTCAATTATTGCCAACATGGCGAGATTAAGTCATAAGGCAAAATATGTCAGGCCCCGGTAAGCCAGTGTTGACAAAGTGTGCAATGGCTCAGGGTGGGCAGGGGATGACTAAGGCAACGACCGCACACTGAACTGGTCTCCAAAAAGTAGTGGGCAGTGCTTCAGAACAGAAGAGAGGCAGCCAAATGACCAGTGCTGCACTACCACTACTCAGTCGCGTGTGAAGAAGGACGCCAGTAGCCATTTAGGTATTGATTTGCCAACTCAAGCACTTCTTTTGCTCCCGCTAAACTGTAGTTTCCACTGAACAGCCAATTCAGTACAAAGCAGTGTTCAAGGTTTCAGAACACGCTCTCACCACCACCACCACCACCACCACCACTAAGCATTGTTTCAGGCCAGTTATGCATAAATGGACTGTGCTTCTGATTGTTGCTAGCCATAAAAAAGCCAAATCACCAATAAAGGCCTGATAATGGTTCCAATTGCTAGCATAATTAAGGGAAATCAAGCGTACCAGTGAATGGGCCACAAGCCAACGCCTCAGTGCGCCTGGTATCAATTAAAAATGCAAATTTTAGCTTCACTGCACAGCTTTTAGTGGGCCACAAATTGAACAAAGCAAACGATTTGCTCCCTCTCAATTGGTAAGTTTGCCACCTTTAATGCTGGCCAAAATGGCAAGAAGCATTTGCGCATAATTTAACACTCAACAACAAAGTTTCAGAAAATTTAAATTGCTGCCAAACACAAAAAACAAACCCAGTCCTACTTTCTGGTCCAGAAATATCTGTCAGAAGCATTTGTATGTCTGAAACAATTTAGATGTGTCTAATTATGGAGCGTGATAAATTATTCAAAACACGAAACTCAGAAGTAAAGAAACAAATAGAACAAGCCAAGAAAAACCAAGTGACATGACCAGCGACCTTTGAAAGAGAGAAAGAGAGAAAACTGAATGTATGTTTGGGGAGTGAAAACTGAAAAAAGAAGACCAAAGACTGAAACAAAACATAGTACTTTAAATTCAAATGCAAAAAGACGGAGAGACACTTGGCCACACAGATGACATGGCAGAAGACAGGGTGACAGCCCTAATTGGAACGGTTTCAGCCCGAAACATTGCCACTGGCACATTGACACACAGACACACACACACAAAGAGGCAGCGACAGAGACTGTCTCAGGCGAGGAAAAGAAAAAAGAAAGCACTGTCTATTGTGTGAAGTGAAGAGTGAGCAGTCCTATGCTGGAGCACTGTCAAGCTCTGGTCAGCAAGAGTCAGAGTGGCCAGTAATGGACATGGCGCGACCAGGCGACTCGCCAGTGAGTGACACGTTCTAGCAATGGGCCACTAGCGGCAGCGTGCTAATAGAATTAAAGTCAATTTAAATCAATATCGACTGATGTAATATGGCACCGTAATCTTACTGGGTGACCGATCGCAAGATTGTCCACTGGCAGTGCGGGGGCTCGTCGTTGAGCGATGGCACCCGCCGGGTGCCAACCAGAAAATTCCACAATTCAAATTCCCATCGGGCCGCCAGCAAGCATCCCAAATTAGAATGCAGCCAGAAAGAAACCTAAGAAACAAATTAAGGCAAGCATGCCGCTTGATGCTGTTGCTGTTCCGTTTCCTCCTCTTTTTCTTCCACCTTTCCCCTCACTTTCTACTATGACTAGTTTCAGAGCAGTTTGATGTAGCCGTTCAATTGAACATTGAGGCAAATCAAAAAATTCATTTGTTGGCTGTCCATTGCCATTGAAAGAAAACTAAGATAGTCTGTTTGTGTGCGTTGTGTTGTGTGTTCATTGACTTGCCTGAAGATTAAGCGTCAATGGTCATTGCTGTGGGCATGTGCACTTCTACGGCACCCCAGCCAAGCAATGACCATAGAGCAATGTCTATTGGTCCAGTGAGAGGGCTTATCAAATGGTCTAATCTAATAACTAAATTAAATAAACACATAAAATCAATATGGCCTTAATAAAAGATCCACAGTGTAGATCGGCAGTTGGCTAACTAACTAACTGTAAATTTATATATACAGTATTAATTTTATTAAAACAATAAAGCAACTGGGCAGCAGTTGGAAAACTGCGCCGGGCCAACTTTGACGACATTTTGAGTATTATCGATCAAATAGTATCGGCGAGCAGGTTGAATTTACACAACAATTGCTCCTAAATGGCCACTAAGCAAACAGTGTGAAAACAGCAAATCCATAAATAGTGCTGCATATACAGATATTTCAGCTCAAATACTTTGAGTACAGTTTGTTTATTAAACTACACTATGCTTTAAAAGTTAAATCACAGTAAAATAACATAAAAATATTAAATTAAATTATAAAACCGGGACGTTGAAAACAATTAATTTTACGACACAAAAAATACATTTGATTAAAAAATGATAAAAAAAGAATAGAAAAGACAACCGGAAGAAAACAATGAAAAACAATCAGCGGTTGAGTCCCAAGTGCCACTTGAGCGAAATTGGCGAATGTAAATAATTCAACTAAAAATGAAGTTTTTAAACTAGTTAAGTGAGGACGCAGTCGGTCAGGATGCTATTGAAACGAATGTTTTTTAATTATGATTCATCTAATATGAATGACTGCAATGAGTGCAAGTACCAAGTGGCAAGTACCGGCAGTGCATTTTATAAGCATACGCTCTCCTGCTGAGAAAAGTAGTTGCGGCTGAAAGAGTAAAAAATGACTCAAATAAAGACCAGTAAACAGGACTACTGTTCCTATTGCTGCAACTTGCATTTATAGAGCTGCCTGTAAAGGCAAACAAAAATTAGGCAAAAAAAGATCGCACATGCAGTGCCCAACTGGGCACTGCTGAGCTTCCCTTGAGGGTCAAAAAATGACTTAATGAATTAAATCAAAAAGTTGGCAGCAGAATTGAAGAACAACCCAAAAGAGGAAAATGAAAACAAAAAAAGAAAAAAAGAAAAATATAAGAAAAACCGTTGCAGTGGCTTTTTCTGCCAACAAAAAACAGTTGCAAAATATAATACAATTCAAAACAACAACAAACTACTAAATTTTTAATGAAAAATGACTTTTCTTGAGGGTTTTTATTTGGCATTCAAATTTGGTTAGTGTGGCCAGTAAAAAAATATCTGACAGCATTATTCACAAACCGCAAATCGATCAAGATAAAACAATATGTGACAATTTTAATTATGTCAAATTTAAAAAATATTTAATTTATATATTTAAAATGACAATTAAAAACTCCCAATAATAATTTTTTGTATTTTTAGTTGTAAAAATATTTAATTTATAAATTTTCTATTTTATTAAATTGCCAAATGTGTCTCTAAAATATTAAAGTTGTATGTAGTGGCTGGGACGCCAGCCCCTACAAAGTACTAGATTTGGTTGACAGATATCACATCATTGAAATTGAGAAATTAAACTTTAAATTCTCATAAATCATGAGACTGAATGTGTACTAGGCACAACTAGTGGCTTGTGATGGTTTAACGAAGCAGATGTACTTTCATCTGACCAATTGGCCAGTCAAATTGAATTAAAGTTAAAATACGCTTCAAAATAACAACTAATAATAACTGTGAGAACATTTGTATTGTTTTCAGAGCTAAAAAAGTGTTAATTTAATTTAGAATTTTCAGTGTTTGGCTGTCCTAGCTCAAAACTTCTGCCACTATTCTTTGGCTTACAAAACAGTAGGTCAACAGTGGCAATTGGCAGAGTAAAAACAATTCAGTTGTGAAGATGCTCAGTGTGTTCGCTAAGTACTTTTCGACAATGCAATTTAATTTATGTAAAGTGTTGCAATGTGCCGCAAATTAGACAAATTAATGGATTGTAGCGCAAGTTTAGCGAAAGTTAATATCAACGCAAAAGAAGAACAAAACTGGTAGAAAGAGGACGACGGCCCTTTTGCTTCCGACACTTGATCGTCCCAAAAGAAAGCGGCGAGCACAATGGCAAACAATGAAACTGTCAAAATTAATTTTAAAATCAATTATTCTAATTGCTATTTAGACGGCCTCAACTGACGATGCCGCCGCTGCATTGGGTATTCCTTCAAAGTACCAGAGACTATTGTTGCATCCACTGCTGTACCACCTCAAACGGCGATATGCGAACGGTAATGTTTCATTGGATGAAAACAGTTGAAAGAACTATTCAGCTAGGCAGACAAACAAAAGCAAACAACAACAAAAACAACAGCCAAAACCAAGTTACTGGCTGGGCCATTCGGTGCATCGGTCTGGGGCGTTAATGCTAACAAATTGGCAGCGTAGCAAACTGTCGATGCTGACGCAGCATCAGATCAAGCTGTAGTATCCAAATCCAAAGAAGCAAAATGCTCCCTAGCGACTAATTGAGAAATCGAGCGAATATTCGGTTTCAATTAAACGAATTTACCCGGGTGAGACAATTAATCCAAAAAGAAAAATATTTACGTTGCGGGTAGTACTGCGGACAAGAAATGCTTTGCAGATCGACTCACAAACTGACGCTAATCTCATTGGGTTGCACTTGTCGGGGCTAATTGAAGGCACATTTCGATTGGTCATCAAGGAGTTATTATTAAGGAGCTGTCCAAACGCTTCAACTCCTTTTTCTCTCACTACACTTTGTTCTTCCGGTTTGAGAAATTAGTGCGTTTAATGAAATTAAACAAACACGACATCGACTAGGGTGAAAATTGAATTAAAAGTTTGCCTGCCGATCAAACACCCAAAAAGTCTACTCTTTGTGGCGAAAAAGTGCTCCATACCAACTGTGTGCAGAAATACACGAGAATGTGTTTGAAAAGAGTTTGTTCAGAGTTCTCAGCGTTTGGTAAAGTCGTCGACAGTTCGATTTCGTGTCCGGATGCTCTCCTTTATATTATATTATAAATTATTGTGGGAGCCATATTAGCGAGGTCTCACTGACATGCATACAAATTGCTTGCTTAATGATCAAACAGACAAATGGATTTAATTAAATTGCAAATGATCGCGCCTGAAGTGTGGAGCAGCGACTCTGAAAGCTTGTTGCAAGGTCGTCTATTCACACAAAAAGCTATTTCAACGTCAAATAACGTCTGTTCGACGGTAATATTGGCTGTAAATTGAAATTAATATCCAACTTTGTTTGGTAGTCTTATTTGATGAAACAAGGCTTCTTTTTTGCCGAGTTTTGATGCACTGATCAAAATCGGCACAACATATTGATACATTAATTAAAGACTTATTGAGAACATTTGCAAGCAATTATGTTGTAGTCTAACCAACACTCTTACCCAATTCTTTCAAACATGCACAAACAGTGCAATCTAATCATTCACATTACAAAATCTGTGTTACTCATTAATTCACAGCACAGGCAAACAGAAAAACATTAGTAACGGCAGTTTATTGCTCAAAAAACAGCGTTGCCGTTGGTATTATTAGACATTTTTGCGGTTGCAAAGTTTTATACCATTTTACGATATTTGTTAATTAAATTATAAATTTTAATGCAAACACACACCTTGACTCATTTACATTTCTTTAACAATACAGTAAATAAAATAAAAAAAAGATTATCGTTTTTTGACAAACACCTTTGAGCAGTGTTGTGAATATTAGCTAAACAAATGCTGTGTAGTGCAAATTCACTTTAACAATACAATATTGTCCAGTTTCCAGAAACCATTTTCAACGCAGCTGTTTATCCTGTTTTAAATTTGATTTGACAATTTTTAATAAGATGAGCACACCGAGATACACCACACCAGCACTTCCATTATTGAAATAAATTGAAATAGAAATAAAAATTATAATAATTTTATACAGATGTTTTAGTTCTTGATACAAAAACGGATGTCATATGTTGTACATCTATTTTAATTAAACAAAAACATTTTTTAAATTTTTTAAAATGAAAAAAATGTTAAACTAAATAAAAGTAAAAATAAACAACATTTCAAATTTTTAATTGTAAAATAATTGTTTTTAAACTATTCTTTAAATATAGCAAACATTAATATTCAATTCAAAAAAATAAAACTAAAAATAAATAAAAATTGAAATAATTGGAAAAGTGTGAACAGTTTTTAACAGACATGCCGTTGAGGGGGTATTTTTTTAGTCACAATTGCTAACGCAAAAGTTTTTTTAGATGAAACATACATTTTCATATTTTGCATGTCGTGCGTCTAATTTAAATAAATTGAAATCAAACCTGAATAATAAAGAAGGTTTCTTCTTCCTTTGGTTGTGCTGAGGCCGCATCAAAAAGATTGCAAGTCAGCCGCAAGCACCAAGAAGAAACACACACACATACACACAGTGCTGCGCTTGTAATCGAGAATCGATACTTTTTCAACAATTAAATGGCCGCATGCATTGAGATTGGCAATAATATATATACATTATAAATTATTATTAGCAAGTGAACGTTACGCGCACATGCTCAACTATGACTCATATTTCGGTGTTCTGTTTCACAAAAGACTATGATAAATACGTGGCAGAAGCACAAATTGGCAAATTAGACATCTCTCACACAGAGAAAAAAGTCTTATATCTATTTGAAATTTATTGAAACCTTTCTCCCATTTGAGACCTCGTCTCAAACTGATTTGAGAAGTGTAGCGCCGTTTTTACGCATAGCGTTCTCAAATCCTTTTAAGACACTTTCATTCTCAAATCCTTTTAATACATTTAAAACTTGTAAAAATTTTCAAAAACTAACTTTATTTGACAAACTTCACTTTCACAAAACAATACAAAATAGTTAACAAAAAATCGTGAGATAAAGTACTTTTTAAAAGATCTCAAAAAAGGTGGTCACGGGTGATAGGTAGTTAAGAATATCTTGAGAGCTCCAATGCTGAACATCTTCTTGGATGACGATTCTTTTTGGTGAAAAGGCGCTTCTTTTTACCGCTTTCGATGACTAGAAAGCTTGACTTGCAATAGCTGCAGCACATGTCCAGTAGGTTCATCAGAGTGCTAACCTTTCAACGCTTGTTTTGAGTCGCCATCTTGATTTGGAACATGTCCTGAAAAAACAAAAAAGATATTACTTTGAGGTTGATTAGAGTTAAGATCATCACTATAGAAACTTCCTTGGGATGACTTTTGTTTGAAACCTTCTTGGCCTGCAGAAGAAACTCGATCTTGAAAGTCAGTCATTTGCATGGCGTCACTTTGCACTGGTAGCTGGGCTCAGACGTCTAAAAAGGAGCAAGGGTGATTTCTCTTGAGAAGAAGGTTTGAAGTTCCACAAGGACCTCGGGAACGAAGGTCAACTCGAAACGCTTTTCTCAATGTTGTTATCCGTCTGACTGACTATGAGGATCATGATGACATGCAAAGCGGTTTGAAGTTTACGGTTGAATAGACAAACAACTTGAAAATGGTGACATAAGATACTTTAAAAGTGCGTAGTGCTTATCGGGTGATAGATGGGACGAGATAAGGGTTCCAACCAGAATGGATCGACGCGAGTTTGATTGCGTGGCTTGCTGAGTGACTTGGAGCTAACGGCGTTTTGTTTTGATTCTGCAGCAGAAAAGTGACCATTCGTAAACTATGTTACCTGCAATCTCAAATGGGTTTGAGATTGAGATCTAAAAAAATTTATAAGTCCAAAACCTCTTAATCTAATTTGAGAATTTTGACCTTCTCAAATAGGTTTGAGATCAATAAAAAATTATTTTTTAAACATTTTTCTCTTAAACTGATTTGAGAAGTATCTTAAATAGATTTGAAAAACTCTTAAATCAGTTTGAGACATCTCTTGAGTTTAGCAAATCTTAAACTCATTTGAGAACTTCTCAAATCTATTTGAGATTTTAGGCCATTCTCAAATTGATTTGAGACTTTTTTCTCTGTGTGTCTGCGAATCTGTGCCCAGTGACATGCAGTCATTGTTTGGCAGCCTTCTACCCCCTTTCCATTTTCCCTAAGACATGTGTGCAATTAGACACTCGGTACCACAGGAACCAAATCGCTTTGAAAGCAAATGACACTTTGAATTGTGGGTTTGCTGGAAAACAAATGCGAACAGCAGTTCAGTTGAGCTCATTGCAAATAAAAATTATTGTTCTCATTGCCAAACAAATCGAATGCGTCTGATAAGAGTGACTACAATCGGCGCACGTTCTACACAAACAGAAGCAATGCGAAATATTTGCCCATTAACCCGACCAGGCACATAATTAGAGTGCATCACTCTTATCGCTCAATGTCATTTTGTCCAATTGCCATTCAGGGTGAGGGTAAAACGAACAAACCGGCGCAAACGGCAGAGAACAAAAACAAGACAACAAGACAGGAGAAAAGCAGACAAAGTGTCGTATGGAAATGCGTGCCCGCCAGCGATAACTGTCACTGGAGAGTGCCGCTAATGTTACAGCTAAATTGGTGCATCTGTTTGCTTTTGACCATGCGAAAGACAAGTTTGAAATTAGGGTCGACAGAAGCAGATTTAATGGAAAGCGATCGGTATCAACGTCTTGTGAGCACCATATTAATGACGAAAGGACATATTAGCACTTGCCAGTCCATTAATATATGGGCTTGTCGTGGCCAACTCAACTGGCAGCCAATAATGGCCTCAATTACCAGTGCCAAATGGTGCCAGTAGTGCTGGTCAACACCGTTCCCAAGCACTGCTGGGCAAATCGGACTACTGAACTTTGATTTAATAAAAAATAGATTACTCCATCTGCGATTTCTAGTTGAGGATGGTAATGAGCGCAAAGCATTCACAAATGAAATGGTTAGCGGATAAAGGCTCTGACAAAGTGCACACTCTGTACGGCTGAACATTAACTTGTCTGCCAGAGGAAAACCGCACACAAAGCCCATTTGTCGCCAAGAAACCGGCCAATTGGTCTGACAAATTCTCTGTTGTGAAAATGAACGTTTCCGCTTCCTTATCGGTACGACCCATACTTTCTGCCAGCAAATGGAAATATAAAATATTTATTTGTCCACTGTCAACTTCTAAAATGTAGCGCACATTGGCAGTGAGAAACACAACTTAGCACTTAAATGGTTTGCTTTAAATTTTTCTAATAAAAAATGCCAGTGATTAGTTGTGCTTCTGAAAAAATGACAAACATGAAATGACCAAAATGGCTCGTATCAAAGTTGTTGCGCTTCTTTTTTTCAGTTGTCCTTTTTTTGAACTGATAACAGAGATGAGTTTCCAAAAGCGGGCCACATTTAGTTGAGCAGTTGACAACTGAGCTCGTCTTCTCTAGAACAGGCCGCGCTCGTCTTCCTTGCACCAGTGTCTTGTTCCGCAGCACTTGGGTTTCACTTTCACTTTTTCTTTCTTCATTTCTGACATCTCAGCGACTATTGCCATAATTAGAGTGCAGTCAGAGTGAGTGTGTGAGTGTACGGGTATGGCCAGTGCAATGCACAACTTTCTTGAAACAAGACAAATTGTGGAAGACGCTTTTCAAAGAATCTGATGACAATCTTTTTTGCACTTGACGTCAAGTGCACTCAAATTTGTGTAATTGCGCATTAATTTTTAATGTTTTAATAACGTCTCTAATTAGGAAGCTGAAGGTGATATAAATCTCAAACACCGAGAACCGACAAGTTGTGGTGTGACGGAGACCACTGTTGGAGACATTTCCTGTGGTGAGGTGGTGAATAAAAAAACTCTGGTGCAAGATGGTGGGAAGAAGTGGCAATGAAGCCTGAACACAAACTGCACTACTTACACACTGACATGTCACTGCCAACACACATAAAGCACACAATCCAAAGCATTCCATTACAATAATTAAAAATTTGTTTCATTTCTTTTGTAGCCTATTTGTCTCAACAACACCCTTTTAAATTACATTTAAACATTTCATAATTGACATTTTTTAAATGTTACTATTTTTTATATTAATATTTTTATTTAAAAATGAAGAGTAAAACTAGACAAAACAAAATTGTTTGTAGCCAAATAAAATACACTATGTATTTATTTGATAAAATTTAATAAATAGTTTTGAAATATTCATTAGTAAAAACTGTACACTTGAAGGATAATCAATGCGATAGAAAAAGTAACAAAAAAGAGCAAATGTCAAAACACATGTTAAATGATCATAAATCTCTGTACTTTATTAAATGCCTAAAATAGAGACATTATTGGTTGGATGACAGGTAAAAGTCTACAGGCCATTGCCCGGTGTGTTTTTGCTATCAAGTAATTAAACTAATGGTACTGCTAGAGTTGAGCCGAGTTGAGCATCATAGACCTTTGCCATTGCTGATGTTATCCTAAACTAGAAAACAGAAAAATTGCACTAAATGAAAATGGTTTATTAACATAATTAAAAATGCATAAATCAAAAAAGTTTGTTTTAAAATTTAAACTAGCACAAAAAATGCTGACATATTTGATATTTTTAAAATGCAATGACTAAAAACAAAACTTGTCATATTGCCAAAATGTGTAAAACACAATAGTTTAACAAAAACTAACAAAATCATCGACCACTGAATTCAATTAAAACCAATTAATTGTATCAGATCACAAACAAATGGTAGAGTATTTGCATTAGTGCACAAGCGTCAATTTGTTACACTGAAGCATTCTAAGTGAAGAAGCATTTTGATTGGCACACACAAAAAGAGCGCTTTTAATCGTTAAATAAATTTCGATTAAAAGCAGAATGCAAAGTTAATGCAAGTTAAAAATTTGTTTAAAATGAAACAACGAATAGTTAAAAGTTTAAATTTGCCGCCTGCTGCTTTGTAAAAGTGGCAAATTATAAGAGAGCAAAGTGCACAGAAATGGCAAATGGTTTGTGCACTATAAGAAGAGAAAGAGAGAACAAGTTAATGAGTCGGGCGCCAACATGGCGACCAGTAAAAGTGAGCAGACATCAGGAGAAGCAGTGTGTGTTCTGGCAAAAACTGCATCAGAAGCAGAAGCTGAAGAAGCAGCATAGTTAATTCCCATTTAATGTAGCCACCAATGGGCCACACTGCCATTTCTGGAGATCACAATGAATCACTAGTCAGAGAAGATTACATCCACTTGTCGGCAAACAATGCCTCAAAATAGTAAATAAATGTTTGCATGAATACAATAAAACAAGAAAAAATTTTAAAGAAAATCAGCATAAATGTCAATTGTAAAACTAGCAAACTGGAAAAGATTCTAACAAACAAAGAAAATTATTTTTAAAAATACAAACGCAACAAATGCTTTTGTTTTAGTAAAAAGGGGTCGGTCATTAGTGCGTTAATTGGTGCTACAAAATGAACTGAGTTTTACAAAGTAGCTAGTAGAGACAATAAATCAAATGCTCAAAAAGTTCAGAAGCACATGTCGCTAGCCAGACGGCATTCTGCAAATGGTTTTTTTTGATAGAGGTAATTTAAAATTCTACAAAAATTTCGCAACAGTAATGAGGAAGGCTGTTTAAAGTCAAACATCACTTCTTTTAATTCAGACATTTGTCGCCGCGGCTGTTACCTGTTCTAGAAACGCAGTAAATTTATTCTAATTACGTACATTAAATGAGACATATTCGAGCAATTAAATGTAGACAAGCTAGTCAAATTGAAGGAGTAAAAGTAACGGCATTACAAGAAAACGACAACGACACAGTCGGAGTGTGTTTACTTCAGCACATTTAACTTGTTTTCCATTAAGTTAATTGTACAACTTAGACAGATTATCATTATAATTCATAATTAAGCAAATTATTTATTACTACAGGGACAAACTTTGGGTCCAATGGAACTGGTCGGTAACCCTGCGCACTTTTCTCTTTTACTAAAGTGTTCTGCTTTAAAACAATAATTAAAACGTATTGCTCGTCAGCCAACTCATTCTCAGTTGACAAAGTTTAAATTACTTCATTATTTAAAGTCATTTTGCTGTACCTCTGACCGGAAAAAGAGGAAAAAAGAAACTTTGTGACCAAAATAAATGGACCGCTAATTAGGCAGTCATCAATATTTGAAGGGTTTCAATGACATTGCGGGCAAATGGCTCTAGTGGTTTACTAAAAGCACAGCAAAAGAGCGAAGGCAGCTTGCAGAGTGCTAGCGCTGAGTAACGCTTCAAGTCAATCAGCTATTAATGAGACGGCAATTGAATTAAGTTCATTAGAATGACGAGATTTATAATTAAAGTGCAAAACAAGCAAATGAAATGAGGGCAAGAATGCTTTTTTGGTTGTGGTAGTGGTGGTGATGACTAACTGTCAGGATAAATCTAAAACCTAAGCTTAAAAGTTGTAAAAACGGAAAACCACGTTTTTTAAAACTGTAAATGTTTGTACAAAAAAATAAATTAAATTAGATTTAATAGCAGTCATTGGCAGAGTTCAATCTATTAAATTGAAATCAAACGACTTATTAAAAAATAACTTAATTTTTAAAAGTGCTAACAATCAATAGTTTGGCAAGCCAAAGTAGTGGCGGGCGGCTGTGTATCTGTTGTCTGTCAG
>JAALOO010000146.1_pt3 | contig 17452 bp, 19 predicted proteins | sample 7257641 | NCBI WGS metagenome assembly JAALOO01 (sample SAMN14085613, study PRJNA598686) | mite metagenome | biome: ENVO:01001000; feature: ENVO:01001002; material: ENVO:01001226; isolation source: single female mite from University of Michigan culture on fish food culture... ...
AATCACAGGGTGTACAAGCAACACATTAGCAAATGGCAGCTGGGCAAGCGACAAGCAGCTGGCAACACACTGGCAACACACTGGCAACACTGGAAGCACTGCTGCACTGCTAAGCTAAGCACTAAAGTGTGGCACTAAAGTGGCACTAAGCTGAATAGTTACCTGGACGATCGAGAGCGTTCACATCACTGCTCGACTCTTGGGCGGATGACGACTGGACGATGTCTTCAGTGGAGGAGGACTCGGACAGACGCCTACTTACCAGGTTCTTGTAGCCAAAGGTGCGCAGCTGCTCCAACAGAGAGGACGTCTCTGCGATTTTGATGCCGCTGTCGGCGCTGGTGCTCACCGCACTGTCCGATTGGTCACTGCTCAGCTTGATGGGGCCCCTCTGGGTGAGCACTGCTGGCCCACTGCCGCTGCCCGGCTCGAGATTGTCCAGACTGAAGCGCACCTCTATTTCATTGTCCCTCGGCACAGCGTTGCTGCTCACTGAGGCGCAGTTTTCCAGCGATGCGGCACTCTTCTCCATCATCGTCTCACTGGTGTTCGACATTTGCACTCGCTTGAAGACGTTGCTAGCACTATCATTGGAGGTCATAGTGCGCACGTATCGGCGAAAGTTCTTCGGTCCGATAGTGCCATAGGTCTCCAGGTCTTTGCCGTCATCCGAGTGCAGCCATTGCTCCACCCGTCTTCGGGTGCTGTCCTGCCGATTCTGTTCATCAGCCCCACTACTACCACCAAGGCGACTATCAAATGAATCATTGTCTCGGTGAAGGGAACTTTCTCGCGAGAATCGACTGCCAAATTTAGGCAAGTTAGGATAGGTTATCTTCGACTGCTCCCGTCTGGTGGACAGAGGTGACATCATGTCATCGAAACGTTTATCAAAGCTCGACTTGATAGAGCTGGAGAACTTTGACATGGACGTCATCATGGAGCGCTGAGAGTCAAAGATGGACGAACTTCCCAGAGAATCGTCCTCTTTTTCAGTCCTAAATGCACTCTTTCGATTTTTGGAGAACCAGTCATTGGTGCTGCGCTCGAGACTCTCCGCTCTGGATCGTAGACTGGTTCGCTCATTGAAACGGCGAGAGGAGTTTTCAAAGATGTTGTTGAACAGGCTTTTGACGTTTGAAAAAACATCCCCAGTCCAGTGATCATCAAAGATGTCATCGAAAATGTCCGTAGAGCCTGATGAGCTCTGGCTGTCTGATCGCTGAATATTAACGACGTTGTTTGAATTTCCGTCATTGTTGATAATGTGCGTCACCATGCTCTTCTTCTCCACTCGAGTCGTGTAGCCGTCCTTGCCCTCGTGCGAGTAAAACTTGCCGCTCTCCTTGATGCAGGCGCCGTCTTTAGTGAATGTCACCTTTTTGTAGCTTCTCGTTATGGGGGACGGGTTGAAGGACGCCTCGGAAATGAGGCCACCGCCCGCTTTGCCGGCAGTCTCTGCCACCACTTTACTTGTTGGGGTGTTTTGAATGATGGACACGTTAGAGTTTTCAATTGACACCAGCGGGGTAGTCTCGCCAGTCTCCGAGCTAGTGACCGAAACCTGCTGCTTTTCCATTAGTTTGGCTCTAGCAATGTTCTTTTTGATAATCTGCTTTGCCAGTGACTTGTCCTCCTCACTGATCGGCGTTGACGGCTTTGATTGATATGGACTTTCTGATTCTCCCTTTGCTTTGATTGGGCTCTCAGTCGGCAAAGCATGTACTGCTTGATTTACAGTTTCTCTCTTTGTCTTACTGGCTTCCTGGAGGTTTAAGCTCAAACTTCTGCCAGTGTACTTTTTCAAGTCTCTCACTTTTTTGTCTTTGTTCATCTCGGTGGCGCTGGACAGAGAGTCTCGCCGCTTTAGCTGAGAACCCGAATCAACTGAGCACCTGCGTTCAATGACCTTCTTTGCCTCTGAAACTTTTAAGCCGACCGGAATAAAGGGAGCTTTTTTAACATCTTCAACGGGACTGCCAGCAGTGTCCTGGCCTGTACTGTCCCAAATTTTGGGGATCGACAGTCTGCCTGGCCGTTTGGGAGAAGTCATTGAACTAGAGCTGGCGTTGCTCACTTTTGAAATGCTTTCACTCGGACTAACTTGTTTTTCAGTGGTTTCATTGTTCGGCTCAAGTGCAGGTTCGACACTCTTTTCATTTGGTGCAAGAGATGCATCTGCAGTTGATTCACCGGCAACTTCTTGACTTGATTCCTGTGGCTCACTGGGCACTGCAGGCAGACTTTCTTTTTGAGGCTCCTGTTGCGAATCACCTGACTGCTCAGTGGTCTGGACTTTTGGCAAAGTGACACTATCGTTTTCTGCTCGTTTTGTCTTTTTCTTTGACTTTTTAGTGTCATCCATTTTAGTCGTACTGGCACTGAATGAAGTGTTGTCCACTGTTCGTTTGTTGGACTCTGCCACCTTGTTGGACTGTGCCTCCTCAGACTGTTCGTTTGATGGAACGGCAGCTCCTTCTCCGGCGACAACTTCCTCTTTAAGTTTTTCATTCGAATCAACCTTTGGAGAGGTAGGTGCCAATGCCAGCAGCATGTCGCACCGGACTGGTGTCAAGTTGGCCAGATCTTCAGCCACTTGCAGCAGTGAGTGCTCAAAATCTTGATTCACCCACTCGTCGGTGCAGATGTCAATAATGGTGGCTCGGTCACGAGGATTCGGCATTAGCAGCTTGCGAATAAGGTCAGAACCAGCTTAAATAATAATGCAAAATGGTTATGGTCACTAATAAGTTTGGTTAGGAAAATAGAAAACTGACCTGATTTATTAGGTGGCTCATAGTAGCTCGACTCGGAAATTTGTTTCACCAGTTTTTTAAAGTTGCTTCCATCAAAGGGCATTGCTCCGTAGACGAGAGTGTAGAGCAAGACACCCAACGACCAGCAATCGACTTCTGGCCCAAAATAAGGCAAACCACGCACAATTTCCGGAGAAGCGTACAGTGGACTACCACAGAAAGTTTGAAGAAAGTGCTTCTCATCAAAAACATTTGATAGTCCAAAGTCGGCAATCTATTTTAAAATTGCATCAGTAATTTTAGAAAACGGAGCAAAACCAGAGCACTTACCTTTGCATTTCCTTTTTCATCGAGCAGTATGTTTTCTAGTTTCAAGTCTCGGTGACAGATTTTGTTCTAGAGAAAAGTAAACGGTTAAAGTCTTGATACAGTATTTCAGTACCGACCTTGTGGCAATAGTAGATGGCGGTGGCGATTTGCCGGAAGAGTCGTCGTGCATCCGAATCTGAGAGGACCTTGTGATAGGACACGTAGTCGTACAGTTCACCACCGCTAGCATATTGCATCACCAGGACTATCTTGTCTTTGTTTTCAAATACTAATAAAAATAAAACTTGTAATTTGTAGTTTAACAAACTTGTAAAAACGGTACCTTCATAAATGTGAATAATGTGCGGATGGTGGATTGAAGACATGATCTGAATCTCGCGTCGAATGCGAATGAGATCTTGACTGTTTTCCACCTTTGACTTTTTAATAGTTTTGATAGCAACCTAATCAAAACGGAACAGTTTAGCTGAAGCACAATTTGAAATGAATGGTATTAACTCACTTCCTGCCCGGTTTCATTGTTGATGGCCAGTTGTACTTTTCCGTAAGTTCCTTGTCCTAATTTGCGCACCACCTGAAAACGCTGCTTCAGTCGGTGTGTTTTGCGCTTCTTCATCTCTGGATTCACATTCTCTTCGGCCGACGAGGACGCCTTGATGACATCTGCCTGGTGGTGGGTGCTTGCGTCCGCCATGCTTTACCGCAGTATATTAGGGCGGATGGACTCTTGCTGGTCGGTTATTGGCTTGTTAGAATCAATAGAGAGCAAGATTTATTGAAAAGCAAAGACATCACAACAAGAAGGCTCCAGCACTGCAGGCTGCACAAAAAGGAGAGGCGGATGACTGGCAAAGTAACTTGTAGCTCGGTAACTCCGATTCTGTTCATTCGAATTCATTCTGGATGCATCACCGAGGTGGGCTATTAATAGGCACTCAGCTCGGCGTGATGTGAGCCCACCAAATTAGCATCGCTCCTTCCTCCTCCTCCGTACGACCAGTATTCTGCTGACTCCCCCTTTTTTCCCTTCGCATCTGGTCCGACGGCTGCAAAAGTGGGCTATGGTGCGAAGAGTCGGCAGTGGAAGCAAGGGGAAGCAATGAGCAATGCGACGAGAATAATGGCGGATTCATCGACATCCAGTGCGGTGCTGCTACTGCACACACTTCAGAGCGCTGCTGCCTACTCCTGCAAAAGCACAAGTCGCTGACGCCGAGGCGTTCAACAGATTGCAGAACTGCTGTTGGACTGGCAATTAGACTTGCAATTTGGAGAGTCATCAAAAGGCGCCCGAGTAGTGTTCGCCGAGTGCCAAGGTGGCCATTGCTGCTGACAAACACACCGCACCCAACCGCAAACACACCACTGTCTCTCTTTAGGGTGCTGGCTTCATTGAATTACACACAGCACACACACACTCCTACTGGGTAAGCCTTTCGCTCAAACATGCGACACCAAACGACGGAAAAACTAGTGCAACAGGCCAAACTGGCAACAGCACCAGTGCAAGTCGGCCGACTGTGTGTTTATTGTCTCAAAGTAGCGCCTAATTGCAGTGCTTAAAGTCGGACAGTTTCAAATCGACCAACTGTCTGTTCTCGATGCAGTTGTCCAAGCTTATAGTCTTAAGGAAGTTGGGGTTGGCAGCTGCTCGATCAATCAGCCAACGGTTCCTGCAGTTCGTACACTGCATTAAATTGTGATTTAGTCGTACTACATTTCGACTGTCCTCGTGAAGCAACTTCCCAAATGCTGCCTCACTGACCCAGGCGAGTTTGTTGTGTGACAGGTCCAATTCAATGTAATGCTGCCGGGCTAGCAAATGCTTAAATGTGTCAGCGGTAAAGTGGTCGTTTCTCAGTGAGTTATTCGACAGGATAATTTGGACCGGTGAAAACTGCACCATGTCTCGATTGAACTTAAAAATCTCATCCACCTTCTCCAGACGATTGTCTGCCAAGTTGATGTGCTCAGGCTGACGGAGCACCAAAAAGATGTTTTCCGGTAAACGGCGAATTCGGTTGTGTGACAGGTTTATGTCGCGAAGCTCAAAGTTATTGTCGTACTCTGAAGTGAAAGCGCCCACTTCAACCAACTCAATTCCATTCCCACTCAGGTCAAGCCGTCGTAGATTTTTCAAGTGTGAAAAGTATGGCTTCTTTAGAGTTTTCAAGCCGACATTAGCAGCATGCAGAACTTGCAGTTGCTTCAAACCTATGAACGAGTCTGGAGGAAGCTCAGTGGTAAAATGGTTGTTTGACACATCCACCATGAACAGTTGATCCAAAGTAGCAATCGAAAAGTTGGTCAATCGATTGTTCCGCATCTTCAAGTAACTGCGAATTTGGACCGTACCGAAAACCTAAAGGTACTTTGTTAAGTAGTGGAAACTGCTGCATAGGGGCTGCTGCATACTTACCGTAGGAGTTATCGAGTTAACATTGCTGTCAATCAGTTCGAGACTTTCAATGTGCTGCTGGTAATGAGGCAGGTGAGTGCTCAAATTGCGAAAGACCGCACTGAGGACAGTGTCGGTGATTCGCTGGCCCCTGCAGGAGACCTGCCTGTGATAGCATCGACAGGGCAGCACAGTGCCATCGGGAAAGGCGCATTGTTGGCCAATAGTCAGATTGACAAGGCAGCTCAGTGAAAGAAGCAAAATGGCGCCGAACATTTTCAAGCGCCAGCAGAAAGGCAATGTGAGAGCAGTGTGTGAATGCAGCGGCACTGAGATTAGACTGAGATTGACCGTGATTGCTATCAAGGAAAAGGAGAAGAAGGAAGGCTGCTGCTGCTGCAAACAAATGAACAGCTACCTCAAGGAAGACGTTCAAGCAAGTTCACATTGCCATTGTTGCAGGCACTCACTGACTACACACCACGCTAATGAGCACTTTGAAAGCACTTACGGATTCCAATAGCAGGTGCACACACATCACACACACACAAACTCGCAGAGAGTGGCACTGGCCATCACTGCTGGTACACTGCCGTACAGGGGAGAAGAGTGCGCTTAGCGAGATGTGACAGGGACAAGTGGGCAGAACCTCTTATTAGATAAAACGATGGCATAGGCTGAAGAGCAACACTGAACATAATCATGTTCTGCCACCAGAATATTACAGACTGTAAAGATCACATTTGAAATGACTTAGATCACATCAGGTTGAGGATCAGGCTAGGATGACCACTGCCACAGCCATTTGGAATTTCCCTGCGGATTGTCTTGCACACACTGGTGAAATACGTCACGCTCCTCTGGAGTCAACTTGAGAATGGTCGTGAGGACTGTGATGAGCCGTTCACGCTCGTCCAGTCCCTTGATGGTTAAAAACTGAAAGATTGATCAAAAGAAATGTTAGTTTGATAAACTGCGGCAAACCAAATAAATTACCTTCATAAGAACATTTTTCAAATACTCGAGGTTGTTGGCAATGTCCATGCGGTCCACGCTTCTTTGCATGCGACGAATTTCCTCTTTTAATAAACGATTCTGTTCACTTAAAAGAGTAATACTGTTTTCGCTTTCAGATAACAACTACGTGTAAAACATTTAAAATTTTAGCAGTCGATATCAGAATGTGTTTAGAATTGGGCACTCACCTGCGTTAGGTTGTCGATGTTTGAAGAGTGGGTTGCATCGGATGATTTTGAATCTGAATAAAAAACAAATGAAATTAGCTAAAGCCAAAAGGATAAACTTGATTTAAAATACTTGAGTCAAGATTGAGGATTTCCTCAAGAAAGTTTCGTTCAGAATTGGAGTTGTTTGATTGGTAAGAAAGATTTTCTTCTTTGATTTCTTCAAATGACGTATTTGAATTTACAACAGAATTGGAATCATCAGATGTATTGCGAAAGTTAATCATTTCATCTTCTAGTTCTTTTATTCTGTTTTCGTACTTTATGCGAATACTTTCCAGCGTTTCCTGTTGTAAAAAAACATCGATGAGAATAAAATGATGATTCAAATAGAATCCTAGGATACCTGATTTTCTTCAATTATTGACTGTTTTTCTTTGCTAAACGACCCCTTTAAGAGGTCAATAGAAGTCAGTAACTTGCTCTTTTCGCTATGAAGCGCATTGAATCTGAAAACAAATTTAATCAGTTCTGTGTTCACTCAGCAACTCAAAAACTAACCTTGTTTTCAAATCATCGTAATCCTTGAGTTCGCCTTGACTCCACTGCCATTTACTGGTAATGTCATTGTTCAAAGAGCGAATCCTCTCTGCTTCGCTGGTCAGTTTATTGCATTCAAGTTTGAGAGATCGATTTTCTTCTTCTAAGCTTTCAATCTTTAGTTGAAGATTTTCAATTTTTTTGCTAAACTCAAAATTGTTGAAGTTATTATTCTCTTTGAGGACATTGGAAACACGTAGTTTGTACTCTTCAAACTTGGAACGACTGATCTCCAAATCCTCTTCGTTCAGTTTCACTTTGTTTTTAAGCTCCGAGATTGTCAGTTCAAAGTTTGACACTTTTTGAGAATGCTCTAGCTGTAAGTCGGCGTTTTTCTTTTCAAGCTGATCATTTTTACTGTTCAATTCTTCAATCAGCTGATTGCACTGGTCAATCTTTTCATTTTGAATTTGCAGCGTGTTCTCGAGCTTCTCAATTTGGGTACTTTGTTGATCACTTGTCTGCTTTAGTGCTTCGTACTGGTTCAAATGCACATTCTTCTCTTCCAGTTCTTCTTCAAGTTCTTTTATACGTGTTGTAGACTTTTTCAGCTCCTCTGACAGTTGCACAATCTGATCATTTTTCTGGGCTAATTCGTTTTTTATTTCATTTCTTTCACTTTCGCATACTTGAAAGTTGCTGCTTTTCTTTTTCTCGTTCTTGTTTTCCGTTTGCAAAACGATGATTTTGCCCTCCAACGCTTTATTCGATTCGAGAATACTATCAATTTGGGACTGCTGCTGGGCTGAGTTGCTTTGTAATTGGTCAATTTCTTCCTTCTGAGTGGCACAAGTTTCACGGCATTGATTTAATTCTAAAGTGCACTTGATCAAGTCGTTTTCAAGTGACTTGTTGGTCTTTTTGTAGAGTTCGACATCGTCTTGGACCTTATCATACTCAGCTTGAAGGCTCTGCAAAGAAGTGCAAATTATGTCAACAATCTACCCTTTACAGACTTGTTTGTTATTGAAGCAGTAACTTACATGGAAATTTTGAAATATTTGTTGATACGACTTTGATTGAAACTTTCCAAGATCAGACTTGAGCTTTTCTATCTCTGAATCTTTAGATGCAATCTACAAAAAAATCAGTTTGATTAGCAAAGAAAACATAAATTCAGCAGTTTTTCAACCGACCTGTTCTTGTAGCTGAGTGCGCTCATTTCTTAAGCTCACAACAAACTTTTTAAATTTGACTAACTTTTGCTCTAACTGATAAATTTGGTCTTTTTCAGGTAAACTCTCAGGTGATTCAAGGGGATCCATGTCATCATTTTTTAATTGTAAACAAAGTGCATTTCAAAGTCTATTTCCACTACATATGAAAGCGATGACGATGTTCACCACAGAAATAGCATTCGTTTTGACGAAAATTCAGACTTAGCTTTGCTAGGAACTTGGAAGCTGCTTGATGGCACCGTTGCATCGTCATTTAGTTTATGTAAATACTTCCATTGCCCACTGATGCGGAGGGCAGTGCCTGTTTAAGACAAGCTCTATCTCAGTCTATAAACACTCTTATGTTTGACACTTTTCAAGTCAACTGATGATAAGGTTTAAAAGGCTTTTGCCAGAATCTGACTGCACTTTTGGATTCAGCACCCCAGCAGTAAATTGGAAAGGTCAAAACCCAGGTCATCCGCAGTTGACCCGCCTTTGTGCACAACCAGTATTTTGATGGATTGAAGTATTTTTCTAGAGATGTCTCTGAGAGACCGCCCACGGAAAGTTTCGCAGAGAAATGCAGTCGAGCCGCTGTCCGATATTTCTTTGCCATCATTCGCCAACGTCGCTCACAGTCACTCGGTGTTGTTGCCGTCTCTCCACCAACACTTTTTTACCATTTTATCCTCTGTTTGAAGGGTTTCGGTCCTCCACCGCCCATCTCTCGACTTGACTTGTCTGGTCACTGGACGCGACCCACCAGCGATAGCCCCCTACACGCCTCGTGCACTCGTTTCTCCCCTTGGCACCACTTTAAGTACAAATTCCATCATCATCTCTCGTCGACGTCGCCACTCGGTCTTGTCATCTCGCCATCAACACAGACCATTCTCTACCGTTCTGTCGATTTACTGATTTTGGCTTTTGGGTTCTTGGACCGAACTGTCTTTCTACAAAAGCATGAGCATCGCTGATCTTCTGAATGCTGCTGAATATTTGGAAAGAAGAGAACGAGGTAGGTGGAACGCGCCCTTGTATGCGTCATTTCGTAGGTTGATCAACACCCTTTAACCTGTCCAACAGAAGCTGAACATGGTTACGCAACGCCGTTGCAACACGATCTTAACAGACGTCGATCTAAATCGAAGAAATCACAAGGAAGTCGGTAAGGGCAAATCACCATTGTTTATGATATCAATCGCCTAATTGCGCCTTAAACTTTCGACCAAGCCCGAGTTTTCCTTTATCCTGCCTGTTCGGTTTTAATTATCGACAGCTTTATTTTCCCCCTTATCATGCGTTGCTTTACCTTAGCCTGTCGTAGAGCTGATCTTTATGTCATATGGTCGAGCAAGAGGGCTTTGTGATGCACCAACTTTTGGAGTCACAAGCACAACTTGTGCTCTATCTGCACCGAGAGTATCCTCTCTCTCCCCAGCCTTCTCTTTGCTCTCCATTTGCGGCGACAGCGGCAGCGGCGGTGGCGGCTCACGTAGTGCAGGCAGGCAGGCAGGCTCTCTCCGCCTTCATCCACTCTGAGTCAGCCTAGTGCAAGTCTTTCATCTTCTTGCTGCTGCTGCCGCTGCCGCTGCTCCTGCTGCTGTTGTTGCCGCTCAGTCTGCCATCATTGCGCGCACAAGACTAGGCATTTGTTGCCCATGCAATCGTACATTGCCATCAAACGGCGCAGCAGCAGCAGTAGAGGCAGCGAGTTCGCTTTGCTTTGCTTTGCAACCCTCCTTTCATTCAGTTCGCCTGGCGGTGACCCGACAACAATCGACCCAACAGGAAGGTGGCTGACTGGCCTTTGTGTGCGCCAACTACAATCATGCTGATGATGACGATGGCGATGGACACTCGCTTTCGAGAAAGGAGAACTGTGGCGCACAGGTTTAGGAGACACGGTTCACAGGCAGGAACGCGCGCGCGCGCTTCTTTAGCGCGCGCACTCCAGTCCAAAGACAGGAACATTCGTCATGAGTGCCTGTAAATCGAACCATACTTTACACTTAGGCGGGCGCACTGCACCTTGCCTCTCTTCAGGAGGCATATGCAGAGGCATCTTCTCTTGCCATTGCGCAAGACTCGGTTAACCGAGTATTGACCCCCTTCTCCGGTGTCAGGCAAGGAAAACTAGAAAGGCTATTCTCGCTCAAATTTTTATTGCAGCAGTTTGATAGTTTTTGTGCTAAAACTTGCTAATTTTATTTTACTTTTCTTTCTCAGCACGACACACAACGAACTAGAAAAGAACAGGTAATGTCGATCTAGTTGGTCAATCGAACAAAATTACTAATTCACAAAATCACTTCTTGCAGGCGTGCTCATTTGCGCAACTGTTTAGAGAAACTCAAGGAGATTGTTCCTCTTGGACCAGAGTCCAATAGACACACGACTCTGGGTTTGCTTACGAAAGCCAAAGCATTCATCAAGGTAAGCACAGTACTGACCACAGCACAAATGTTATTAGTTTTAGTAATCAATTTTGATTTACACAGAATCTTGAAGATAAAGATAAAAAGCATCAGACTACAAAAGATCAGCTTCTGAGAGAACAAAAGTACCTGCGTGAACGCCTTGATCAGCTGAACGATGGAACCTTCCTTGCGCATCCGATACACAAGCGGCGAAGTATTAGCGAATGTAGCTCTGGAGTCTCTTCCAGCTCTTCCAACTCGGAGCCGGAAACTTCGGAAACTAACGACCCCTTCGACAGCCCTGGAATTGACAATGGTATGTGTGTCTCATTTCGCTGTCAGAAAGGTACTAACCGGCGATACTTGGTTCCCGTGTTTAGCTGCGCGATTGCTCCACTCCTTTGCAAACTTCAAGATGCAGATCGAGCAGGACAACAGTTGGCCAATGGACAGTGAGGCCATTTCCAGCAGCTACTAGCTTGGTCAATTTAATACACCCACCACCACCACCGTTTGCTTTAGCGTCCATCTCGCTACTGTCAACAATAAACCCGAAATAATAATTTATACATTAACAACAATTCACTGCCGAAGTAACTTCGGTATTGAATCAAATTAATTTAAATTCAACTCGTAGCTTCTCCCTGCGTTCTCACTTTCCTTCCTCTTTCTCTTTCTCTCTCTCTTTCTCATTCTCTCTCCCGTGTAAAAGTGCATGTTTTACACTTTATTTATTATTTATTTGACCTATCCTATTCTTATCAACTATCCTTCACCTCTCTTCTCTTCTTTTTATTACCCACTTCTCACTTTGTCAATGAACACCACGTTTATAATATTACTTTTAAATTTTGTCGTACCTCAATTCGACTCATCTCGACTCGATCGACTCATGGTACAAATCTTCAAGAATGAAAAGTTCTTTTAATAATTTATGTTTGTTTTGTCTGGTTTTAATTTTATGTATCTTTTGTTTTAAATAAATGGATGTTTGTTGACAATTGTCTCTCCATTCGGCACTACCCTCAGTACCCGATTTGGCTTTCTCCCCACTCCATTGCTGCAGCCTGCCTGCGCATTCTCTCGGTGGTCAGTTCTGCTGGTGGTGAGCCGGTCTGCGTCGGTCTGTCCCTCTGCCAGTGTCTTGGGCTTTTCCTTCGCATCCTCTCTCATCTCTGGTCGCATCACTCGAGCAACGAAAGATCCCCCTGACAGCGCCTGCGCAGCCTGTTAGGGTCGCGAATAAGAAGAAGAGAACAGTTTACAGATCCAACATGTAAACAAATTCAGTGCAGGACAATTCAGTGACTGCCAATCCGGCGAGACAGTGAACTCAATTGACCACAAGTTGTAGTCCTCTGCATGGCTTCCCACTTTCAGTCCACTTGGTGCTCACTTCGGTAGCGGCAAAATGGCCAATTTGCAAATGGCTGCGTCGCCCTCGGCGCCGCTGCCAAGCAACTGCATCGAAGTCGACGGCATCGAAGGTAATGCCACTATTCAAAAGAACCGCAATAGCTCACTGCGAAATGGTGGCTCCAATATTCGTGTCATCGTTTGCTTTCTGGATCTCTCCAACTCAATCTACCCCATACCGGTAAATGCCCCTTTTTGCAAAGCAAAATAAATTTATTTACCGCGATTTTCGACAGTGCAAAACCCTCGGAAAGACACTTTTCTACAATGTGTGCGACTCTCTAAATCTCATCGAAGTTGATTACTTTGGTTTGATGTATTTTGATTCGAAAAACAATCAGGTAGTTTAACAGATAATTTTGAAGAGACTATTCACAGCCTTTGTTTGGCAGTACTGGCTGGACCATGAAAAGCCGTTAACTAATCAATTGGAGCTGAATGGAAAAAACAACGTTACAATGCATTTTGCAGTGAAATTCTACACTATCGAGCCTTCAAAGCTTGAAGATGAACTGACAAGGTTTGTGCCAATCCACCATCTTTCTCTGGAGCAGTCCAACTAACAGCAATTAAATTTGCAGGTACCTTTTTGCACTTCAAGTTAAAAAGGACTTGGCAGACGGAAGTTTAATTTGCAGTGAAAATGTGACTGCCATGCTCTGTGCTTTCACCGTTCAAGGTATTTTTGTTTCCAATTTTATTTGATCTGTAATCATTGACACCTTTTTCGCAGCCGAGTGCGGTGATTACAACAGTGAATACCCGAATCATTTTTACATTTCCCGCCTCAAGCTAATACCTCAACAAGATGCCGAGTTTGAGCTAAAAGTTTTCGCCAACCATCAAAAGTTAATGTAAGATTTGTTCTAATTTATCAAACAGCATCACCGTTTTAAATAATTTAAAATTACAGAGGTCTTTCTCCTGCTGAAGCTGATATGCAATTGCTGGAACTGGCATCTAGTCAGGAAATGTACGGCATACATCTATCTCCTGTTAAAGATCACGAAGGAGTGCCCCTTAACTTGGCGGTAATTCATCACGGCATACTGATTTTTCAAAACTACACCAAAGTAAGTGATAGCATAATTTTTAAATTTTACTTGACTATCAATCTGTATCATTAGGTAAACACATTTGACTGGGCTAAAATCCGAAAACTTAGCTTTAAAAGAAAGCATCTTTTTATCAAGTTACATCATGAGGTATGCTTTCGGAGGGTCCGCTATTAAAACTGGTAACATTTTACATTGTAGGAATTCTTTGGCGATGTTCTTGAGTTCGTTTTCCAGCATCGTAATGAGTGCAAAAACTTTTGGAAAAAATGTATTGAGCAGCATTCGTTTTTTAAATGCTGTGAAGTTCAAAGCAAGTCACGCCAAAAGCTGCGCATATTTAGTCGTGGTTCATCGTTTCGGTAATTTGTTTATTGCAAGTAGCAAACAATTTTCTGTAAAATCCACTTTGCAGTTACGCTGGCCGTACTCAGCAGCAGCTATCGGAGTTTATCAAATCGAACAATATTCTCAAACAAAAAGCATTTCAACGGTAATTGACATTGACTGATTTGTTAGCATTTTTTCTAAATTTATTGTTTTTTAGCTCAAGCAGCATGAAGCTAAATTCTGCCAAAGAAGAGGATTGTGCTGGTCATGATTCTGATTATAACGGTTCTAGAAAGGAGAACCTTGACTCAAACTCATGCAACAACATTTCATCCCATCAACAAATATACAAAAGCTGTGACACTATTGATCAAGAATCAGGTTTGAACTACGGCGAATACTATTCTCTGCACTCTATTCTTTCCTTTGCCGATCAAAGCAGCTCTATTGCAAATGGCAAAAGCAACGAATACAGCTTGCATGCGACTACTAACAATGGCTTAATGACTGGAAAACTAGCTTCTTATTTGAAATCAGGAAAATCGAGCAAAAATGCATTGAATAATTTAAGATACTTTAATCGCAAAGATTTGTGTAAAATTATTTCGCATTACGCTGCCAATGACGATTCAATTCCTGATATGCTATTTGAGTATTTACAGGACTTTTTAATGATCAAAAGTTATCTGATCTCTGTATCTGCCAAAGCTAAGGTGCAAATAGATGATGATAATGAGATTCTTTTTTCTAATATTGATAGTTTTTTCATTAACGATTTTAAAAGTATCAATTTTAATATGGCATATAAAGCTTATTGTGAATGCAAGGTGCAGGTGCAAATAGATTCTCCTAAATTTATTCTCGCTAATCGAATCTTGGAATGTAATTTGAGAGAATTTATGCTTTCTTGAGTCTTTCAACAATTATTGATCTCAACAGTAGTGATATGACATTTTTTGTGCAATATTTCAGTGAATTACTAACAAAACTTTGTTGCCTGTTGAACTGTTTTAAAATGTTGTTGCTTTTTGAAACTTAAGCGCTTTACTAACCAAACTAGAGTAAAGAAAATTGAAAATAAAGATATCAAATACTCGTTAACCCTATCCATTTCCATTTTCTGTACTAACACTTTTTCTTTCAATAAAAATCTTTTTTTGCTTCAAAACAAAACCTTTCTAATGCTTTTTAACTTTCCACTAACATTTCCATTAACAAACAATTTTTTCTATACATTCTTATCATTTCTGCTCTAAACCTTGATTCGCTGATTGCTAAGTAGTTTTTAAGCTAAAGCGATTGTTACTTTTTCAGTTCAACTTAATGGTTCTAGCCTCAATGGCGACTACAGTCAGCATAATGTTGCAGACGGATTCCAAAATATGAATCTCTCCAATATCAACCTGCAATCTACACTTGATTTTAGAGGCTTTGTATGTTCACTTTTTTTATCTTACATTTTTAAAATTTAACTGCAACTGCAATTATTTGTAGAAACGACGATTGACCGAAGATTACTACATTTTCCGTGATATGGTCATGTCAGAGAGGACATTCTTGAAGGACCTTGAGTTAATGCGAAATGTGTGTTTTTAAAAACGATTCATTTTTATTGTACATCTCACTAACTACTACAATTGCAGTGGTTTGAGAATCAAGTTTCAAAGGAGACATCACGGTGCAGCGAAATGCTTTCCCTCTTGCTGTCTGTCGGGGAACCGCTAATTGAATGTCACAAGTTTTTCTTGATTGACGTTGAGCAGCTATTGTGGATTTGGTAATTCACTGACATTTTTGTTTCATTTTTAGCAACTTTGTTTTATTCCAGGGACAAGGAAGGAGTCGAGTCTTTGCCTCCTTTAAGCAAAGTATTAGGCAAAATCCTTTTGTGGCTAGGGGTAATTACATTTTATGATAAAGGTTTTGTATGGACTTTAACTCTTTTATTTTTGCAGCATTATGAACAGTACATTGAACGACTACCGTTTACACTGGAGCAAATAAACTCTAGTTTTGGCCAAAACAAAGAATTTGAACGCATTTGTCGAGAATTTGAAGCCAAAAAAGGTTGTTACATGCCATACTCTTCATTTCTTCTCAAGCCAGCTTTTCATATTACATTCTACTCTAACATGATTCAAAGTAAGTTTGCTTTATTTAACATGTTTGATTAACATTTACACACTTGGCAGAAATAATCGACTGTTACTGTGCCAATAACTGTGACTATCTCAATTTGAAGCGTTTGGTTGAGCAGCTAAACAACTTCAATTCAGAGTATGCAAGCACATTCAACTCTCTTATAAATCTGGTCATATTGATTGAGCTGCAGCGAGACATTGCGGGTCTTGATAATATCGTTCAGTCTGGAAGGGTAATTACAGTGTCAGTGGTCGTTCTCTTTGCAGTGATTAATTTGCATTTGCATTTATAGCGTTTTGTCCGTGAAGGATGTTTGCTAAAGCTTTCCAAAAAAGGTTTTCAGCAGCGACTGTTTTTTCTGGCAAGTTTATATTTTTAAAATGAATTTTAAAAATCAAGTAAAAATGTTAATGTACTTTTTAGTTTTCTGACATTTTAATATATGCAAGCCGTTCAACGTCTGTCAACTCTCAATTTAAAATTCATGGTTACTTTTCACTGTACAACATTTATGTGGAGGAAACTGAGTCGAAATGCGATACCGAAAACTGCTTTACCATATACGCGGGGGACAACAAAATTATCCTATTGGCGGCAATGTGAGAATGCTATTTTTATTTTTAAAAATGGAAACGATCTATATTTGCTAACATTTTCAGGTCAGAAAATGATCGCCAAGCTTGGATTCATGACATACGAGAAGCAGTCAGTGCTATATCGCTGAAACCTAATCTTGCTCAGACTGCATTGGTTACCAACGATCTGCTAGAAAAAATTGACAGTGCACTAAATGAACACTGGAAACCACAGAGCTCACTGGGCAATAGCCTTGAGTTTGACCAGTTGGAGACTAATTTGCAATTACGAACAAACACCATTGTTAATGTGTGCTGGCAGAGAGCGGCCAGCATTAGCTTTGACAGCTACAAATACGCACTTACCATTTCCTTTAGTGGATACCTGCTGAGGAAGTTTAAAAACTGTAGCGGCTGGCAAAAGCTTTGGGTTGAGTTTTCCCATTTTTGCATGTTTTTCTACAAAAACTCTGAAGTAAGTAGTGCGCATCTTGATCATAACATAATTTTGCAATCTAACCATTTTTACCCCTGCCAAACAGGATGACTATCCTCTTGCCAGTCTTCCGGTGCTTGACTATACCGTTTCACTTCCGGTAGATGCTGACAACATGAGCAAAAACTTTGTCTTTAAACTGCAGTTTAAGGCTCATGTTTATTTTTTCCGCGCCGAAAGCGAATATAGTTTTTTGAAATGGCAAGAAGTGTTGGCCAACACCAGTGGACCGCGCTCGAGCTAACATTGAATTGATGTCACCAGGACAGGCCCTGCCGTGTACTGTGCTGGTAGGCTGCATCAGGAAAAGAGTAGCGCTACTACTTTCGCTCTGACAGCCCGGCGCAAACTTGAACATACTCACACAAATAAATGGAATAAATTGTCAGGCAACCGCCCTGCCCCTCTCCTTTTCCTCTTTTCCCCACTCCCACTATTATCATCTGACGCTGATATTGCATCGCATTGCTATTTACCACTTGCAACACCTCCTCCTGCTCGTTATCCGCGATTAGCCAAGAATAGCTCGCAAGAACTGGGGAGTCAACAACAACAACCACCACCACCAAAAAGTAACCCAGAGAATTGGG
>JAALOO010000542.1_pt2 | contig 17450 bp, 18 predicted proteins | sample 7257641 | NCBI WGS metagenome assembly JAALOO01 (sample SAMN14085613, study PRJNA598686) | mite metagenome | biome: ENVO:01001000; feature: ENVO:01001002; material: ENVO:01001226; isolation source: single female mite from University of Michigan culture on fish food culture... ...
ATGCCTAGGTATATGCTGAAGATGGAAATTAGCACACAAATGAGCGCGATGGGTGCAAATTTGGACACAAATTTTACGCCGATAAAGACCAGGATGCCGATGATGATCAAAAAGATGGTTCCGTAGACGCGAATGTTGTGATAGAGAATATCTTTGTCGGCTTCAAAATCTCCGAAAAGGGCGATTTCCGGTGAAATGTAATTGAGCAATATTTCGACAGCACCTGTGATGTACATCTACATACATGACAGAACGGCGGAAGAAAAAAAGCGTGAGAAAAGGAAGAGGCGGAGAGAGAGTAGAAAACAGATAGTGAAAGAGTAAAGTAAAGAAAAGGGCACTGATTCAAAGGAAGGAAGAAGGGAAGAGAATAGGTGCACAGATTGGCCTACGCACACAAACACTAAGATTAGATGTTCCCGGAGCTTTCTGTTCTTGGGTACAGTTCTTTTGCCGCGCTCTAAGGCTAAGTAGTTTGGCAAACAGCTTCCGAGAAGAGTGTACAGACACAATATGAAAAACCACAGCGAATTGCTCTAAATGAGCAAATAAACGTCAACAGAAAGTGCTTCGGCAAAACGGTCGTGCAAGAGTAATAAAAGTTAATTGGAAAGCAGATCATTGGGAGTTGAGGATTAGAACTGACTGCAGCTTTTGTCTGCTGCAGTGAGAACCTGCTGCCTAGCAGCCCCCAAACTAACTAAGCGAATTAACTTTCCGTTTAAACGTCTACGTAATAATTTAGTTAGTCAATTAAGTGGTTGCCAGCAAGTGGCCGACTGACTGTGCGACGGGCGACGGCAAGGACCGCTTGACATCTCAATAAACAAACGAGGCAACTTTAATTAATCGGTGCAATACGAGTGAGTTACGCACACAGTGGTGTGCCTGAGACTGTGCACGGAGAAGAAGAGTCTTGGAGTACCCAGTGCGACTGACAATCAAGACAGACAATTCAATTGCACTGGGCAGCAAACGAGGGCTGCAAAACAGTGCACTGCTGCTACGTAATCAGTCCTATCCCGCCCTCCTCCTAATTAAAGGCGCCAGTGGCAATTAATACAAGTGCTCTCTCCGCCGTCGAGGATGGCAAATAGAATTAGCTTGAGCCAATAAAGATAGCCTGCCAATCGATCATCAGGCTGCAAGAAGGGGCTCATGCTCGAGAAAGAGAAAGCACTGACTAAGTGTAATGTGCCGGGCACCGACTAGTCACTGTCTTGTTCATATCAGTCCAACTGAGGTCTCACCCACAACCTGATCTGCACTTGTCTGAAACAGACTTGCTACTGAAATGACCGTCTGCTTGAGTTTTCATTTGCACAAAAAAGGGCTAGTTGGCACAGTGAGCTAGACTCTCAAATAACAGGATAGCTTCAATTGAAATGCACTTTGAGTGGCACTGAGCTAGAGCAATCGATCTCGATTGCCTTAGCTCAATTGCTAATTAATGTTTCTCAATGACTAACTGATCCTGCCCTTTTTATTTATTCATAAAAGCGGCAGAAAAAAATGAGCAGCAATCACAAAAAACAGAAAAAAATGTTTTTGAAAATTACAAGAACAGAGAGGAAAAGGAAAGGGAACGGGAAATAGGTAGTAGTAACAAACAAGGGTACTTACAGCACCAGCGACGCAAGTGCCCATAAAGAAGAGAATACCAACAGCGCCGCCAAATTCCGGACCTAAAGTTCGCGATATCATAAAGTAAGAGCCACCTGCTGGTACGATTCCGTTAGTGGCGACGGCGCTCAGTGAGATGGACTGTGAAAAACGGGAAAGAAGAGAAGAAAGAGGGAAGGGAAGAAGGAAGGAAGGAAGGAGATGAAAAAGAAGAAAACATTAAGTTAATTTAAATGCAAATGCAAAAAACAGAAGAAGTGGTACAGAGGAAGCGTTGCCGTGGCGCAAGTTAATTGTGGGCTTATGAATAATTCTCCAGCATATTGCAAGCGTATGCGCCTTTGTACACAACTATAACTAAGGCTGTTTTATAAAAAAAGCAGCCCAGGCGGTAATCCAGGGGCTTTCAGATGCACAGCTGCCTGCATGCCAACAAACAATAAGTGCGGCGTGCTGATACTCACAGTAGTAGTAGTAGTAGTAGCCTTTCAATTTGCTGGCCAACTGCCTCAAAGTGAGATCGATCGGGAGCAATGTACTGGGCAATTTCTGAAACAGCGAAACGCTGCTTCAATGCACTTTGATCAATATGACTGACATGCACAAGCTCGGCCAACTAATTAGCCATTTTTTCCAGAAAAGAAGAACAAGCAGAGTACAGAAAATAAGGTAAATCAATACAGCATATGAACGGCAATTTTGCCAGCATGAGGTACAACACACACTCACCGCACTAACCGGTGGAACTGTGTCAGAGTCAGTGCAGTGGAGTATCGACTTCAGACTACTAGCCAAAGTATGTTTGACTGCATGTTTCAACAAGCCAATGTCTACCACAAAGGGTACCAAAGGCAGGAAAAGTGACTGTAACGGGAGAACCATTAGCCACAAAGTTCGATCCAGTAGCAGCAGTGAACACGGAAACACACACACAAAGACACAGACCTGGTGCACCTGTGTCCGTGCGCGCGTGTGTGTAATGAACGATAAAAGAAAGTGAGTGAAAGAGTATAATATGCCCGATAGGTAAACAAGAGAAATGCCGATACGGTCCAGATAAAGGACATGCTGGGGGAAACCGCAAATGTGAGCGAATTCTAGCTGCCTACATTCATTCATTCTTTTCACTCAGCATCAATGCCAATTTGGCTGCAGACACTTTGCGCGCATAATTTGCCTAATGGGTGCACTACTTTTTCTGCTTGAGATGGCACACGTCGAGTCGCAGCAGAGCCAGGTGACAAGGCAAGTGCAGCCTAGTGTCACTGCCAGAACACTGAACACCTCAAAGTGACACATTTCACTGTGAAAAGGAGAGTAATAATAGAGGTGGAAGTAGTAGAAGAAGAAGTAGTAGTAGTTGTACAAAAGTGCGCTCATTATTATGATAGTACATTGTAGGTTGGTTGGCTGGCTGGCCAGTCATCACAGCAGAGACACTCCGAAACTCGTCATCGGCCAGCAATTAACACATCTTCCAGTTTGAGTCTGTCACAGGCAGGCGGAGAAAGAGAATCCATTGAATTTGGCCACTATCAATCATGGCAGACAAAGGTGCATAAGTGGTGCATGCTAATGTGCTACAATTCAATTATTATATCAACGCCACTAATGAGAGCACAAATGGAGGCTAGTCTGTCTTTTTCTATCACTGTCTGTCTGACTATCTGTTTGTCTGTCTGTCTGTCTGTCTGAATTTCTGCCCGTCCTTTTGAGTGCTTGACTGCAAGTGGGCCTTCTTTCCGACACAGTCTGGAATCGTCTTTCTGAGCACACAGCCACACAACGCACGTTACACAAGTTTGCTCAAAATGAGTGCAGGGCACCAATTAGGCGGCCTAATCAGAGGCAGCTGCTGGATCGAATGACAGCTTAGATCGCTGCCCGGTAAAAAAGGAACAAACCCGTTTGTCAGCACAGTGCAACTGCAGCTGACTCCACTGCTGCCGCCACCAGTGATGATGGTGATGATACAGTGCAAGTGGAGACCAGTGAATAATAAGGCAAATAAATATACTGCCTCAATTAGCGGGCTAAGAGTTGACCGGGCAGTTGTGTGAGCTTGTAGAGGAAGCATCTTAGCTTAGCTTAGCTAGGCAGAGTGCACCACTGCACAGAAGAGAGACTCTATCAGCAAGAGCATCATCATCAGAATCAGCTTCAGCCGAGCAAGACTGGAGAGCACGTCGACAATGTCGAGTCATCAGTTTAGGGCGGCTGGATGTTCGCTGTCCTGCCAAGTCGGTGTCAATTAATGGCCATTGAAGCAATAATTGCATTAGGCAGCTGTCGTGCACTGCCCAAATGAATCACGACCACAAGCTGAGCTGAGGCACGGCAGAGAGAGCCGTGGAGAGAGCTGCCGAAGTGCAGCAAAGCGGCACAGGCCATGTCGACACCGCCGCCGACATTGCCGCCAATCAATGGAGGAGGCAGTGCTGGGAAATGCACTGCAGTGAAGCGCGCCTTGACCCACACAACTGTAGGCCATGTCTGGGAAGGCTAACAAAGAAAAGTGCTAGACAGGAAATCTTTCTTTTTTGACTTTGCTGCTGCTAATGTTTATTTGTTGAAAAATATTTTGTTTTTTAAAAACGCATATTTAAGTAAAAGAGAGGCAAAAAGGCAATAAATGATAAATTGAAAATTCCAAACTTAATGCGCTACAAAGGCAGTAACATAGCCGTAACTTTTTTGCCGTTATTTGCTTTGTAAAATCAAATATTCTAAAACTACAAACGGAAAAAATGGATTGGAACAACAAAAAGTATATTCTTTTACAAACTCTATCGACAAAACATAATAAAACTTTTTGAAAACAACACAAAAATTGTTAGTGCTGCTTTAAATTGAAAAGTCCGCTTCTTGGATTCATTTGAGTTTGATCGTTAAAAGTTGTACTGCTATTGTCTACTTTAGAAGTGTTGATTGCAAAACACTACTAATGCAGATGGTGTGAAACGTTTCAATTGGTTAACGACAAAAGCAAAAAAAAAAGTTAGCACGCTCGATTGTGATCTGAAGCAAACTCAGCAGCAGTGCAATCAGCAGAGGAGCACGGAAATTGGCAGCTCAGTGACAATTGCCTGAGAGATAACTACTGAAAACTTTTGCCAATCACTGGTGTGTGCGTGTGTGTGTCTGTGCAAGTGTGAGGCTGGCCCAGCAATTCTTTAAATCTAATCGACACAAAGTGGCCCTGCAATAGCACACTATTGATCCGATTTGAAAAGTATAATAAAATGTGCTTGGTGCAAAAGTGGCCTGATGAAGACAATGATCGGCAAAATGAATTGTTGAGTTAAGCCTGCACTTTGACATTTAATTTATTAAATTTTTAAGCTAACTTGCGCGCTAATAAATTACTTTTTCACTACAAAGCGCCTCAAAACTAATTAGTTTAATAAAGAGGGCAACGCAAAAAAAGAAGAAAAAATTAAACTAACAATTTGCTCAGTTCAAAAGGTGCAAACAGTAAGCAAAATAGGAAAAGAGGAAAAAGAAAAGGAGGAGGCCCTGCCAATTTGCTTCCAAGCAACGGGCAAAAAAGTTGAAGCGTAGGAGAAGAAAGAAGTAAAAGTCAACAGTGAAGCAAATGAGAATGCAGTAGTCAAATGAATGATTTAACGTAAACACTGTCTGACTGGCCGGGTACAGGCCGGGTGCACTGTTCTTTCGGTGCAATGGTGTTCTCCCTTCGAGTCCTCAGTTTGCCAACCAGTCTGTCTCCCAGCCACAATTGCATTCATAGCCTCGGTGAAAACTGCGTTTGCTGCTGCTTCGTCTGTTCAATTCAATTATCACTTAGCCAGACGCCGATTCTGCTCGAGATAACAACAAAAGTAGTCGTCGACAACAAGAGAGAGTGGGTAGAGTGAGAATGAGAATGAACAGAAATGGCGTTGGTGCTTGCCACTTCAAAGGGAGCTCTCGTCCTTTCCAGTGACTGCTCCAACGAATAACATCGCTTCAATGGCGCCATTGCCAGCACTTCCAAGGACAATTGCAATCACGGAGGAAAAGGCGACCGAAGAGTCAATTGAGCGCAATTAGGGACGGCGACAAAGTGGGAGGCCATTAGGCCTGACACAGAGACCCAACAGACACAGAGAGGCCGATGTACCATTGTCACCTCCTCGAGGAAACACCAACTGCACTGTCGCACTTTTCAGTCCTCAAAGCGCCCCTTTTCACCGAGTGCAGCAGTAATGCTAATCGGAAATAAAGGCGCCCCTGATGGCACACAAGTGTCAGGAGAGACGACGGGCATGCAGAAGGAGAACGAGAGAGAGAGATAGAGTGAGTGGCGAAAGGTCCAATTTGGGGCATTATTGCCAATCGGGGCTCCAATTGGTCTGGAAGCCGTAAAGCATTAATCATGCAGTCACAATAGACTGTGCTGCAATGCACTGGCTAAATCTGCTTTTCATTCTCTTCTCGGTGCAAAGAAGGAGGAGAACGAAGAGGAGGAAGATACCAAAGGAAGAAAAGAAACGCAAAGTGAAAGTGAGAGCAGATCGTTGAGACGAAGGCGCGCGCGCTTTTGGCCTATTGTTGCAATGGGCAAACAATAACATTGCCGAATAGCCGAATTGTGAGTGAGCCAATTTATGATGCGCTCGCATTAGCATATAGATTTGTCTACAAGCCCATCACCGCCTAGCAAACATTAAATGAAGCTGTTCTGACCGAGCAAGAACAACAGCAAACATTGCAGCAGCAGCAACAGCAGTGCAGTTGCCAGCTTCGAGTTGAGTTTCGGAAATGTTGAAAGGACAGCAAACATAGAGAGAGGGGAAAGACAGAGTGCAGAGCCAGTGGAGAGGACACACAGCACCGAAGAGTAGTGCACACCCAACTGCGTGCCATCTCCGCAGTGACGCATAGACGGAGGAGCTAGGGGCGCCTAATTGCTCGCCGGACGCCAACTTCAGCTTCAGCTCCAGCACAAACTGACGCCACTTGGCGCCAGCAACGACAGCAGCCACTATGCGAGCCAAGTCCAGTGCAATTAATAGCCGATTAGAAGTGAGCAGTGCTGACTGGCTGGCTCACTGGCTCACTGGCGGCAACGGAAAGACTGACCACTCGGTGGTATCGGTGGTGGCAAGCAAGCAAGCAAGCAAGCAACAACAACGACCCCCAAGACAATAGCACCGCCAAAGTTGTGTCTGTCTGCAGTTTGCTTCTCAAACTTTGCCTCCTCAATGACTGGGCAATAACTTAATAATAATGGACAAAGTTAACTGAACAGTATTGGCGCAGAGAAATGCCAATAGAGAAGGAGGAAGGAGGAAGGAAAGGAGAAGAGCGGTAACTGAAGAAGAACGGTGCACTTTTAATTGGCGTAGCGGCTAAAATGGCACGGCCATGACTCTTTAGACCTGCAGGAGCGGCAATGGATGATAAATTAAAAATTCCTAACAGCAAAACGGCACTGGCAATGGCTAAAAATGAAGGCAGCCAATATGGCCAAAATTGATTAAAAGGAAAAGTAGAGTTCAAATGAAAATGGACTGTTTTAGTGAATGAGCCAAATTAAGAATGGAAATGACATTTGCAAGATAGAGATGGAATCGATTGGTGCATGCACCGAAGGCCGACAGTAGAAGTCATCAGCGCTAGTGCAGTCTGCTGTCGAATGGCCGATTCAATTTGGGCCAAGATTGGCCTGTCAGCTAATGAGCTAGCAAACACTAGACGGCAAGCGGACAATTAAAAAGTGCCATGCCAATCAGACTAATGCATGCAGCATGAACAAAGTTGTTTCGGCGTGGCGACAATGGCAGGGGCAGAAACGGCAGTGAGCAGTGTGTGCAGTGTGCCGACTTTGCTGAGACTCTGCCGAGACTCTGTCGAGAGTGAGAGGAGAGGGAGGAGGAGGCCAGGCGAGGCGGAAAGGGCTGATGAAAAGCCTTGATGGAAAGCAGGCAAAAATCGGCTGCATTAAACGACTCAACACACACACTAAAGCGCAGAACCAGCTCATAGTCACCAGCTTTCGATTGGCTGTTCGTGCTGCCTAGCCACAGTGCTGTTCACTGTGTCCCTAAAAGAGTGATTAATGCATGCAGCAGCAACAGCAATCGGTGCTAATGATCACATGGCCTCCAATGCACCTGTGTTGAACCAGAGAACAGACTGCTGCTGCTGCTACAAGACACCGCACACAAATTGGCCATGCAAAGCGACCGATCAGGCTAGTAGAGGGGGAAGGAAGTAGAGGAAGAAAAAAAAAGAAAAAGAGGAAAAAGAAGAAGAGAAAAAACTGCAACTGTTCTACATATTTGCCCGAGCCGATAAGCAATTAATTGAGGGCGAAAGTGGCAGCGGCAGGGCAAAAAGCGCACAGTCATTAGAAGAGTACAAAGCTTGTAATGGCGGTGAAATTGACTTGGTTCTACTTGCTGTAAGTCTGTGTGACTATCTGTGTAATGTATGTTGCCATTTTGTCATATTGTATAATGTGCAGAATTTGGGTACATTGATTAGAAGATGCCAGCGGTGGCAGTACCACACGACGACAGTGGTATTTGTGGTGATGGTGCTGCAGTAGCATTCGTGGTCGTCGTCGTGGTCTGATCGACATTTGCCGAAATCAGCTGCCCGAGCAATTTTTTAGTGCTCTCTCTCTCTCTCTCTCTCTCTCTCTCTCTCTCTCTCTCTCTCTCGGTTCTGATTGAATATTTGCACAAGCAATAAAGCACGAGTGATGAATGCCTTGGCAGCAGCAGACAGGGCTGCCAATAAAACCGAGTGTGTCGCTCGGCCAGACACAAAAAGTGAAAGGCAAAGTGAAAGTGAATGAGAGAGGGAAAACTGAGAGTAAGAGCGATCCAGAGTGGGCGAGATTGGGCACCACTCAAGAAGACTGGCGCGTTCGCCAAACAGGCCAGACAGCGGCGGTGATGGTGGTGGTTGTGGAAGTTTGCAAGGAAGCGTGTTCAAAGTGGATGCAAGGCGACGAGCAATGAATTATTTAAGCAAACAGCAGCAAAAGAGAAAAGAATGGAAATAACATAGGACAGCAGCAACAGCATCTCAGTGGCTCCTGCTGCATCATCAGCAGGAGCTTTTGTACGGTGCAGTGGCAGTAGTAGTGAGGGCATAGGAAAGACAGCAGAAGGTGTAATCTAATTTGCCAGTGACATCGATCAGGCAGATCGGCGCAGCAGTACTAATTTGATTGGCAATGCCTGCACTGCCTAGCAAGAATGCTGTGCAAAAGTGGCTTTCAACGATTAGACTGTGACCATTAACAGCAGCAAATCACGTTAAGTTGCCAAGTTGGAAAATAAGCAAATCAAAATGGACGTTGGCACTACGGGGTAATTCAATTAGGCGCGCAGGCCACTCAGGCCATTCAGGCAGATCGGCAGGCAGGCACATTGACTGACCGCCGTGTGTCGCCGTGTGGACAACACTTTTGCCGACTAATGCAGATGATGACGGTGGTGGTGGTCCCTTTTAGTTTGTTCACTTACCGTGCAGAATGTGACAGCGCAGCAGAGGAAGACGATGGCGAAGAAGGCAGGTATGCCCGCCGTTCCAGTCATCCACGACATTCGAATGAAGATGATCACGCCGAAGATGTTCTGAATGCAGGGCAAGTAGACGCCCGTCAAGGCGCCTAGATTCGCCTTCGCCTTTGGCTTTGGCCGGGCGCCGCCGTTCTCCGCTCCCGGAGCGCCGGGCTCCACTTCCACCGGCTGAATGGCATCATCGTAATTGGCCAAGCGAGAGAGCAATGAGGAGACTCGTTTGTCTTCATCTTCACTAAAGAGAAACATCTGATTTCGGTCGTAGAGGCTTTGTTCGTTTTCATCTGTAAGACATTGAGAGAGAGAGGGAGAAAGGAAAGAGAAAGCAGACACAGTTAATCGCGTGCAATCTACAAAAAGTGTGTATTTGTGTGTGTAAATGTGTGTGTCTTTCTTTCTGAGTTAGTCTTGGAAGCACTTTCCATGAAGGAAAGAAGAAGTGAATGCACACTGCTTGGCAGTACAGTCTGCAGATGATAATCAAATAAATAATACAAGCAAACTTTGGACTGCACAAGCTCGTAAAGCTACGCAAGTGGAACCTTCGCCGAGTAAATGACAAAGGCGGTAATGGCAAAGTAATGGGAACGACAGCAATTTAGCTTAAATTAAAGTGCACAAACTAAATTAGGTCCTTTCAATTGGTAAACTTTAAATGTATGTATGCGTGTAAGTGTGTGTGTGTGCTTGCGTGCAAATGAGTGTAAAGAGTGAGTAAAAGTGAAAATAGAAACCTTCTTCGGATGGAAGGGAGACAATGAAGGGTGACACTGCCGAGGTGTCCACGTCTTCGATGCTCTTAATCACAATGACGCCCCCGCCGTCGCCGTCGCCGTCGCCGTCGTCGGCGCCTCCGGCACCGCTGTTCGGCTCTTCCTTCATGGAGCCCTCGTGAACGGCACTCACTTCAAATTTGGGCAAGTTCCTGGAACCACTGCTCGGAGGTGAGGCTGCCGAGGAGGCCTGTGAATCAGTTCGAACTTGATCCATCAAATCAGAGCAGGTAATGGCCCTATATCAGACCATGCGGTGCCAATGCAGCAAATGGTCTACTGCACAGTGGAGGAAGAAGAAGCGAAGCGACCTGACGACCAAAGACGGCGGCAGAAGTGAGAGCAGGACCTCAGCATTACTTGCAGGCCTCGCCGAGAAAACGATGACAAATCGCGCATTCAGCACAGATAACGACCAGAGCAATGCAATGGACAGGCAATATAGCGAACGAGTGTTGGTGTTGGTGGTGGTGGATGTTGTGAATGCTGGGTAAAGCTGTGGTCTATGCAAATTGCTTCGGCGACCGCAGAATGCTGGCAAGTGTGCAAGTGCCGAGTTGAGCAGGCGAAACAAAGGCGGCCTTCAGGTGACACTTTTGCTGAAGATAAATGAACACAAGTGCTGGGGAATTTATGGCGGCGGTAGAAGAAAGAAGTAAAGGAGAAAGAAGGAGGAGGGGGAAAGAGCAAGAGAAGAGAAGAAGAAAAAGAAGAACCACTAGCGACAAGAACGATAAGGGACTGGTGGCTTGAGCAGGATGCTTATAAGAGAAGGAGTATAAAGAAAGAGAGAAAGAGTTGAGCAGGGACTGGACAGAGGATGGAGCGGGTGGGGATGAGATAGAAGGTTGAAAAGAAAGAGAAAGAGGTGAAGGTGATGGTCAAAGTGGTCACACGGGTAGATTCTGCAGCACTTCGGGTAGTGCACCGATATTCTCTGCTTCAAATGAGCGGCACTGGGGTGAGGAGGCCGGTCTTGTACTGCCGTTTCCGCTGGAAGATTGAGTGATGAAGGCTTCTGCTGACAAGAAGAGGTGACAGCGGAAAGAGCAAACGGCGGCGCCGGCTAATGATTACGAGGTGAAGTGAAAGACTTAAATGGGCCGATGAAGATTGGGACGGTACACACACGGAACCACAGCCCATAAGACGGGATTAGGCTCGATTAGGCGGTCTTGAGACGGTGAGCTGTCAAGTCAGGCGAGTAGTCGCAATTTGCATCAGCAATTGTCAAGTGGCAAACACATACAAGGAGAAAGAGAAGACACCGACAGAAGAAGACAGTGTGCCGACAATGTGCTTGCTGCAGCCGACAGAAGAGAAGTAGTGCTGAACGAAGAAGTCGGCGAAAATAGAGACGGTAATAGAAGAAGACGAAAGAAGAAGAAGAAGAAAAGGAATCGGGTGACACGAGCCTGTCTCTGCGCACAGTGGCACCGTGAAAGAGAGAGAGAGACTACCGGAGAGAGAAAAGGGAACGCTCCTGGAACAGGGCACTGTCGCCACTGCCGTCGTGCTTGATCAAGTGAACGACAACAACAACAATAACAACAACAATAACAATGGAAGAGATGAAGTAAGCAATCAAAGGTGAGGTGCAATGAATTAATGAAGTCGGTGAAGTCACTGCCACGGCCCCGGCTCGCCTACCATCGCCCACTGAACGCCACTCTCCGTCTTCCTCATCTGGTCCGGACAGGTGCAGCTGAAGGTGTTGGTGTTGACGGTGGTCGGCGTACACAACACAACAGACACACCAGCCACTGCCAGGGCTGTCAGGGCTGCACTCTGAGCGCACACTGCTTCCGAGCCGAGTGACTGCTGCTCTGGCTCAGGCCAACTGCTGTGCCGCCAAGTCGACAAGGAGACGACGAAAGTGAACGCGAAGGGGTGAAAGAGCGCTGGTGGTGGTGGTGGTGGTGGTGGTGGTGGCAAGGCGAAAAACAAGGAGGAGGCCGCTGCCGTTGCCGCTGCTTCGCGTCCAAGTCGGCGTCGATCTTGCTACAGTGCAGCTGATGCTGCTGCTGCTGCTGATGCTTCTGCTGGCAGTGTACGACCGATGCGCGCACAGCTGCCAGAACTTGAGAATGGCAGCCAGCGAATGACTAGACAGATTCACCCGACTACTCGCACTGGGCACAGAATACCGAAGAATGGAAGGCATGCGAGCCGACGAGGAGAGAGAAAGCGGGAGAAAATGAGAGAGAGAAAGGAGTCGTACTGCTAGTGGCAACGACCAGAGAGAAAGTGCACCAAAGAGAACTGAAAACCACCGATGCTGGGAGGTGGCAGCTTTGTACGGTGGTGATGATGAAGCTGACAGGGCACTGGAAGGAGCAAACGAGAGCTCAGTTTAAAAATAAAGAGTCTCATGTGTGTGTGAGCGAGTGTGTGTGTACGCCTGCAATCGTCAGAACTGCTGCAGACGCCGAGATCGCAGCGGCAGCAGTAGCAGAAGTACCGAACCAGAGCCAGTGCGACACGTTCTGGTAATCGCGGAATCGTTGGTGATGCTCACCACCACCACCGCCGCCACTGCTGCTGCCCAGCAAGCGCCTGCTCCTTCGAATCTCCCTGTTTTCCTCCGCCTGTCTATATGGCCGCGTGGCTTCCAGTGGAGGCCATGTGGAGTGCTGCATGTCCTCCTACTCCTCCTGCTGCTGCTGCTGCTAACGACAGGGCACACACGATCGGGTCTATATATACTGCCGAAACAGACAAAGTCAGTCGGAGTTGGACTTTCTTGCTTGTCTGCCTCACTGCCTGCCGCCTGCCAGCCAGCCAGTTTGGTCTCCGTTTTCGTTCAGGAGAGAGACCAGAAAGAAGTAGAGGGAGATATGGGCGAGTGCAGAGTGGCAACATGACGGCCAGTAGTTGCAGCAGCAGCAACGGCAGCAGCCTTTTTGGGTTGGCAGTGCCGCTAGCGCCTGGATTGCCACATGCAGCTCGGGCAACTGCTCAAGCAAACCGACTGAAATCGACGAGAAAGAGCGGCAGAAATCAAAAGGAAAACAGCAACTGTGCCCAGCAGAGAGTTAAGTTGAGCCACAGAGCCAGTTGAGGCCAGCGACTGAAGGGCCCGATCTAGTATCGCTTTTCGTTTTCTTTTGCCTCTTCTTCTTCTTCTTCTTCTTCTTCTTCACCATGTAATGCGCTCTGTGCAGCCCAAATGCAATGTCATTAATAATGCTGATAAAAGTATCGGCATTAATTCGCCAACTGCAAGACTGTGCTGTGGACTACTGAGAAAATGGAGAAATAGAAAAAGAGAGAAAACCAAAGAAAGCGTAATGGGTAGACGAAGTGAGCCGCGCCGAATGATCACGAGGCACTTCAAGCAAGCAAAGACATCTCCATTGGGGCCGTTTCCATTGCGCCATCTGAGAAAGTGTCTGACTTTTTTTAATCTCCCTTTTTCTCAATGTCTGCGCCGGGCACAATGGCGCCCAGGCCATGCATTGCTGATGTCGGCAGTCGAACGTCAAGTCAGTGAACGGTCTTGACGGTCGAAGCTTTCACAAGTTGTCTTGGCTAATTAAGTGTATCGCACTGATGATCGCACTGCAAAGGGCGAGCTGGGCTCCGAAGGAGGGCAAAGTCAGTTTTCTCCTTTCTTCTTTTTCTTCTTCTTTTTCTTCTTCTTGTTCTTTTCTTTTTCGTTAAATTCTGTGCACACATCCTTTCCTCTGGCGCCTTGCTAAAGCATCGACACGAATATTAAAAATTAAAGGGCAATCAATCTTGCTGCAGCAAAGATGAGTTTTGTAACTAAGTGACAATCGACCATTTGTGCGGCAACACATGCCAAGCGAAATGATTCTGATGCTGCTGCTGCTGCCCCTGCTGGTGCTCTCCAGGCCGTGGCCACTACACATCTTCAGCCGCTCAACGGCCAATGGCAAAAGCGATGCCGAGCAGAGGCTCGCTCAGTGGCGCTTGCTTATCTGCCTCAATCGATAGGCATCGTCAATTGAAGTTGCTATCAAGTCAGTGATCTTCTTCTCTGTCAGTGTGTGTGTGCAGTTATTTTTTCTTCATCTTCAAGCTATATGTGTGGCTCGGCCTCGGTCGAAGTTGCGGTGGTGGTGGTGGTGGTGGTGGTGGTGGTGACCATCGTCACCAGCACTGCAACATCACGACAACGACCACCAAAGCGAGCCATCGGGGACGGGAAAAGTGCTTTGCGTGCCAAGAGAGGAAGAGGAATAAGAAGATGAAAACGAACCACCAGAAAAGGAAATCTCGCCGGGACAGAGCGCAATGGTCTTTTCAAGTCGCCATATACACACACACACACTCACACACAGCAAAGCGTCGGCGGGCAATGAAAAAGAACCAAAGCAGTTGGTCGGCGTCTGCTTCACTTTGGTTCGGAGTGTTTTGTCAGAGACAAGTAACGTCACTTTAACGGCCTCATCCGAAACCCAGTCGCTTGGCCGAGAAGAATACGCTTTGCGCTTGAAGTAAAAGTACAGCGGCAGCAGGGAAAAAGAAGACAGTGCCCAGGCAACAAAAAAGGGGGATCGGCAGTTCAGTTTGGAGAAGATAGTGGCAATAGTTGGGAGAATGGAGTGGAATCGGGGTGAATAGAAAAAGCAGCTGACAATGGAGCACACACAAACAATTACTGCAAGTGCAGGCACCGATAAAGATTGAGCTGGGCCAAGCAATTAGAAGGATTGAGCAGTGTGTGTGTGTGTGAGTGAGTGTGAGTGTGAGTGTGCAGGCGGCAAACAAAGTGGCAAATTACCATTACTCGTGGATCCGTACTTCTTCTTAAAAGGAGAGCCTCTTTTGGAGCGCTTGCCTTGCTTTACTTGCACCGGCGGAATTAATCCCAACGCCTCGTTGTGAGAAGTGGCCATGTGGTGCGACAAATTCGCCGCTGCCGAGCGAGACTGAGCGACGGCCGGTTGAGGAGGAAGGCCTTCGCCGAACTCATCCTGGCCCTGATCGATGATGGCCACACTGTCCTCCGCCACCGTGCTTCGACTCACTGAAAAGCGGCTCATTCTGATTCGTGGTTCGGGTTTGGGTTCTGCTTTTCAGATTCGCTGGTGCTAGAGAAGTTGGCGCTGGTGGTGGCGGCGGTGATGGCACTTGCTCTGTCTGTCGCACCGCACAAACGGCTGTCCTTCTCCGTTTGCTCTTTCTGTCTGCGGCTCTAGCAAGCTCCTGTTTGTTTGAGTGTCAATCAAACGGCAGGCTCAATCATTTATGGGGTGACAGTCGAGAGAATATTCGGCATTGGAAAGGAATACGTGCTCCACTGACGATCGATCCAATCTCGAGCACTCTGGTGGGCACTGCTGCTACTTTCTTCCCACTCTTGGCAATAACATTCGTCGGGTGATTATTGCGCTGATTGATGCGGACTGCAGGCGGACGACTGAATGACGGCTGCTGAGGGCGAATGACGACGACGACGACGACTGGTTGGCCCAGTTGGCAGCGGTGGCGGCGGCGACGATGAGAATGAGTACCATTAGCTGTTCAATTGGAGCAAATCGATTGTCGAACTGTCGAGTGAGCCTGTCTCAATTAGGCGCCATCGATCCAATCACAAAGAATAACAACAGCAGTAAAGTGATGGTGGCGTTGGTGATGCTCCTGCTTGGAAGACGGCAAGGACATCTGATGGATGGTAACAGTCGACAAGAAGAGGTAATCACGTTCAATTGAATTCAGATGAGCAAAAAGAAGAGAAAAGCGAAGAGAGAGAGAGAGAGTTCATTTGTTTGTCTAACTAGAACTGCCAACTCTTTACTAACTGCCAAAGAGGGAGTGGCTGAGCGGCAATCGGTGATGACGATGATGATGGTGGTGGTGCTGGTAGTGGTGAGGATGATGGCACAGTACACGCCGAATTGCCCGAATGCACCCGATAACAACAATAAACATTTGGATCACCCTGACACATACACATACATACACACACTCTCTCCCACACGTCAAACAGTGCAAAGAGTGTGTGTGGCCGGCAAGTATAAGCACAACAGCAAGAACAGGCACTTCTCCACCGAGCAGCTGACACACGAGCAGGACAGTGCAGTGTTTTGTCAGCGTTTACGTTCATTCATTCAGTACTACCTGAACTGCAAGGTCAGCCTCGGTGTTGGCTGTGACAGCAGCCTGAGAGACCGACCGACCGACCGACCGACCAACGAAGCGAACGACAGGCAGCCAGGCAGGCACTCAGCGGCGCCATGTGAATGCCTCCGACCAGTTCCCTGATCACACCCTGTCTTCTGCGAGGAGAATGATATGTGCGCCGACTACTACTGCCCCCTGCACTGCACAATAGCAGCACATTATTCCAATACACACACCAGTGCGTTCTTCATTCAGTATTCACTGTGCCCAATGAGAATGCACTCTTCCAATTGGCGCAATTCCTTTCAGTACCGGTGTCGGCAGATGTGTGCAGCTCCCAACTTACCCACTTTCTCCTATTACTGCTGCTGCTGTCTCCATCATCGGCATCGATGTGCTACAGCTGTCATTGATTTTATTTTCATTCAGCGGTGGTTGCAATCCACTATTTCACCCACACAATCTGATATGCAGAGAAAGAGTAGGTGGTAGCGACGGCGACGGCAGTGGCGTGCCGCAGCTGACCAGTTCCTGTGCAACGAGGGCGGCCAGTTATTCTGGACAGGAAAGTAATACAATAATTTAGCAACTGGCAACTTTTAAGTTGGCAGGCAGTTGGTGGACGACTGGTGGGCGCCTAGACGCACTACCGGGGAAGATACTGCTGCCAATACTGACTGTGATCGATCAGTGCAAGGGAACAGTGCAGACCAGTGCTGGTCGTCGTGGTGAACACTACTTTGGAACACTCTTTTTCTCTCTTTTTTGCCGCAGCTGAGGCCTAGTCTTCTGTGTTTTAGTAGTGTCTGTGTCGACTTTTCATTTGCTTCACTTGGCACAGTTCGGACGAGGCAGGCCAGGCCAGGCAAAGCAAGGGCGCCAATTGTGTCCAGTTAGCAGTGGCAGCATCATCATCATCGTCCTCCTTCTCCTCCTCCTCTTCCTTCGCATGAGGAACAGTATCGACGGCTGCATGTCAATACGAGGATTAATTATTCCCAGCCACACGATTCATTTGGCACACGTCACTGACTCGACGTCGCCTGTCTCACACTGTCCCCGCTGCTGCTCACAAAAGCAGCCTCAGTTTCATTTTCAGCACTGGTCAGCAGCAGCAGCAGCAGCAGAAGCAGCAGTGTTCATTTCCTCTTCCACTACAGCTTCCACTAACTGGCAGAGAATGCTTGTTCTTCTTGTACGGGCAAGGCAATGAACAAATATGTCAGCTGGCTGTCTGCAGTGACGGTGCCAGCAGAAGCCAAAAAAGTGGCAGCACTGGCCGCCAGCACTGTCACGAGCACCATATCATGATTTTTATTAGCCGACTTTAATGCGACCACGCTCTAAAGCGATTCAATTAATAACTGGCCCTACTGGACACTAACTGTGCCTCGGAAGCGGCCTGTTCGCTGCACACACA
>JAALOO010000876.1_pt2 | contig 17425 bp, 15 predicted proteins | sample 7257641 | NCBI WGS metagenome assembly JAALOO01 (sample SAMN14085613, study PRJNA598686) | mite metagenome | biome: ENVO:01001000; feature: ENVO:01001002; material: ENVO:01001226; isolation source: single female mite from University of Michigan culture on fish food culture... ...
TTGTTTACCTGCATGTCTGTTTGTTTGTATGTTCAAGTTGGTTTTCTGACCAGTGAAATTTGACCACCATCCAAATTGAACATCATGAATATCAACAAGTAATAGGTGAACTGATTCTACTCTTCTTCCTCCTCACCATCATCATGTCCACAAAAGACCCTGCCTACTACCACAGCTCTTCGCGGAAGCAGAAGCAGAAGCAGCACAGCGTCAAATCGAGCCAAAAGACGCACAGCAGCACCAATGCGGCCATTCAGGCGGGCAGAGTGCCGTTGCCGCAGTGGACCGACTATGCGGCCTCGCCCAACGACCCCGACTCTGCCGGTCTCATCAAGGTGGTCGTCATCGGGGAGAGTGGCGCCGGCAAAAGCAATCTCATTCAGCGGCTCACTGAGGGCCGCTTTGAAGGGCGCAGCAAGTCCACCATTGGCATTGACTTTGCGCTGTACGAGTTTGCCGAGCCGTCGGGACTGTCTCAGCAGCAGCAGCAGAAGCAGCCACCAAAAGGAGGCTCCACAAAGCACCACAACCGAATAAAGGCGGACCGATATGGCGAACAGCCGACACTGTACAAGGCGCAGATTTGGGACACTGCAGGACAGGAGAGGTAAGAAGAGCAGGGAGTGCAGTCTGAGTGCCCATGAGTCATTGGGGATGATGATAAGAACAGGTACTACTATAGCCAACTGCTGGGGTTGCATTTATTTTAGTGTGACTTTTCGATCTTTTAAAATGTCAATGTACAGCACACACAGAGACAAACAGAGAAGTGCCATCACCTAGCAACACAAAATCCCAGCACACATAGAGCAGAAGCAATTGTCTGATTGCACTGACAGGCAAACTAAAACTCTGACGCTTTCACTGACCATTTCGATGGCGAAATTTCCGTTTCATTGAGTGCGTTGCCGGAGAGAGTGCTGAGGGGGCAATAGCTACAGACAAACAGCAGCAGCAACAGTAGTAACAACAACAGTTGAATGAATAGAGTCACAAATAATCAAACAGGATGATGACGAGGACGAGGAGGATATTATGACGATAATGATGATGAGGGCAATAGACGTGGTTAATTGAAAAAAGTAAACAGAACAATTAATTGCCATAACTACCTCTCTTCTACTTTAGGTACCGCTCCTCAATGACGAAAATCTTCTACCGAGACGTGGCCGGCGCCCTGCTCGTCTTTGACCTGACCAATCGTGATCACTACATTGCCCTGAACCGGTGGCTGGATGAGATTCGCTCCAACGTGCACCACAGTGCGGACAATCCACATCCGCTGCCGGCGCCGCACAGCATTCCCATCGTTCTGGTGGGAAACAAGGTCGACCAGACTGAGGAGGGCGAGAGGGCGATTCAGTGGGCCGAGGGACGGGACTTTGTGCAGCGCCACCGACTGGTCGACTATGTGGAGACCTCCGCCAAGACGGCCTTCAACGTGGAGAAGGCTTTCAGCTGCCTCTTTCGCAACATTCTAGCGCAACGAGCCAGGGCGGCGCAGGAAGCGGAAGAAGCGGAACAGGCGCTGCTGAAAGGGGCCGGCAAAAAGGGGGCAGGGGCGGCACTGCGCAGCAAGAGCACCACCCGGCGCCCGATCACCAGAGAGGGCTCCATCAAGCTGGGCTACCACAAGGCGGGACCCAATGGAGCAACAACCACTGCCTCACAATCACGATCACAGGCCACCACCAATCACCACCACCAGTCACAACAGCCGGTGAAGCAGAAGAAAAAGTGTAGTTGCTGACACAACAACCGTACAACAGTGTTCCTGCTGCTGCTACTTCATCAACTAGTCCATCATTCGCCTCCTCTCAACTTCTTGTTTGTACAAATGACATTGCATTTCTTCCCCGATTTCTGTTTACTACTACTTTTTACACCTTTTTGTACTAATACACTCTCCAAAAAGTTGTTGTTTTACAAAGAGCTTGCGCATTTTAAATTTAATTTTGTTTTTATTTACATAAAATTATCATCTGAAGTATTCAGCTTTAGGGAGTTGTCAAAGCTCACCACTTTGACTAGTTTTTTCAAAAGAACAACTTTTTTATTTTCATTTTCATGGACGACTTTCCGCCTTTTACGGATTTTTGGCAGTTGGACAACGCCTGCAAAAAGTGTCATCTGAAAGCGATTGTCACGGATGGCAAAGAGGAATGGTCGATTGAATTTAACGTCGATTGTATCACTGCTTTGAGCTGGAATCGGCTTTTCGCTCTCGGTCGACGCTTTTGAGCCTGCCTCATTCACTTCTACCAGCGTTTGATGCATAACTTTGGATACTCTTAAATTCTTATCACCTGTCATTCGACTAAAATCAGCAGACTTCTTATCAAATGCTGCACTGATGCCCATCATTTGCAAGGTAGGCTTCATGTTGACGGTGGACTCAATCAGGAAGCGAGGCAAATGCAGATTTATTTCTACCGGTTTCAAATTTTCAGACCAATCTTTGAAAAAGTGTGGGCCGTTATTACGTTTGAAAAACAGCGAATAGACAGAACTAAGTGTTATAATATCGTCGCAAAATATCTCTTTAGGAAGGAAGAGAAACATGCTCTGTTCTTCACCCTTGTAGGGAAGCTCCAACAGTTGACCTTCTAAATAAGAGGCCCACTTGATTTCGCTGAAATGTTTGTGCATCATTTGAACAGGGACTTTGTTGTGTTCGTCATAGTTAAACTCTTCAACAGTAGACAAGGCCTTGTCAAAGGGATCTTTCCAGGCACCTTTGAAGTGCAGGGCATTGATGAAAGCCATTCGAGTGTGCCTAGTTAGCCTCTTTTTAAGCAGTTTTGCCATTTCTCCGTCAGTCTTTTCATTTATCAAGTTGTTGATTTGATTTGCAGTCCTATTTGGTGTTTTGTTAAAGTCAACACTGAAAACATTAGTTTTAAAGCTGTTCTCGACAATGTTCAAGTAGGTGGGCAGGAAGGGGTGCTTGTTTTGCAAAGCAATGGAATTTGCTAGCTTAAGTGCATTCTTTGAAGAGTTTAGACTCTGAAGAAGAGTTTTGTAGCCAGCTATCAGTTGATTATCAGTTGTATCACTTTTTTGGAATCTGAAGTATAAAATAAAGTTAAAATTAAATGTAAACAACAACAGGTTTGAAAATACTTACCCAAGAACACCTCTAATCTCGTCGTATGTTTTGCCAGCAGAACCGGTCATGGCCAATGTAAATATCGTGCTTAGGCTGAATGGAGAGATCAATAGATTCTTCGGTTTACTACCGTTTGCCTTTCTTTGAGAGAATTCTCTTTTCTCAAGTGTATTGAGCAGTTCAAAGCCAAACTCGTCATTGGCACGGGCAATTTCAAGCAATTTTTCCTCGCTGATAGTGTCACCATCAGTTGTAACGCAGTTCAGCGTAATGACAGTCATTGCCACTTTGACCAGAATGGAGAGCAAGACCATTTTTAGCCGTCAGTTTGGTCACAGTTTGGTCAAAAAGGTTAACACATTTGACATGAAAAAGAAGGTTATTCGCTGGAAAAGAACAAAACAAGCAGACAAAATGTAGACTGTTCTGGTCACATGTGAAGAGCGGCAGTGTAAACAGTGGGCTAACCGGCACACAATGGGGCAATTTCAAAAATTGTGTACCTGCACAATTTCCTTGGGGGTACTCTAAAGCAGTGGAAAGGGGACAAAAGTTACCCAATGGAAGGGATTGGACAAAATCTTTTGTTGTAGTACAGAGCTGGTGATATGGTGTGGCAGAAGTGAAAATATTACTCAAAACTACCTTTTGCTGTAAAGCCTCTTATCAGTAAGCTGTGCTCGTGCGATCAATGGTACTGCAAGTACCTCAGCACTATTCCAGACCACGACCACTATCATAGTAGTGATAACTAACCAGTTCACTAAAAAATTTCTAGAAATGCAAAGTCCAATTTATTTGATAAAACTGTGAAAGCTATAACAAACACTTGTGTCAAGCTGCTCAGATACAGCCTATCTAATGGGTAAAGCATTCGCCAGTCAACTGGTTTTTAAACTTGATCGCCACTTTGCTGCCCGATTTGAGCAAGTCCAGCGCTTCAGTCAGGCGAATGTTCAGTGTTTTGTGCTCAATGGTCGCTTTTATGTGGGTGCTGTTGCTGCCGCTAATGGAAACATGCAAGCTTTCGGTGTTGACAGCTTTGGTGCTACTCAGTGCCACCTTGATGGTGTCAACTTTAAGAACAGACTGTTCTGGCGTGTTGATCTTTGCTTTGTACCCAAAATGCACCGCTTTAATACTGAGCTCACAGTTGCTTAGCTTGAAGGCGTAGAAGTTGTAGTCTCCTGACTGGACGGTGTCAATCGACTCGCCGTCGTCAAAAAACAGCTCTCCACATGCTGAACCAGTTGAGTTGGGCAGCACCCACAGTTCAAGCGGGGCTTTGCGGAGATTAGCAGTGTTGACCACCGCTGGGAGTTTGCTCTCCGAGACAACGGGTAAAATGGAAGCGGCTCGAAGGAGAAGTGGTCGATGGGAGTCAGCCTCGGCGAAATGGACGTGCCCTGAAGTGCGGTGGGCTTTGCTGACAAAACTGTTCTCCATTCGGTACCACTCGGCACCTTCAGGAGCGTAGGCATTGTGGAAGGTTTGGTTCTGTAGAGAAATAAAATTACAAAAACTGTTTTTAAAAAAGCATCTTTTTGCATTACCTCAAACAAAAAAGGATTCACCATGATGGATGGCCCCAGGAAGAACTGCTCATCAATGTCTCTAGCAGCCGGGTCTTGAGGAAACTCGTGGTGGACCGGTCTATGGGTTTAATGATGGCAGTTAGAAGATTACCTCAAATCTAATCAATTAAACTCACCTAACAAGAGTTTCTCCAGTTTTGTGCGAGAAGTAGAATCGCGTGTAGAGGTAGTGCAGCAGCTGGTACCGAGTTCGCAAAGCCAGTCGTGCGGCTTCAGTCACCTCCGGGTGACCTCGTTCCGCCCACACGCCCGGATCCTGATCAATCTGGCCGATGTCATTGTGCGAGCGAGAGAAGGGACTGTAGGCGCCCAGGACGAACCACCGCCGGCACAGTTCGGCAGTGGTGTTTCCCCGAAAGCCGCAAATGTCGGCGCCGACGAAGCTAAGTCCAAAGAGGCTGAACTCGAGCATGCCAATGATGGACTGTCGCAGCTGTTCCCAACTGGAGTCATTGTCGCCCAGCCAGTGGGCGGCATACTGACCCGAAGAGGGGTATGTCGAGCGAGTGAGAACAAATCCTCGTTTTCCAGTGGCTTCGTGCAGTCCACTGCAAAGTGAAAAAACAAATGTTAGCCGGTTTTATTTTAAAAAAAAGTGACTCACTCAAGCGTAGGCTTCGTCTCTGACCAGCCGTACAGTGAGTGGACATCGTAGTGTCGGTACTCGCCATGCTCTCCCTGAACCGAACTCATGCAGATTGTTTTGGTGTTGATGGGCTCATTAAACTTCATTGCAGCTGTTTAGAAAACAACAAGTTAATAAGAAAAGTTTAGAGCACCTCAATGACTGCTTACGATATGCGATTGCGTACTTGTCCGCCGGACACTTGTACCATTCAGCCTCGTCGAAGATGTTACTCGGCTCGTTCATGTCCTAAAGGAGAGAGATTGTTTGGTTAGTTGAAAACCACTTTTTTGTGACTAAAACTTGCCGTCCAGAGAGCATCAAATTTTAGGTCCTGGTGCATGTTCTTGATCATCTCTTTCCACCAATGGACGGTTGAGTTCTTGAAAAAGTCCGGAAACGCCGCCGGTCCTTTAGGCCACACCTTGCCATACAAAATTCTTTTATCAGCAGGAACGTTTTTAGGATGAATAATTTTGGAGGAGTTTGCCAGCTCTTGAGGCCACTTGATAAAGACATCTCGCTTGTAGCCTTCATCGAAAACACTGTACTCTTTCTTATCGCCCTGAATTGCCGGGTCGAGAATGAGAGTCCAACGCAGGTTGTGCTTCACTTTGGTTTCATTGATGTACTGTGGCAGCTCGGCAAAATGAGTCTTGCTGTAGGTGAAGTCACGATACTCGTCCATATAACTTTAGAAAAAAAAGTACCCCAGTTAGATTGTTTTCATTTTCAGACACACCCAATCTCTTTTACTCAATGTCCATGTAAAGGACGTCTAAAGGTATGTTGTTCTTCAGTGTTCGTTGCACCACCTTCTTCACGTCATCAGTGGTCTGGTAGCCGTATCGACACTGCTGATAGCCCAGTGCCCAGAAGGGTGGCATCACCGGCCGACCCACCAGGGAGGTGTACAGCTGAACGATGTGCTCCGGACTGTCACCCACAAAGAGGAACAGGTCGATGATGCCACCGGCCATCTTCAGTGACAGTGCAGGCGATGGCAGCAAAGTGTAGGCTGAAAAAAGGAAAAAATATGAGAATTGGAGTCAACTGAAAATCACCACCACCACCACCACAACTTACCCATTGCATTACTGTTAAGGAGAAAGAGGCCGTGCGCCTTTCCGTCCCGCTCCACAATCTGAACCACCGGATGGTGTCCATAGTAGGGACTGTCCAGGTCACCCACCAGGTGGTCTCGGGCAAAAATGGGCAGTGTGGTGTAGTTGGTCTCACGGCGGAAAGAGAGGTGGTAGTTCTCGCCAAAACCGTAGACGTCCGGTGACGCCAGGTACGTGGCAAAATGAATGAACTGGTCACTGTAGACGAGGCCGCCGATGGAGGTGTCCAGGAGGGTGGTGCTGCCATTGCTGCCAGACCCTCGACGGCTCACCTTCAGGTGAAAGTCACCCCCGGACAGGGAGACGTCGTAGGCTCGGTTTTCACGGGCCCAGTTCGTAGCCGAGGGAATGTTGAAGACACTCTGGACGGGCACCTCGTACCGCTTGGCCGCCGGATCGATCAGTCGAATGCGAAGGATGTGCTCGTTGAGAGGACTGACGGTCAGCTTTAGTCTGGGCAGCTGTTTGAAAGTGGGCGTCAGTTTGTGGGCAGTTGTCTTCAGTGTTAGCGTCGATTCAAAGCTCTGGCCATTGGTCAGTTTGGTGGACTTTGCCGAGAGGGGATTTGTGTAGCCGGTCAGCTGTCGGTCGAGGTAGCACCAGGGCGCACCGTCATCGTTCACCACTGACCAGTGGCAGTCGCGAGATTTGCACTCTTCCTCTTTTAGGTTCTTTTCTGTTTGAGAGAGGAAAAGTGTTGTGAATAATTTTTTCATTTTAAAGTTAGTTATCAGACTTACCAACTAGTGCACAGTTTAGTCGATCATTGATGTCTGGAGTAGGTCTGGCAGGCACGCTTGCAGTTAATGTAGCAAATGAAAGAAGGAGAACCTTTAGCAGTGCCATGTTTGAGGCAAATGTTAGGTGTAACAAAAATGTGCAGCTCGTGGTGTCATTAAATAGGAAATGTTGAATGTCAGTCCAAAACGGTGACATCAGGTCAGCGGATGTTAATTTTGCAAAATGTGCGCAAAACATTCCACTCTGATTGGTGATTTCAAGACATCTTTAGTTGGTAGTAAACACAATAAAAACCCAAATCAATTTGTGTTAAAACTGATAAGTGAGACTTAAGGAAACAAAACAGATGATAATCAATCAAGCAGGTCGATTACTTTGTGCACAGTTAAATCATACCATCTTTTATCATTTCACCAGAGCACCTGCACTCAGCGTGAGGATAAGCTAAATAACTTAAATTGCTTAAATAATTTTAAAATGTCAACAAAAGATGCACTTGAACAGTTGTGGTGGCGATGATGATGAAAAATAGTTAACTGCTTTTAATTAAAATAAAAATTTGAATTTGAAGTATAAAACGTGCTATAAAAAATCTCGCTAAAACCAAAACTTAACAGAGTTAGAGTTGCTGCTGCTGATGATGACTGCTGGGCGGAGAAGAAGCAGAATCAGGCGTGGTAAAGCTGGGCGGTGAAAGTGGAGCTGAGGGTGAGTGGGCGTACGTCGGAGAACTGTTCGCGTTCGAATGAGTGGGCGAAGTGGAGGCAAGTGTGGTCTGCTGAATCAGCTCAGAGTACTTCTGCTTGGGCGGTGGGGGACCGGGTGGTGTCATTCTGGCCGTCTGATTACTTCCACCACCGTCCGTCGCACTCGATTGAGATGCAGTCTGCGGCTGCGGCTCTTGAAAGCAGGGCACACAGCCCTTCTTTCCGTACAGTTCCCGCAGCACCAGCAGGGCAGTGTCCTCTGAGAGCCAGTAGCAGCCGTGGGCGGCAATGGCAAAGAGGTACTCATTGACGATTTCTATGGGACGTTCTTGAAGGACATAATCAATGCGGCGGCCCGAGTTGAGGCGGCCAAAGTAAATGGTCGCCACCAGTGCCTGCTCCTCCTCGCTCAGGTCATTGTTGTTGTTCGTCACCGAGAGAATGTCATTGCACGAGGGTGAAGTGGAGAAGGTGGACTGCTCCTGGGTGGTAGTCGACGATTGCTGCTGCTGCTCTTCAGAGCTTTCAGTAAGCAGCTGCTGTCCCTCTGCTGAGCCATCGCCTTCTGATGCTGTCCGTTGGTGCGCCTTCAGAAAGCCATACACCGAGTCCAGTGTACCCTTGATCGAGGTGAGCACCTTCTCCTTCAGCTCAGTGCCCATGCGAGTGATGCTGTCCTTAATCTCCAGGTGAAAGCGCTTGCGGCCCTTGTGATGCGGAACGAGCACCGGCTTCAGCTTTGCGCTGTCCGGGTCAATCAACGGCTCTATGCGATAGGCAATTGGATCATAGGGGTGAAAGATGTTGTAGAAGCTGGGACAGGTGGGCAGCTGAAAGTTGCCATCCAGCTGGTGAATGCCCCGGACGGAGAGAAACACCGGAATGGGACTGCCAAAGGCGAAGAAGGCCGCCGGCCGAAAGTACAGCTGCTCTACTGGGTGGCTGGCCAGATGGGGGTCCTCCTGGTGACTCGCCTGGTGCGACAGCAGGTCAAAGAGAATGAGCGAGCCGAGGCTGTGCCCGCCCAGGGCAATGGTACCGGTAAAGTGGGGGTTGCGGCTGAGGAAGAGCGTGTAGATGCGATTGAGCTCGCTGGCCACCGCGTGGCGAATGGTCTGCGAGTGCTGCGGCGCGGTGTAGAAGAGGGCGTCCATGATGGTGTCGTTGGTGAAGGCGCGAATGCGCGGGATGGACGGCAGGGTGATCATCTTCAGGTGGGCGTCCAGCTGGTCGGTGTGCAGGGCAGAGTGCCAGGAGATGGGCAGCACCTCCACCCGGCCCATCTCCTGCTCGTGGCCGTAGTGGGAGCCCATCAGGTCGGCGCTGATCTCCCGAAAGTCGTCCACCACGTCGACCAGCTTGCGAAAGGAGATGTCGCAGAAGTCGCCGATGCCGTGCACCATGAAGACGACGTGCTCCACCGGGGCGGCCTCGTCGCGCTCCTTCTGCGCGTTGGTCAGCCAGACTCCTCGGTAGGCGTACCGCGGCGTCATATGCGTCTCCATCATGGCGCCCCAGCCGTCTTGGTTGGTCGTCTCGGAGATGTAGTGGTACACCGAGTCGGCGGCGTAGAAGATGACAAACTCGTGGGAGGCGAGGTCGACGCGCCGGTTCCAGACGTTGTTGGTGAAGCATTCGCTGCAGAAAGAGTACAAGTTGTTATTGGCATTGAAAAGAGGAAACACAAGCGCACTTACCGATAGGTCGACTCGAGAAGGTCTGCCACCTCTTCCGCGTACGGAACAAAGCGGTAGTCCGAGTCACGTTTGAAGAACCAGGAGCATCGCTGCACCTTTTGACTTGCTCCAGTCCAGTACACTGGCTTTCGTGTTCGGTCCCTCAGCAGCACATCGTATCGTGTCCCGTTGGTGGAAATTGGGGTGTCGTACCAGCCGCATCGAAAGGCGTACTCGAGATTGTAGCTGTCGTAGTTGCTGAATGGCTGCCAAATGTCCGGTTGAGCGGGATCTTTCTGGTAGAACCAGTGATAGTCCACTTCCACGTAGGAATACGGCTGCGGTGGCGGCTGCTCTGTTGACGTGGGACTAGCTCCATCAGCTACAGGAACGTCAGAAGGACTTGAGACGATAGAGCCTGAATCAGAGGACATGGCGCCCAGTGATTCAATCGACCCGGCGACGGCTCGATGTGAAACACTGTCCAAGTTGGAGGTGGACGTTTTAGTCGAGTCGGCGATGCTCAGTCGGTCAAAGTCAGACGAAACGGAGGACATCTTGCCCAGTTCAGAGGTGTTCACCGATGAAGTGGGCGAATCGGTCAGGCTGGCCATGACGGCGCCAGTCGACGAAGGCTGTCCAGCGGCGGCATCAGCGGAGGAGCTCGAATCACCTCCAGCGAGAGACATTGAAGGAGAAGAAGAGGTTGGCTGGATGGTCAGTTCAGGCTTGGGCGCCACGAGGATGCAGTCATTCGGCTGTGACCAGGCGAGATTGACGGAGTTGAGTAGCAGGGAACTTTGAGGACGCTGAGCCGTCGACGGGAGATTATATAATGCGTTGCCACCACCACTCGTCGTTTGTTGATACTGGTACGGATTACTTCCACTCATGATTGAAAAGCAAATGTGAACCCGATGACTAAGAGAGAGCTGTGCTTGTACCGGAGAGGCGAAAAACGTCTAAGAAGAACACGATAGATAGATAAATACAACATGAAATGAGTGGGAAAGTTATTTATAGATTCCTGTGGCAGAGGTACCTACCAAAACAAAGGGGAAATCGTACAGTCCGCTTTTGGTTCAACTGCCCTAGAGGCCACTCACTGGTTTGTTTTCTTTGGGAATACTGCTCCTGTTGATGTTGTTCCTTGCTGGAACAGAAAGGCGCCGTAAATGCAAAAGTTGTGTAAGATGTCCGAGATAAGTCTGTGTCTGACGTACAGGGAAATGAGAAGAGAAAGAGAGAGAGAGTTTTGTTGCCAACAAATCAGCACGGCAAAACAGTAGGCTGGCTCGCAGACTACGTAAGCAGCTGCGAAACTTGATGCACAGGTGTGAGAGTAAGAGACTTCTTCCTCGTTACCTTCACATACATTTTCACCGCTTTGATGCACTGACAACTGATCACCTAGTGTTGATGCACCTAGTCACTGATCGACCTAATTTTGATTCTATCCTTCTTTTTCGCCGGTGTTACACTTCTACCCGAAGATGAGTCAGTTTGCCGCATCTCCTACGATTTGTTTACATCATGTTGGACGCATCATCATCATCGGATGACTGCTCAATCTCTACCACCAGTGTTGATAAGGTGGATGGCGATAAGATGGCGGTAGTGGTGGTGGCGATGAAGTTTTTGTTGTTCAATCATTTCAGTAGAGGTTGCGAAATTTTCCCCGTCGACGGGCAATCGCCTTGAAGGTAGGTTTCCCAATCTGCGTTGTAGCAGTTTTTGCTGCAGCAGTTCTGTAGCATTCAAGCTTTCTGAAGTTAATTTGTTTGCGTTATTCTAGTTTAAGATGAATCTGCGCTTTTTGGTGGCGTCGGTGTTGGTGCTGATGGTGTTCTTCACCTCGAGCGTCTCGGCGAGCTGCTCTACCTCGGAAAAGGATGCAATTGGCCTGTGCACAGTGGTGGCGGCCAAAGAATGGAATGTTTCAAATGTGGACATGGTAAGTTATTAGCAGGTCTGTGTACCTTCTTTACTAAAAAAACCCATTTCTTTTTTCAGAACACCGTCAGCCGCAAGTTCTGCTGCTTCATCTGGACTGCCCTCGAGTGTCAGGTGAAGATTGCTCGAATGTGCGACTCTGACTATGCCAGTGAGCTGTCTCGAGACACTGAACGACACTACCGAGGGCACTGTGTCCTCTACTCACGTCGCTCACCGAAGTGTGTGCGACCACCGGCGGAGATAGTCTCCAGCATCAGCAACAGCAGCAGCACTACAGCCTGATCTTGAAAAGATCATTCTAATTTCTAACACAAAAAAGCGAACTATTGTCAAACAATAGAATTTACCAAAATAAAACTGGCCACACAATGCCTACTTTTTTTTCACAACCACAATTCAAAATAATGCTCATCATCTTCGCTTTGCTGGCTGCCTTCTCTTCAGCGGTGATGATGACTTCACCACCATCACTACCACGATCATCATCAGCATCCCCGTCAAGAGTTTCCAAGTACCCCAATCTTCTTGCCCTGAAAAACCAATCGAACAGCAACAACAGTCCCTTTCCCAGCAACCTCTCTCTGGGCGAGTTGATGATCAAGGCGTGCAGCTCCGAGGCTGAGAACACCTTTGAGCAGCGAAAGGCGCCGCCCGGGGTGATTGCCTGCTGCCAGGCGCTCACTCTGGTCGACTGCATGGTCCAGCAGTGTCAGTCTCTCTCTTCCGATGATGGTGATTCCCTCAATATCAGCAGTACATCTGATCACCACCACCACAATCCAATCGCCGAGTGCAGCCAACTGCGACTGGCGGCCCTGCACGTCAGCATGGACGCCCTCTGCGAGATGGTCAACGTCCGTAATCTGAGTCTGCCGGTGTGCAGCTCACTGCCGATGACGGCCAATCTCGGCCTGGTAGCAGCCCTCATGATCGCCGCTTTTCTCCTCATCACCACCCTCTGCGGCCTGTACATGTGGGCGCAGAATAAGCTGAGGAGCAGGAGGAAGGGACAGGGCCAAGAGACGAGGGTCAAGTCCACCACTGCCGCCGCCGGCTCCACTCCTCGGCCCCTGGACAAGAGCAAAAGTGCTGTCGGAGGGGGTGTTGTTGTGGGAGGCAAAACCTCAAAGAAGAAACCCTCCTCTTCGACATACTCTGCCTTTCTAGGCAAGAGGCGGTCCAGTGTCAAGTCGAGGAAGACGGTGAAGAGCGTCAAGGGCCTGAAGAAAGGCAGCAAATTGGAGTCGCCGATGAAGCGGAGCAGCCTGTCAAAGATGAAGCTGGCCGCCAAGAGCAGTGTGGTGAAGAAGGTGAAAAAACAGTGATTTATTTTTAAGGGGCATTCACTTTTGCAATGTAAAATAAAACAATTTTAAGATTTTGACGTGTATCAAAAGGAGTTCAACAAATCCACTGAAAATCACCCTATGAGCGGGGCGAAAAACGTCCTCTGCGGAAGGCGACATCACGTGACAGTCACGTTGATCCAAAAAACAAAATTGTAAACATTGACATTTTCTTATTTCAAAAAGTGGAGAGTTCAGCGAGTACAACTGCCTTCAAAATACCTTCACTCGATGTCCTCTATTCTCCTTCAGCAGAATCGACTGCTGTTGTATCGATGTTTCACTTCAAAAGTTAGCAGCACTTCAACAAGACGGCTCTTCTCCTCAAAGGAAACTAAACTTCAGTTCAGCAATGGGTTTGTTTGAGTTTGTCCTTTGCACTTCTTGCTCTTCTAACCGATTCCTTTCCCTCAGACGATTATTACGACTGTCAACTGGCAAGTTGGCGAAGATGGCCGACGGATGTGCGGTGGTGAGTGCCGGCGACACCAATGTGATGGTGGTGGCGGTGAGCAAGAGCAAGCCCTCCGCCCACCAGGGCTTCATGCCAATGACCGTCGATTACCGGCAAAAGGCCGCCGCCGCCGGACGCATTCCAACGCACCACCTTCGCCGCGAAATGGGCCTCTCTGAGAAGGAGATTCTCACCTCCCGAATAATCGACCGCTCTCTGCGGCCACTCTTTCCCAAGAGCTACACCAATGAGACGCAGATCGTCTGCAACCTCCTCTCGCTGGACGGCCAAAATGACCCCGATATAATCGCCATCAACGCCGCCTCAGCCGCCCTAGCGCTCTCCGATATTCCCTGGAACGGGCCGATTGGAGCGGTGCGCGTGGCGCTGGACGAGAACAATGACGTGATCACCAATCCCACTCGAAAGGAGTCCAACGAGGCCAGGATGAATCTAGTCATCTCGGTGAACGAGGCGGGCAATGTGCTGATGATGGAGGCCTTCGCCAATGAGCCCGTTCTGGAGCCGAATCTGGTGAAGGCGATCAGCAAGGCGATCAAGGAGTGCAAGCTGATCATCAACCACATCAAGCAGCTGCAGGCGCAGGTGGGCAAGCCGAAACGGCCGGTGGAGGAGACGGCCGGCCTCAGCGAGGAGTACCTGCAGGCGGTGAGGACGCTGGCGTACACGCGAATACTCGACGTGCTGACCAATCACTCGCACGACAAGGCCTCTCGCGACCATGCTCTGAACGAGGTGCGCACCGATCTGCAGGAGAAGCTGAAGGAGGACTTTCCCACCGGGGACGCTCACCTGAATGAGGCCTTTGCGACGGTGGTGCGCACCACCTACTCAGAGATGGTCATCAAGAGTGGCATTCGTTGTGATGGCCGAGCCCTGGAGGAGCTGCGGCCGATCACTTGCGAGGTGGACCTCTTCAAGCCGGTCCACGGCTCGGCGCTCTTTCAGCGCGGCCAGACGCAGGTGCTCTGCACGGCGACGCTCGACTCGCTCGACTCGACCTGGCGCGCCGACCCGGTGTCTGCGGTGACGGCCGGCATCAAGGAGAAGAACTTCATGCTGCACTACGACTTTCCGCAGTACGCCGTCAATGACATCAGCCGCTCGAGCGCCCTCAGCCGCCGGGACATCGGCCACGGGGCGCTGGCCGAGCGGGCCCTCAGACCGCTGGTGCCCACCGACAGTCCCTTCACGACGCGGCTGCTCTGCGAAGTGCTCGAGTCGAATGGCTCCTCGTCGATGGCCAGCGTCTGCGCGGGCAGTCTGGCGCTGATGGACGCCGGCGTGGAGGTGTCGGCGCCGGCGGCTGGCGTGGCCATCGGTCTGATGCAGCACGCCGAGCAGTACCGCATACTGACGGACATCAGCGGCATGGAGGACTACTTTGGCGACATGGACTTTAAGATTGCCGGCACGAGGAAGGCCTTCACCGCACTTCAGGTACTGTTGACCTGTTTACTTGTTTTGGTTTCCTGCTAACAGAACACTAATCTACTTCTCCACCTACGCCTTAGCTGGACTGTAAGCTGACCGACGGCCTGCCCTTCAAGATTCTCTACGAGGCCATACAGCGGTCGCACGCCGCCCGGAACAGCATCATCACACTGATGGAGGACGTGCTGGCGGCACCGCGGAAGAAGCCCAAGGAGACGATGCCCGTCAGCGAGCAGGTGGACGTGCCGCTGAACCGGCGCGCCAAGTTTCTCGGCGTCGGCTGGAGCAACGCCAAGCGCCTCATGGCGGAGACGGGCGTCACCATCACACAGGACCTGGAGGACGGCAACGCCTTCAACGTCTTTGCGCCGAACCAGGCGGCGATGAACGAGGCGAAGGAGTGGATCAAGGCGGTGCTGAGCGAGCCGAACGTGCCCGAGCTCGAGTTTGGCGCCATTTACCAGGTGAAGGTGGTGGAGGTGCGCGAGAACGGGGTGATGGTGCAGATGCACCCCGCCATGAGTCCCACCTTTCTCCACCTTTCCCAGATGGACATTCGCCGGGTGAACCACCCCTCGGCGCTGGACATTGAGGAGGGCTCGCAGATCTCCGTCAAGTACTTTGGCCGGGACCCGGTCTCCGGGCAGATTCGCATCTCAAGGAAGGTCCTCCAGGCGCTCGAATCTCAGGTCAGAGACTTTGTCAGCTAGTGTTCTTTTTCATTTACACCAGCAAAGCATCAGTTGATTATCAAAAAGGAGTCTTTAATGAGTTGAGAACGTTAAGTAGATAATACTCGAGAGGTGCAGAAAAGGCGCTGCTGAACATTGAGCAGCCGTCAATCGCACCACAACATCACAACATGTTGAAAGCCATCGGTTTCTTGAGAGAGTTTGAGAATACTTGTTCGGCGGAAAACTGTGACTACGATCACCATCATCACTTTTGTCATCGTTATCATCTCCTCTCGACATGCCAAGTGATGCCATAGCATCGATTCAGCCTGTCATCTTGGTGGTAGTGCAGACAGTCCTCGAGGATGGCCCTCTGCCTCTCCTCCCGGTACATCTCCTGCAGCTTCAGGTCGTGCCTGCTGAACTCCGCCTTATCACCGCCGCCGTAGGCCACCTCGTGACAGCGGTGTTTGCCGTCTGTCAGCCAGTCGGTGGTGTAGCTGTAAGGAAAATGGGAAGGGAGCCCAAGTTGTATTTTAACTCCTAAGTTTCCTCAAACTTAAGCCTCTCCAGACTTACAGACAGTGAAGTACCAGGGCGGCGTCGTGACCTTCAAAGAACCTCGTCCGGTTGATTTCTCGTCTGTGGTGGTGGTGTGGTTTTGTGAATGAAAGGGGGTATTTTGAGTTCACTGCTTGATTGATTGGGGATGCTGTTGCTGGCTGCTACATTTATCAGAGATTACTATCTTTACGCGATTACAATTTGAAAGAAGCTCTATTGAGGAAGCTGGTCTGGTCTGGTGCAGCTCTAACTTGCAACAATTTGTCTTTCAGCACACTAAGCACACGCACTGATAGTCGCACTTACCGCTTATCAGCGACCTCCTTTGCCCAGAGTTGGCGCAGACGAGCCTGCCGAAGACTGTCAGTGGTAGGTGATGATGATGATGATGATGATGATTGGTGCTGTCCTGATTGCTGCCAGCTGATGATTGTCCGACAGGGCAAGTAGCCACTTCTGCTGCTGTCAAACTGGTGATAGGCGAAGCAGTGCTTCACCAGTCGACGGTCAGCTCGGTCCTTCACCAGAATCGACTGCAGGAGGACGCGCAGACGGCGGTGACGAGCGGTGCTCCGGTGGTGCACCCAGTGCCGCCCGCTGGACGCGATCGAGTGGCAGTGGTGGCGGCGGTGGACGAGCCAGGAGTGGTCGTAGCTGACGAGGGTAAAGAGGTTATTGGGAGGCTAGGTCCACTTAATGAAAACTACTTACAAGCAGCGGTAGGCAATGTCGTGGTCGGAGAGGTCGTCGGGAAGTGCTTCGTAGTCGTCGCTGTTCATCGTCAGGGTGCTCCCCACCAGCAAGGTCAGCAGAAGGAGAGAGGTGATTGTTGCCAGGAGACGGTGGTGACCAGTGAAAGGGCTGCCGTTCATGCTGCACACATGCGGCACCGCCGAGCGAGCTGCACACCACCAGCACACCACTACTGACACAAAGACGCGGCTGAGGCGCACACCTGAAATACTGCAAAACTCTCTCGCTCTCACCCTCACCTCACCGCGAAGTGCTCTAAAATAAACAAGGAAATGCCGGTGGTGGTAGTTCTGCTGCAAAGCACTCGATGGAGGTGAGCAACCACCGGCACCAACGTTGTGGTTGCGGCATTTCACTGCAATCAAATCACTTGTCGAAGACACAAGCACATCCCCTACTTTTAGTAGTCAGTGCCACTATTATAACATCGTAATATCGTCCCACCCTCTTATCATCGTCGGCTACAATTTTTGTGGTGGACCTAAATCAGCAGCAGCAGCAGCCGTAGAACAAGCACCATTAACGGAAGGCAAGCATGCTTGACATGCTCGCCATTCCATCGCCGTCGCTTTTCGGCAATAAATGTGACCGTGATTTGACATGACATCGGCCATTTACAGAGGCAACATCATCAATGGTGGTTGTG
>JAALOO010001325.1_pt1 | contig 17416 bp, 23 predicted proteins | sample 7257641 | NCBI WGS metagenome assembly JAALOO01 (sample SAMN14085613, study PRJNA598686) | mite metagenome | biome: ENVO:01001000; feature: ENVO:01001002; material: ENVO:01001226; isolation source: single female mite from University of Michigan culture on fish food culture... ...
AACAACAAATTCTAATTTTAAAATGTTTTACTTTTTTGTTTGCTAGCAGAGCAAGGTGTAACGTGAAACATAACTTGTTATCTGATAAAATTGACATTAAATCATAGTAGTGGAAAATGAAAATAAAAATGTTTTGGTTTAAAAGCACAGCAGGCGTCACGACTCGGCGGCGGCCTACTTGAACTGAAGGGAGAGATTAGAAAACATGTTAAAAATGGCCGTCTCATCAGTTCCCTTCTCTTGGAGAACAGCTCCTTGACCGGGCGGTTTCTTAGCTTCTCCTTTAGACTCTTGATACTCTTCCAGGAGCTGGAGATACTCTTTGTAGAGCGGATGGTCCACTCCGTGCGTCACTTTGACGTGCTTGACGGTGTCTTGGAGAACGTCGCCGACACCGCCGTCCTGTGCCACATTGGGCATCTTTCGGTAGAGTTCTGCCATTCGCATCAGATGCCAGGAGACGGTGATGTCGTAGCCGCCCAGGTGCTTGTATAGTGGAGTCAGCTTTTTTCCAGCATGAAACGCTTTTTCCACCTGATGATGAATGTGCTCCGCCATGTTCATCTCCAACTCCAGTCGTTCCATGGAGGCGTAGTCGAATTCTAAGAGTGAAAGTAGTAAGCTTTAAAAGATCTTTTAGAGGTTTTAGATGGTGATCTTACTTCGGTCGAAATCGCTGGTGCAGCGTTCACACTTGCAGTCAATGACGAACATGTCTTCCAGATACGAATGGCGCTCTTGTCGATTCATGTCCACTCGAGCGAAGCTAACGGTGATTGGCTCGCCCTTTTTAATTTCCTTGATGGCTCGAATGTCCAGTCGGCAGCCGTTGAACGATCGAGTAGCATTGGGAGCACACGAGTGACCGAACACCGATGGACTCATGTAGATGCCGTAGGCGACACAGTCGAACTTCAAAAACACTGAAAGTGAATTTTGACTTTTCTTGCAAAAATACTCTCGCACAGTTGCAAAATCAAAATCCTCAATGCCCCAGCTGTCAAACATTTCGAGAATACCGCTGAGTTCCAGTTCCATTCCCATAGATGATCCCACCTTTTCCAAATCATCAAACGATTTTTCAACCGATTCATCATACTGAAGATTAACCTTTCGAGAGGCCAGTTCTTTCTGGTTCTTCAGCAGAAAGAGAAGGCGAAGAAGTTGTCGAATGTTGTTGTATTGTAGATAAGAGTTGTAATGGAGCTTGTAGAGTTTGCACTCATACTTGTGGCCAGCCTTCCAATCTAAAAGATGAAAATTGCAAACATTGAAAAATCTTTGCTTACAATTTAGAAACTCGTACCTTCTATCTGACAAGACTTAGAACAGTAGTGCATGTTCATGCAGGTCGCGCACTTCATTAGTGAGACAATTTTGCTGATAAAAGGGGGAAAACAGAAGAAACCACAAGATTAGAAGCTAATAATCAAAGTTGAAACTCGACAAACCTTTGGCAAAGACAATTGTCACAGTACTTGGATTTGGCTTCCTTTGCAACTACCTTTACAAAAGGCATTTCAGAGCAGATTAAATCGCCTACCGCGTAGTCTTTGGTGCTGATGGCAGGCACCATCTTGAAGTATCTTTTGCGACTTGAAGGAAACGATGAAAGGGCGTCAGAAGATTTCACCAGAACAAAGCTCTCTCACAACACTGCACAAAAGCGGAAACACGCTGGTAGAAGCGAGCAAATGTGCCACTTCAAGTGAAAGTGTACTTTTTTCTGAATACTGCGCTCGTCATTTGTGAAAGGGGCGACTTGAAATCGAGATCAAAGCAAATCAACAATTTTTCCCATGAAATCACCTCTTTTTTCAAACTCATCGATTCAAAGCATAAAACTTTAATTACACTTCCCATCTATTTCTAAAATGAAGAGGGAGTAAACATTAACTGATTGAATTGATATTAAATCGTAGTATTGGAAAATGAAAATAAAAGTGTGCTGGTTTAAAAGCACTGCACGCGCTGAGACTCGGCGGCGGATTACTTGAACTGAAGGGAGAACTTAGAAAGCATGTTAAAAAGGGCCGCCTCTACAATTTCCTCCTCTCTTTAAGCAGCTCCTTGACCGGACTATTTCTTAGTTTCTCTTTTAGACTCTTCAAGGAGTTGAAGATACTTTTTGTAGAACCGGTGGTCTACTCCGTGCGTCACCTTGACGTGCTTGACAGTGTCCTCGAGAACGTCGCCGACAACGGTGCCCAGCTTCAAAATTTGAATCTTTTCATACAGTTCAGCCATTCGCATCAGATGCCAGGAGACGGAGGTGTCGTAGCCGCCCAGGTGCTTGTACAGTGGAATCAACTTTTTGCCTATCTGAAACGCCTTGTCCCACTGATCAGTGTGCTCCGCCTTGCTCATCTCCAGCTCCAGTCGTTCCTTGTTGGCGTAGTCGAATTCTAAGAGTAAAAGTAGTAAGTTTAAAATGGTCATTTTAAAGTTGTAAATGGGGTGATTACCTTCATCGAAATTGCTAGTGCAACGCTCACACTTGCAGTCAATGAGGTAATTGTATTCCAGGTATGAATGCCGCTTTTTTCGACTTTTGTCCACTCGAGTTATGCTGACGGTGATTGGCTCGCCCTTTTTAATTTCCTTAATGGCTCGAATATCCAGTCGGCAGCCGTTGAACGTTCGAGTAGCATTGGGAAAACACGAGTGACCGAACACCGATGGACTCATGTAGTTGCCGCTGGCGACTTGGCCGTACTCGGAAAAAACATAAACTAAATTGTGAAAGTGCTGGCGAAAATACTCAAACACCGGAACACAATCAAAATCCTCAATGTCGTAACAGTCAAAGATTTTAAGAGTAGCAACGAATTCCTGTTTCATTCCTAGATTAGATGTTGTCATCTTAACCAAATCATTGAACGATATTTTCACCGATTCATCGTACTGAAGATTGATTTTTCGAGAGGCCAGTTCTTTCTTGTTCTTCAGCAGAAAGAGAAGGCGAAGAAAAAGTCGAGTGTTATGGTATTTGCCCAGACTAGAGTTGTAATGGTGCTTGTAAAGTTCGCACTCGTACTTGTGCCCACCCTTCCAATCTAAAAAATTGAGATTGTAAACATTGAAAAATCTTTGCTTGCAATTTAGAAGCTTTTACCTTCTTTCTGGCAAGACTTAGAACAGTAGTGCATGTTCATGCAGGCTGTGCATTTCTTCAGTGTGACAGTTCTGCTGCTAAAGAGGGGAAAACGCCACAGACAAAAGGTTAGCAATCGACAATCAAAGTAGAAACTCGACAAACCTTTGGCAAAGACAATTGTCACAGTACTTGGACTTGACGTCATTGTTCAGCACCTTCACAAAAGGCATTTCAGAGAAAATTAAATCGCCCACCGCGTAGTCTTTGGTGCTGATGGCAGGCACCATCTTGGAGTATCTTTTGCGACTTGATGGAATCGATGAAAGGGCGTCAGAAGATTTCACCAGAACAAAGCTCTCTCACAACACTGCACAAAAGCGGAAACACGCTGGTAGAAGAGAGCAAATGTGCCACTTCAAGAGAAAGATCACTTTTTTTTCTGAACACTGCGTTCGTCATTTGTGAAAGGCAGCGACTGGTGAAATCGAGATCAAAACAAAAGGAATTTTTTCACATTTTAAAATCGCCTCCTTTTCGAACTCATCGATTCAAAGCATAAAACGTCAACTTTTTCACTTTTCCCCTTCATTTCTAAAATGCCACCACCACCTCTTCTATCATCATCATCATCTTCTTCTTCGTTGTTCCCATCACCATCATCCTTACCATCCCCACTACTTGGCCATCACCTCCTTTTCTTACCCAACTGTTGCCTCCTCTTCACTCTCATCCTTCACCTTTACCACTTTAGTTTCACCCTCGCTGACTCCGACTCGGTCGCCGCCGACACCTCAGACCCAGACACTGATGACAATGGCACCACCGCTGCTGGACACCACCACAAGCACGGCAAGGCCGGCGTCGGCCTCTTTCTGCCCATCTTCATGACCCTCTTCCTCGTGACGGTCCTCCTTGGCCTGCTCGCCATCGTCTACCTCTGCTTCTGCATGCCCATCACCGACGGCCAGTCCGATGGCTCGGCGCTCTCCGCCAAGCAGAAGCTGCAGAAGACGACCAAGCAGGGGAAGCTGGGCGCCTTCCAGCCGAAGCACTCCATGGGCGTCATTTTTCTCAACGAGGAGATCAAGCAGTTTCACGGCGGTCCCAGCGATCGTTTTCCCGCCAGCGGAGCTAGTGCTGGCGGCAAAAGGGCCAAAGGAAAACGGGGACGCCGATCAAGCTCCAAGCGGTCCAGTGGTCGAGGAACAACAAAGAAACGGTCCTTTGGGAAGGGCAAAACGGCGCCGCCCTCCACCTCGCGACACTCTCGCAGCAAGCAGACCTCGGCACGGGCGAGCACCCGAAAGGCGCTCAAAAGCAGGAGCAAGTCAAAGCAGCGAGGCGGAAAAAGTGGTGGCCCGTCCAAGTCGAAGAGCGCCGTCGTGGCGAAGGAGAGCGAACTGGGACGGGCCAGCCTCTCCTTCTACCGGCAGTTTCTCAAGTCGGTGCACACCGTCAAGTCCGTCTCCGAGTACCGCTTTCTGCAGCCTGACGGCGGCGGCGGTGGCGGTGGTGGCAAGGGATCATAGAGTTTGATCCCCTTTTTTCGCAAACTTTTCTGACTTGGTTTGTAGAGAGGAGTGCGCACCAAAGATTGCTCTGACCAAGCTTACCTGTTTTTTTGTGCTTCAAGCTGTCAGCCACAGCAGCAGCAGTCCAAAGCTTTTAAGCCTTTTCAATGCAAATTCACCTGACACCACCAACACCAATTCTAAAGCCGATTAGCGACTGCACAGACAGAACCCCCAGCACCACAGCAGCAGCGGCAGCGAAAAGTCGCCGCAAACAAATCAGAGGCAATTAGTACACCGGTGTTCACAAGAGATGACCAAACTTTTTGGCGATTAATCGGAAGAATTTAATGATGAGAACTTTGGACTTAGCTGAGAAAGAGAGAGAATGGGAAGGAGTGGTCCAGACACTCTGCTAGCCAATCGCCAAAGACTCTTTTACTGACTAAACTTTTGAGCCTCTGCCGGACAGTTTTCTTCCGATTACATTATCTGGGCTATATAGCCCCCCACTTGGCCATTTTCTTGAATTGGGCTTCGATTTCTGCCGCCGCTGCTGCTGCTGCTAAAAGTTTTTCCACTTTCAATCACTTTCTCGCTGACACTCGCCAGCTATTCAGCTCGTCAATCTCTTCAACATTTCATCGACTTCTTCTTTTTTAAAGTCTCTTGTAAAACTTTGTTTTTGTGCCTGCTTTTTGTTCAAAAGTCATGGCCGAACAGTTGAACACTCCGCTGGAGGAGAACTCCAGCAACAACTGCAGTCCAACAGCAGCAACAACAACAGCAACTTCATCGACAAAGGCTGATGACATGAATAGGGTCAATGAGGACCAGGACAAGGAGACAATCACCACCACCACCAACACTACCATCGTGAAAGCAACCATCTCCGCTGGCTTCTATCCTAGTGAAGTTAGTTCAACGAGCAACAACAACAACAACAACATTATCCCAAAGCAACTCAGCCCCTCTTTGGCAGTCCTCCACCTGAACAACCCAAACGCAAGAGAAGAGATCCCGCCGAGAAGCCGTCGAGAGACCACCACAAACAACAACAACAACCGAAACGACCAAAGTTACCTTTTTCTGCTAATCGGCGGCCACTGGCCGTTACGTCGTCTCGCGAACTTCTACCGCACCACAGCAGCTCAGCTGGTGACGCTCGGCCGAGGGCTGAAGCGGCAGCTAGCCCGCTTCGTCGACAGTCCCGCCTTCCACGAGGTGATCTGCCTGATGGTGCTCGGCCTGCTGGTCCTCCAGGTGGTGGCACTGGGGGCGATGAACGTCGCCTACTGCCTCGGCTGGCCGCTGTGTGTCGAAGACCACCACCACCAGGAAGGAGGCTCACCACCACTCCGAAAGAAGAACGCCTGTGAGGCGGCCGTCTTTCGGCACTTTCTGAAGAACTGCAGCCCCGACCGGGTCGGCTACCTGGACGGCCGGGTGGTCCCCTTCCGCACGGAGACGCTTGAGGTAGGTGCTCTTTTTTCTATTTTAGCTTCTTTGAGGACTTGTACTTGTACTTGTAGTGTGTATGTTTACCATTTGAAGTAGAAAGATAGAACTGCTCTGAGAAATAGAACCGCTTCTCTGTTTTCCCTCTTTTCTGTACTGTGTCCTGTCCTGTCCTTTCCTCTCTCTTTAGATGTCCCTCACCAACTTCCTGCTGCTCGTCCTCTTCAGCCTCCTCCTGACGATGGCGTTGCCCTTTGTGGCCACAACGATTGATGAGGACGACGGCGGCGGCGGCGGCAACGGCGGCGGTCACCACCATCCTCCTCATCACCCCCTGCTCTACTTCAGCACGGTCGTCCTCTACCTGTCGACGATGACCACCCTCCTCGTGGACATCGCCCTCTACCTGCCGATGCTGGTGCTCTTCGGCGAGCCCTCCCTCCGCCTGCACTACGCCACCCTCTACGGCGTCACCGCCCTCTGGCAGATCATGCAGGCGCTGTACCTGCTGGCGGTCAGCCACCGACGGTGCAGGGGCCGGTGCCGCCTGCTCCGCCGCTGGCGACAACGGCTGCTTAGGGCTGCTGCTGCTGAGGAGGAGGAAGAAAATGAGGAGGAACATCTTTGATGACTCATCTCGGTAGAATCTGTATGTGGTTTATCTTGGTTGCTAAGCTGCCCAGCAGTATAATTCCCAATTAATTGATTTTGTGTGGAGATTAGCGATGTGCGGACACCACCACTTTTTAATTGGTGAGCAGTGTCCACCCACGGCGCCCGGCACTTTTCATTCTCTCTATCGAGAGAGGAAGCAGGCGCTTTTCCCCTTTTAAGTACTCTAATTAGCTTAATTTAATTAAAATGAGAGAGAGAGAGAGTGAGCGCACTTGAGCACGGCACTTTCAGTGTCAGCACAGCGCGTTGCCTCTGCATTCACTTTAAGCCCCTTTGCTTGTTGTTCACTCCGGTGACTTTCCGCTTTCTCTCACTTTCCCTTTTCAATTTGGGAAGATTTGAGTATTTTTAATTGAGTATGCTACTATTCCCTTAGGGCGTTGTTGCTTTGTAATCCACCGACACTCACACACAATTTAGTAATTTATGTATTTTCTCTCTTAAAAACTGTTGTCTAAAAATCATCAGTCTTCCGGGCTTCTAATTAGTTCTGCCTGATTCTGATGCTGAAACAATGCGCAAATAAGCTTGTAAGCTCTTTCCCTTTTTTATTTGCTTGATTTTTCCAGTAATTTTTTGTCGATTTAATTTCCCCGTTGGCAAAACTCTTCTATCAGCAGACGCTAAAACAAATAGCGCAATAGCAAAAAAATAGCCGGGGTATATAAAAGCCAGACCTGATGCAGCTTCAATCAAACACACAAAGAGCGCTCTCTCATTTCCCAAATAACTCAACCACAATAATTATGGCCAAAAGTTCTAGCAAGGGATGCACTACCTTCTTCTGCTCGGGCCGAAGAGCAAGTCGATGTCGCAGTGGTCGACGAAAGGAGGTCAGAAAGGGCGAACTGTTCCACCGGGCGCCGCCGGCCTTCAACACGCTGCTGATCACCAGCTCGCTGCTGCTGGGACCCAAGCGAGGCGCCCCAATTTATCCCAAAGAGCTGCGCCAGCTGGCGGGCGCCATCCTCTGGCTCTACACGCTCCTTCTGGGCGTCGCCGCTTACCGATACCTTTACCAAAGTTAAAATGAATTTTTAGTTTAGAAAATGACATTTTTTCATTTTAGTTTGTGTAGCACACTTTCTGTTCATTACTGTTCTTGTTTTTACTCTCACTCTCTCCCCTTCTCTTTTCTTTTTGATGATTTTTGTCTCCCTCTCTTTTTAAAATTAATAAAAAAGTTTTAATTTAATTAGCTAAGTAGTCTGGCTGACAGTTTGGTTGTGTTTTGGTAGTTTTGGGGGCTATATAACTCTCTGAAAGTCGCTGTGTGTCGTCTGCTGTCTGTCGTTTGCAGACTCGCACAAGACTTTCAAGATTTTCAAGCAAACGGTGCCCAAAACGGTCTGAGCACTTCACTGCAGTGCTTTTGGCTATTACACTGCCGCCGCCACCACCACTTGAATTTTTTGGCCACCAGTTTGGGCGATCGATCGAGCCTCTCTCTCCCTCGGCGGTGAGAAGAAAAAGTAAAGTCAAGGAAGGAAGAAAGAAAGAAAAAGAAGGAGAAAAGGAGAAGAAGAAGTGGAACTGAAAAGTGTCGCAACAGCAACAGCAGCAGCAGTCAAAGCAACCGAAAGGCAGCGGTCGATCACTAGTAGTAGTACTGTGGACGTCGTCTGAACTGAGGTAGAGTGAGCAAGAGAAAATAAGTGTGTGGGCGCCAGGGCGACTCACACACTCACACTCACTCACTCACTCATTCGCTCAACACCAGCAGCAGCAAAAGAAAACAACAGTTTTTGAAGGCTCTTTTTCCAGTTGCCTCTCTTCATTCGCAAGCACAGCACAGCAAAGCACTGCTCGTAATCTCGTAGAAGGAAAAAGTGCTCCTGAAACTCCTTCTGAGCTGAAGAATTTCAATTTCTGAATGATATCCTAACAGGAAAAGTCATTAGCTAGCATTAGCAAAAAGCAGAAGACGTCCGCTACAGTAGTGAAGAGAACCTGTGAACCTGAGAAGCTATGTTCGCCAATCTGGAGCAGGCGCCGGACGCCTTTGAGGCGCAGTTCTACCGCATCTGGACGTACAACGACTGCGAGGTGATGCTCGCCCAGGCCCGCTGGCGCTACCGGGTGGCCACGCTCGCGGGACGGTCCCTCGAGACCGCCCTCTACGTCCTCTTCGCCCTCCGCCTCCTCCGCCTCATCTCCCTCCACTTGGCGTGTTGTTGCGGCTGCAACTTGCCTGCTGGCCGCTGGCAACGGGTCCTGCTCTCCTGGCTCTTAGAGGCTTTTAGAGGGCCGAGAAGAAATGGTGCAAGAAATAATGCTCCTGATGATGGAGTTCAAGGAGGTCAGAGGAGACCTGGGGGCGAGGATCGCCGCCTTCGACCGCCCGTGTGGTGGCTCCATATGCAAAGGGTAAGGGGTGGGAGATGAAGGTGAAAAAAGGAAAAAAGTTTTTAAAATTTTATATTTTCTGAAGACTTTTCGCCACCTCCCAGTGCTGCCGGTGGTCCTCGGCGCCGTCGTGCTGGAGCTGCTCACCGAGCCGGTGGAAGCTCACTCTGGGCCTAGTCTGTGCTATGGAAAGGCGCCGCCGCCGCCTCCCTCGCAGCCATCATTTTATTAACAAATTTCCCTTTTTTGCTAATTACTGTTTTTTTAACTATTAACTGTAATTTACTTTTTAAACCGATTTATAATTTTTTGTGTTTTCAGTTTTTTATTTTTGACTTTGATTTTTCTAAATGTACGTTGTTTCGTTTTGGTAAAAATTGCTCTATTTTTCTTTTTCTACTGGTGCTGGTTTACTAGCTAACTAACTAACTACTAACTACTGTCTAAAATTGTACGTTTTGGCTAGCAAGCACAACATTGTGTAGCATTGAATTCTGTGTGTATTTGTGTGCCAGCAGCAGCAGTTGAGTGTTTGGCAAAAAATCAATAAATGTACAGTCTTTTTTTCTTTCTTTCTACAAAAACTACTGCTACTACTTTTATGTACAAATAATCATGAGGTTAGACTATACTAAATAAAAATGTAGTGCAGACTGCATTACATAAAAATAATCTATTATTATCGGTATTTTTTGTTGCTAAAACTCCTCTTTCTCCCTGAAATCGGCTCAAAACTGTTCACAGTGAGGTAAATAAATCGGCAGCTGAACGGTTGATCTCGATTTCAGAGAGCGCTGAGGACACTGGTCGCCACCACCACCACCGCAAGCAAAACAATTAAAACTTTAAAGACTTTGCTCTTTTCTTTTACAAAAAAAAACTTTGATTAATTAGATGTTTTTGAAACATAACAATAATTTAATAATGCTATCAAGCACCCAAATTCATCAAGGACAAAAAGATTCCGCCAAGTGACGTTCGGAAATGCATCTACATAGAGCTGTGTTATGAAATGAAAAATCAGCTTATGTGATGCATAATCGAATCGTCAAATGGTTCTAGTTCACCTGGGTCCCAAATTATTTTTTTTCCAGCAAAGTCAAGCATTTCGCCAAAAACATAGGAAAAATTAAATAAGAAAAAAACTTCATTTTACTGGCAAAAAATAAAGGGAAAGGCAAACAAAAGGTAAAGGCAAGAGAGGTTTACAAGCATTAATTTAAAAAAATGGCCAAACAAAAGTAGGAGTGTGTGAACAATCAGCTTAGGAGATGACGCGCAGCTTAAAGTTGACAAAGTAAGAGGTGTCAGAGGGTGGTGAACTGGAAGAAGGTCTGGAGCGGGAGTTTGAAGACAACTGTTGATCTTCATCCTCTTCATCATCTTCATAATCACCCTCATCACCCTCATCACCCTCCTTAGCCGAACCATCCCCGCCTACGGCCCCAGCGACGCCCCCGACCAAAGCCTCGGCCTCCGCCGCCTCGCCAGTACGGTGGGCGGTAACCGCCGCCTCGCCAGCGGCGAAGGCCTCGAAAGGCGGTGCCTAAGCCGCCGCCGAAGCCGCCAAACTGAGCATCGACCACCAGGACGATGACCAGCAGCAGGGCAAAGAGGAAGAGTGCGTTGCGGTTCATGGCTTGTTCAGTTGTTGGTTGGTTGTTTGTTCACTGGAGAACTGTGAGGATGATGATGATGATGGAAATGGTCAGCAGGCCGTCGGCTTTTATATACCTCACAAAAAGAGGATGTCCACTGTTTGCTGCTGCTGCTGCTGTACAATTCTCTCGGCAATGGCACTATTCTTGCTGTTATCTTGTTTAGAGGATGCTGGTGCTTGAAATAGTAGTAGTACTAGTTTTGTTGTTGCTGCTCTAAAATGGTTGCACTCTAATCAGTTTATCTCTGCAGAGCAGAGCGACTGACCACCGCCACCACCACCGCCGATTTAGTCATTTCCGGTGGTCAGCAGGTGCTCAGTTGCACTTTGCTGGTGCAAGTGAGCGAGGGATTTTAGGTTTATGATAACAGGTTTTGTTGCTGCAGGAAACTGAAAATGAATATTTTTTGTTTTTAAAAGATATCAGCAAAAATTAAAATTAAAATGGCGAGTGTCTGAAAATGAACACACACAAAATTCTGTTCATTTTGCGCCCACAAAAAGTGGTTTTGCGTAATAAACTGAAACTGGTCTTTTTTATTTCCAGCTTTCTTTTCACCTAGAAAATGGCTGTTTTTTGCCGGCTGTACGTGTGTGTTTACTACAGCTGCTGGCCAGACAATAAAACAAAAGAAAGCCCATGAGTCTAATCATTTTCGCTTTGTAGTTCTACTGCGAGGTCCATTAGCGAATTAAAGCCGGCAAATGGTCAGCTGCCTCTCTTTTTGCCGCTTTTTCATTTAGTTCACTCTTTGCAATTAATTAGCTTGAATGAATAGTACTGAACAAATTCATTGGAGACATTAAGGGAGAAAAAACAGTTGCCTAATTTCTCGGGGTGATGTTGTTGTAGTGGTTATCACCAGCTTTCACTTTTACTTTTTTTTGCACAGTAGCTTATTGTTCTTTTCTTTCTCACCACTTTGCACGTTAGCAGCAGCAGCAAATCGTTATCTCTCTCCAGCACTAATTTCTCTCCAGCAACCGGAGAGATTGTGAGTGAGAGAGAGAGAGAGAGAGAGAAAATCCGACAGAGAATCGCTCCAGAGTGATGCGACCAAGCTTCAGAAGCAGCAGCAGCAGTGTCATTTTGTCGCTCGTTCCCTCTCTAAAACCAAATCGTTGTCTTTGCTATAAAAAACGGCTGCAAAACACTTTACAACACTTGAGAAAATGGACGACGACGAGCATTACCAACTGCTTGACTCGTCGCCGTCGTCGTCGCAGTCCTCTTCATCTTCATCATCCTCAACAACAACACCGTCGATTCCGCTGCTGCCAGCTTCAACTCCGCTTTTTTCAGGCAAACCTTCTCCACTTTTATCAAACACCTCTTCAAACTGCGGATTATCATCACCACCACCGATGAGCAGTGGTAATGGTACTTTTAGCGATGATGATGGACAGCAATCGAGCAGCAGCAGCAGCAGCACCTACAGCGGCCACCAGGTCAACGCCGAGGACCTGCAGTTTCGCACCGCCTGTCTCCTCATTCTGGTGCTCATCATCGTCGATCTAGTGATGCTTTCCCTCAACCCTGCCCTCCTCCGCATTGAATTTCACGCTACTTGGGTGAAAATTTAAAGATGTTTTGCGGATTCTTTTCCTAATCTTTTTTTACTTTACTTTTCAGCTCCAGAAGACGATCATTCTCGGCTCGGTGCTGGCGGTCCTCGCCTACGGTTTCGTTGACCAGTTTTTGGTCTGTCTGAGAAGGAAGCAAGTGGTCAGCCGAAAAGCCGTGGAGCAGGCACTGGACTTCCTCTTCTTCGGCCTGCTCTACCTGGCGGCCATTCCCTCTCTGGTGGTGATCATCGCCTACGAGCTGCTCTACCTGGCGCTCCAGCTAGGCGGATACGTGCCGATGGATAGTCCGAGGAGTTGAAGAGAAGAGAAGAAGTGGCTGATGATGGTGGAAAAGATCGATCAAGACTTTGCCTAAAATTTTGTAGTGTCAAGTTTTGTTTAAGTTGTTTTAGTGTTGTGCTGTTGGTGTTGTGTTCTTCTTTTGCCTCATTTTTTTGTAGCAGAAAATGACTCCTCTTTTTCTCGTTTTTGGTTGATTAATAAAAGAGTGGTTTTTGTAGAGAGATTAGTTGTGAGTAAACAATTTTTTGTTTGTTTTGGTCTACTGCAATTTTGATCAACTGCGCAATTTGCGACCCCTTTGTTTGTTTTACCCGTTTAATAAAGCTGAGAGGATTTACCGGTGGAGATTTTTTGTGAGAAGCTTATCAGCAAAAAAATTAAGCTGTAAAGGCTCTGCCCTCAGGAAAAAGGAGTTTTTATTGCTGAAGAATTAGGTCAAAAGCAATTTCCGGTATGAGCTTGATTTTTGTAAAGATAAAGAATTTGAATGAATTACTCCGGGGCAGAGACAAAAGGACTCCTATATTCTACATTGGTGGCTAACCAAAGAGAAGCAAGAGCCATTTCTATTATTGTGAGATTTGTTACTTTGTATTCTTTTCCCCTCTTTGCCTTTGCTTTCTATATGGCGCCCGGCGCTTTCTCTCTGTGCTCATTTCACTCGCCTTTGACTCTGCCTTTCTTTTCTTTTCCTTTTGGACATTTTACTTTTATTGGCTAGAAAGCGAAAGAAAGGAGGAGCTAGGACAGTTGGGTTCTACATTTTTTTATTTTACTTTTTCCAAACTGATTTTGAGAGAAAAAATAGCTAGTGAACTTTTAATTTTTCCGACCACTTTACCAGAAACCGCAGCGGTAATTGCTAATTACCTAATCCCTCTGTTTACTGCCGGCCATTGCAAAGTTAATTAAAATGATGCCTGTGTTTGTGTGATATGATCTAATCAGATTCAGATTTCGGCAATATTAATTTTTTTGTAATTAAAGTATTAGCGGTTGGACGAGATAGACTCTAAAGGGGCTTTGTGGTGCTCTGGGCAAATTGTACGAATAGAGGGATGAGTCATGATGAACAACAGCAAATTAATTACCAGAAGTTTCCCTTTTCAGACAGGCTTAGACAGCTGCGGCAAACAGAAACCCCCGGAAACGATTCACTAGTGGTCTAACAAACAGAGAAAATGGTTGTTGCTTGACCTGAGGTGACCTGACCTGAGCAAAGCCCCCAAAAAAAGCCAGGAAGCCAATTTTGTTTCTGCCCCTCTTGAAGCTTGTAAGCTCTCAGAATCATTCTGTGAATTTTCCGGCTAGTCATGCGCGTGGAAGTGTTTAAGCAGCAGAAGAAGAAGAAAAAGGAAGCCATATTTTTTGCCCGGTTATTAAAATCATCGGCAGAGCTGCCGTTTGCAGTTCCTGCACCTCTCTCTCATTCTCATTCTCATCTCTTGTGCGGCCAAACCAAACCAGCTCCAAACTATTTAATCAAAGTGAGCACATTGTTTACCATTTGACCAAGCCAATGGCCGCCCGTTGCCGACCGTTCGGCGCCCAGCATCCGCCACTGGACTGCTGCAACCTCAGCCGCCTGCCCGCCTACCTCTTCCGAACCGTCGAGGAGCTGTACGGGCTGATCTACCTCTCCACGGCTCGCTGCCTCGACCAGCTCTGTCTGATCGCCAGAGATGCCGAAGAGGAAGTTGAACACGGCGGCAGAGGAAGAGTAAATCTTCACCTCTCAAAAACCGCCAAAAGATCTTTTGAAGGTGCTGCTGATGAAGATGATCATCGTCACGCTCGGCCTGAGCCTCAAAGAAGCAAAGAAGAGCTGAAAGCTCGACGAGCGCTTCTTCGAGAACGCTGCCGCCTGCTGAAGGCCGTCCACAGAAAGCGTCCCGCTCACCGCCGACGACCACTCTCTCTTCAGGCACACCAGGTCCTCGTCATTGTGAGCACCGTCGTTCTCCTGCTGCTGCACGCCTTCGCCTTTGAGCCAAACTGCCTCTTTTGTGCTGGAGCCTCTACAACATCTGAAGATTCAGAAAAAGGAGGAAAAATATCCTCCCCATCGACATCTTTGCCAAACGTTTCTGCTGCGACATCAGCTGCTGACATCGTGGTTCAATACGCAACAAACGTTACATCCTCCTCCTCCTCTTCCATCTCAAATCTACCTTGCACTGCGCCCTGTTCTCCGGTAAGTGACTTACCGTAAGTCTTTCTCTCATTTTTTTCATTTTTGTCAAAAAAAACTTTTTCTGAAAACTCACTGTTCCAATATATTGGAACATTAGCGTCCACTGGCGACAGAGCTTCCAGATAGATGTTAGCTTTTACAACCCTAACCCTAACTTTCCTGATAACTCTTATCAACTTGTTTACCACCAGGAAACTCTGACCACCTGGAGGGCCCTGCTCAGCACCTCGCTCACCCTGTACAGCCACCTCCTCCTCTCGCTCCTCACCCTCAGCCGCCTTCACTCGAAACCACCGACATTAAGTGGGAGCATCACCGCCGTCACCTCCCTCCTCCTCCTGCTCCTCTGGTCGACCGTCTTTGAGTACCTTCAAGATAAGGAGGAAACTGATGATCACCATCTCATCTTCTTTATTTACCGCCTTCCAGGCTCAAGCTCTGCTCTCCTGTCTCTCCGCTCGTCTCCTCACGGCGTGCTGGCCATTACCACGCTGTACGGCCTCCTCCTTTTGAGTTACCTTCTTCGAGAGCACGCCCATGCCTCGCTGCAGGTCCCACGGGAGGACCCCTGGATCGGCTGGGCCCTTGCCCGACGAGAGCAGCAGCTGTGGGAGGTGGTGATCAAGGAGGAGGAGGGGGCCATTTCTGCGTTGGAAAGTTCCTCCAACGATCTCTTTGAAAGGCAGTGGCCTTTTGAGGGTGATAATCAGTCGAGGGTGGTGATCAACTGTGATGAGGAGGAGGAGGAGGAGTTTGTTGACAGAAAAACTGCCCCGCCCATCTGTGACCTCTTCGGCGAGGGAGAGACGGCGGAGAGCTGGGTCTAGAGAGAACATTTGCTGACCTCTGAACTTGCCCTGAAAAAGAAGTTGTGTTTAGGCCTTCGGTACTTTTTTCTCTTCTCGACAAAAGTGCTATATAGAAAAAGTGCAAAAGTGAACAAAAGTGCTTCTGACCACCGAGTCGAGCTCTCAAAGAGTAAAAGAGAAAGACTGCTGCTGCTGCTATTTAATGAACCGGCCAACTGAAGGCAGCAGAACATCTACTTCCAACTTGAAGGCCATCGTTTTTGTTCGACGACTTCGATGACGCAATCACGATCACTACCACCACCACCACCGTCCAGTGTCCTTTTTCCTTCAGTTGAAACTGGTCGGTTTGAAGTTTCGAAGGTTGCCCTGTACTCTTCACCCTCTTCGGAAAACTTGGAAGAGGACTCGGGAGCGTTCATGTCCACGCGAGCGTCACCATTGTCCGCTTTCAACTCCTCCGATTCTTCTTCTTTTTCCTCCTCCTCCTTCTTCTGGAACTCCATTACGATCAGCGAGAACCTTAACCACCACCACCACCACAAAATGAACTTTCCTGGAGAAAATAATCAACGACATCATCAGGCCCTGCAGGCTCGACTGTCTCGCCTTGATGGTGGCGGCTCAAACGAAGTGGTCATCGAAGTGATGGCGGTGGACGAGGAAGAGGACGAGGACGGAGAGGACCAAATCGAAGGAGGCCGAAATCGAAATCCACTGGCGCGAAACCAAAAGCTTCGTAGAGTCATCTTCCTCCTTATGGGCGCCATTACCTTCCTCACCATGGGCAGCACCTTTCCATCGGCGGACCAGGTCTGCAAAGAAGACGGCCTTCTTTCCAAGTGTCCAGAGGTAAACAACAAGCTCTGTTTGTTTATCTTTTTTTGGTAAAACTCTTTCGTTTTTTGTCTTTTTCTGTTTCTCCAGAAAGCCCTGTCCCTTTACCGCCAACTTCTGGCCACTGCCCTCCTGGTCCCACTGATCGGCATCAGTTCACTCGGCCTCGCCGCCCTCTTCTGCCCTCTTCTGAAAGGTTGCTCGAAAAAAGGTGGCTCCTCTTCCCTTCGGCTTCTTCTGCTTCTTCTTCTCCTCCTCTTCCTCGATGGCCCGCTCCTCTACCTGGTGGCCACCGTCCTCTGGATCGTCCACTTCCTTCTCGTCACCTCGGAAGCTTCGGCTTACTGGAGCGAGGTGACGCGCTCCTTCTTCGCCGCCCTCTTCGTCGGCGCTCTCCTCCAGACCATCGGTCTCCTCTTTGCCGTCGCCCAGCAGGTCCTCGAGAGCTTCGGTGGTGGTGGTGATGGTGGTGGACGTAGTGGTTATGGTCATGGTCGTCGTCGACATCATTAGCAGACATTCAAAAGACTGTTCAAAGACTGTTTCATATTTCCCTTCCAGGCACAACTGGGACCATTTAGAACTGCTGATCTGTAAACAAAGGGCTCTGTGTAGTGTAGAAGTAGTGGTGGTGGTTGTGATTGCGCACTGAATCACCTTGGTCTGCTAATTAAATGCACCAGATTTTTCCTCCCACGAGAAAAATACAAATATTCAATCAGGGGTTCAATTTGATGACATGAATGCTCCTGGCTCTAATCCCCTCTGCAGATTCTGCAACCTCTTCTGATCCTGGGAATCTGGGTCTCTTGCGGAATGGGCAATCAAACTGAACTTGAAATGCTTCGCTGCTTCGTGCACAGCGTAGGTGGCAAGGGATTTCCAGGCTCGAGTGATTGTTCCTGGAACAGAAAGAGAGAGAGAGAGAGAGAGAGAGAGAGAGAGAGAGAGAGAGAGAGA
>JAALOO010001326.1_pt1 | contig 17412 bp, 10 predicted proteins | sample 7257641 | NCBI WGS metagenome assembly JAALOO01 (sample SAMN14085613, study PRJNA598686) | mite metagenome | biome: ENVO:01001000; feature: ENVO:01001002; material: ENVO:01001226; isolation source: single female mite from University of Michigan culture on fish food culture... ...
ACCACCACCACCACCACCACCACCACCACCACCACCACCACCACCACCACCACTGTACATCCTCTTATGGTGGTTGCTGTGAGAGTTGAGTAACACGCAGACACATTCAAACGTATCTGCATTGTCTAGAGCTCGTGGTGAAAGAGAGAAAGAAAGAAAGAGGACGAAACTTTTTTCACTGGACAATGGAACACACTGCGACCACCACCACCGCTACCACAATCGCAATGGCCATCAGTCCTTTTGGAGGCTACACACACTTTCCTCTTTTAGTGGCATCTTCACTTGCTCACTCATTTTGTTGCACACTCTGTCTACCATTTTCCACCACCACTACTTCTTCTTCTACTACTTTTTCTTCTCCCCATTTTCCCCCTTTCGATTTGCTCTTGTGTGCGCGCGCGTGGCTCGGCAGAAAACACAACCGAAACAAACCGACTCTTCGCTTTCTGTTTCAGTCTTTTCTGTGCGAGTATTGGCGTCAAGTGAGGTCGAAGCAGTGTAGAGACTTCTGCTGCTGCTGCTCTTGCTCCTCAGAGAGTGGGTCGTCGTCGAAGAGTTTCTCTTTCAATGTTTCAGTGTGTTTCTCTCTTTCTTTCTCTTGTGCAAGCGAGGTCTGTCGTCTGCACCGTCGACGCCGTCTGAGAGCACGTTGCTTTGCAGTGTGTGTGTGAGCGTTTCGGTGAACGAGCAGCGAACGAAACAGCAGACAGACGCCCGGAACCCTCGTCGCAGTCGACGCCACTGACTTGAAGGCTCACTGACTGACTCACTTTTCACGCTTCCCATCCTTGAAATTCTCCTTCTCCTTTTCGATTCTTTATTCTTTGATTTGTCTTTTGCCTTTTCGATCCCATTTTTCGTTGTTATTTTGTTTTGTTTTGGTGATTTTTCAATACCCTCACGCACACACTTCATTTGCGCACAAATTCTACTGAGTTTATGTTGAAGACTTGTTCTACTCTGTTTTGCTTTATCTCCTTTTTTCGGTCTGTTCTCTTCTGTCTGCACACTGTCTTTCGTTTTGGTTCTTTCGCTATCTTTCTTCTTTTTATTCCTATTACTACTATCTCCCTTACTGCTCACTGTCTGATTAATGATCTGTGATAGTGGTGGCGGCAGTGAATTCGGTGATTGATGTCTGGCTGCCTCTTCAAAATAGATCGACGACTAAAACGACGGCTGCAAAGAAGAAGAAAAAGCCAAGAAAGAGGAGTATGAGTGGGAGTTTGCTTTTCCAGTCGGCGGAAAAAGAGGAAATCATCTCAAGGTCGACAGTGCATCAGTGAAAGTCGCATCTTTGTCCTCTTAGTCATCTTCATCATCATCATCAATGTCAAAATTCGTCTCATAACCGACAACAAAATTTTAGCAGTTAAAGAAGAATAAATGCATTTGTGTTTGTCCAGTGCAAAAAGAAGGAGGGAAAGTGTGTGGTTGTCCAATTGCTGTTATCGAAGCAAATTTGATCGTTCTAAAAAGTCAGCCAGTGTTTTCTGTAGAAAGCATTCACTTCCTTTGCAGTATATCGTGCCAAATCCCATTTTTCTGCACTTCAACTTCAGCTGCCATTTTTATCTTTCCCTCCTCTCCTCTCAACTTGATTGTCCCCACACACACTAGTAAGTGAACGAATGAATAGCAGCACTCGAATAGCCGTATACTCGATGTACTGTTTGTTATCCGGTGTCCGGTGATACTCAGCGCTCTCAGCTGTGTGCTGCTGTTCTGTGTGCAGTGTGTGCTTTTTGGTGCACCAATGCTTGTTTTCTTTTTGTAAACGTTGTGTGTTTGTTTACCAAAGTCTCTCCCTCTGCTGTTGTTTCTTTGTTTCAGCGTCTAAAGTGTCTACAAGTTCAGTTGTCAGTGAGTGGATGAATGGATGAATGAATGAATTTGTCCGCCAGTCAGTGCCGCCAAAAGTGTTTCGCCAAAAATCAAATGTGTTTTTCCAGTTATTAGTATTTGACCCTCGTCGTCATCACCACCGTTGCTCAACGCTTGTCACCCTCTACAAAAAAAAGTCGGCACCATGACCACCTCATATCAACAACAACAACAGCAAACCATGGCCAGTCCCAATGGAGGCAATTCTTCAACAACTTTGACCACTTCTTCTTCTTCTTCTTCTTCAACTTTGGAGCCTCTAGGCACTCCTCGCATCAACTGCATCGTGTCGATCATTGCCGACGATGACTCGGACGCTGACACGCTCAAAGCTGCGGATTGTGGCAGTGGTGGCCATGGCTACGATGACATCTCTTACCACTACAACCCTACTCCTCACCCTCATCACCACCAGCACCACCACCATCACCCTCAGCAGCAGCACTCCTATGACGCTTTGGGCAGCCCTAGTCGCAGTCGGCCGCCGATGATCAAGCACATCGCCAGCAGCTCCTCCGTCTGCACCATGGACACTGAAAGTCAAGGTGCCGGTGCTCAAGTAAATGGAAACACTTCCTCTTCATCATCAGGTGCTCGTCAGCAGTCAAATGGAAGTGCTGGTCAGAAGACCCTCGGCGGTCGACCCTACTCGGGCAGCACCAGCGGCGGCAGTCAGACGGGCACGGCACCCATTCTCCTCTCGGTGCCCAGCGCCGCCGGGCCGCCAAGGCGGCGCCATTCGTGGATCTGCGGGTGAGTGAGCTCATCACCAGCTGTTTTCTTTGACCTTTTTGTCAAACTGTGTTACACTGAGTTACACTGATCTAAAACGGACAAGTCTGATCTTTGAGACTGGTGCTCTTGAAAATCTTGCTGTTCTGTTCTGTCTCTTTTTTTGTTTATGTGTCTTGTCAGTGTCAGTGCACTACCACCAGTGGCACAGTGATTGCTGACACATGACATTTTATTTCTTGTTTGCGTTTTCTCTGATCTGTCTGTGTTTTTATCTCTTACTTTTTTTCCACTCTTCAGCTGTCGTTGTTGGTTTTTCTTGTTGGAAGCTAGCTAACAAGCTAGCTAGCTTTTCTTTTCTTATCAAATCTTGCCTGTCATTGACTGTGTGTTTGCAGCCACGCTGGATCAATGGAAACTGTGTAATTTTACTTGACTTCTGTTGCTGTCTATCTTTATCTTTTTTTGTTGACGACTGAGAAGGAACGTCAGCAGCAACTTGCACTTTACTGCTGAACCGTTTCCGGCAGATAAATAGAGCTGATAAACGGCAGAAAAAGCACACAATTGCTGTCTGTTCTGTTCATTATATTCGTTAGCTAACAATTAAATTGTGCAGTAGCAGCAAAAAGTAGTTGCTTCTTTTTCTTTAATTTTTTGTTATTGTGAACTTGTTGTTATGTGAAAAATTCTTTAAACTGATCAAAGTGTATTTAGTTTCCATCTAGACAACTTTGAAGTTTTGTTTTAATTTAATTTAATTTCATTTTGTTTTTCTGCTTTCATTGTGCTAGTTGTCAGTTGCACATGAGGTGCAGCATCGATTGTAGGATTTTTTCTGTATTTTATTCTGTTGTTGTTGTTGTTGTGTTTTGTCAGAGCTGACCTTTTCCAAGCTGGTTTAGTTTTATTCTTGGTTTTTCTATGTTTTTTGTTTTTTCTCACTATGTCTAGCATTTTTTGTGTGTTATTTGCACTGTTCACACAAAAAAAGGTTTTTTACCTGGCACACACAGCTGCATCGATTCTCACCGGAGAAGCACTCATTTTTTCCAGTGCCACTGCCATTAGAAAAATTTAGAGCTGCAGTGCATGATTTCATTTTTTGGTTTTGTATCAAGTGTCTCTCTCGGTGCCAGTTTTTTTCGTTTTAGTTTTTGTTTTTGGCATTTGCATAATTAGCTGCCACCTGCTTGCTGGCACAAAAACAGCTGAGAGCTCTAAAACTGAGCAGCTCATCAGCAACACTGTTTTGTGTTGATTAAATAAGAGGTAATGATGAAAAAGAAAAGCTACTTTTATCTCAGGTTTTTGCTCTTTACGTTAAAAAAGGTTTTCTCGTTAGCTGCTGTTGGTGTGCACTTAATTAGCTTTTGGAAGAAAAGAAACGATTGACTGCAGCAGCAGCTGCTACTTTTTCAATGGCACAATTCTCCGCACACAACTGAAAAAAACAGATTGTAAAAGTGTAAAAGCATCAGCAGTGGCACACGGTTGATTTATGTTTTCGATTATTATTGCTTCTGCCGCTGTTGCAACCACTACTGCAGCATCATCGTCCGAATGTAATTACAAGGGAGTCTCTTCCAAGAGAAGAAGACAACCACCTCGACCACGACCACTGCGAGCAAACAATTATCTACTCGCTTACTTATTTATGGTGCTTTTAATAATTGAACAGAGGAGGAAAAAGGCGAAAAAGAAGCTCTGCCCTTTGCCGCAACTTTCTTCCCCCTTCTTCCTCTGTCTTCCGTCAGCCACTTTGGGCCATTTTCAGCGAGAAACGTCGACAGAATGTTGTGTGCCAAAGAACAGCAGCAGCAGCAGCCGTGGTGCAAGAGCAGTGCACACAAACCGTTTCACCTCTGACAGACACCACCTCCGTTTCAATTTATTATGTTCGCCTGCAAATTAAATTAATTCGATTGACGCTCAAATTGGCCCCTGCGCACTGAACAATGGCGGCGACGGCGTCGGCAGCTGTTCAGGTTTATGTGTCTGACTGTCTCTGTCTTTTTTGGTTGGTTGGTGCGCCCAGCAAATGAATCTTTTCCCTTTTACTTTGGTGTGGCCCCTTTTTCTTCTTTTCTCTTCCCTTTCCCTTTTCTTTCCCTTAATAACAATAACAATATTAAGAGATGGCTGGCAATAATCTGGTGGCTTACTCTTTTACTACTGTTACTGTTTTGTTGTTGTTTGTTGGTTTGGAGTGAAATTGAATTTGAAGAGAATTAGAATGTATCCAAGCGCAGGCAATCTTGTTTGGCGCCACTTCCTGTTCACTGGTTACCAGCAGCACCAGTTTCCGACTATGATTTTCAAATCACCTTAGTTTTAACGAAAAAAGTTCTTAATTTAAACTAGAGCTTTGATTCAGTTTGCTGCTTGAAAAAATTGCGACGACTATCACTTCTCGCGGCCCTATTCTACTGACAAACATTTCAGTACAGAACACAGCTGAGTGCTAAAGTTATTACTACTGATGCTGTTTTTGAGTCACTGGAGCAATACTGGTGGTAGTAATTTAGAGTGTAGGCTGGCAATAAGGTTCCTGAACCTGGGAGAAAATAAGAGGAATTTGCAACTAGGCAAGTGCATAGTGCAAGTTCCAAATTGTAAGTGATTCAAGTTGGAGGGGGCAAAATGGTGTGCACTGTGTTGCAGCGGCTGCAACACCACCAACACCATGGCCACATTGCTTTACTTTCTCTTCCTCACATGCAAAATTCTCTTTCTCTCTCCTTTGCATTCGGCGGAGAAAAGTCAATATTTGAGCGTGCAATTTAGCAATGAAGTCTTGGCAGTGGCAAAAGAAAAGGCAATGAAAGGCGAGAGTGGAATGAAGTCGGCACTGCAAATACGAGCTTCTAGTGTGTGTGGCTGACGACAGTAGTGCAAACATACACATTCACACACACACCGAAGAGAAAAAGAGAGAGAGAAAACAGCGACAAAACTGCCCCACTCTTTCTTTCTACTTCAGCTGCAGTAGCACGCATTTCCTTTTCCTGCAGAAGAAGAGAATCATACTCTGCTGGTGCTAGGTCATTATGGCCATTACCAGGTTTTTCTTCTTTTGTTTATTACCAGCGGTGTGCTGGTGGTGCTGGCTTCACTTTTCCCTTTCTTTTAGCTTCAAATTCTTTTCGAGAGCTGGGAGGAAGGCAGACATAAAACGTTCTTCATTTTTTCACATGTGTGGGCGGCTGCTGCTGCTGCTGCTGTTTAGTTGGCACCGTTTCTGAGAACGACTTTGCTGTTGCTGCTGCTGATTTGCATGATCGCCTTAAGAGTGTTTTGCTTATCAATTAGTAGTATTTGCCAATTTACGATAGATTCTTCTTCACTTTTTCTTCACTTCTTCCGGTGACGACCATGTGTCTGCCGTCAGCACTCTTTGGCAGAAATGTTTGACGCCTCGACGTTGAAATGCCGGGCTACTGATGCCAATTGTCTCTCTTTCTGCTCAAGTTCTGCCTTGCCGACTTTGAAGTGTTGAATTTTACGACTTTTCTCTCGCTTCTCTGCTCACTGACTGAACTGCTTTTTCCTTCTTTTTCTTCCATTTTGACTGCCATTTTATACACTTTGCTCTAACTTCTTTCCATTCTTTCCTTTACATAGCGCATCTTTTTGTTTGTTTCTCTTTTTCTCTTTTTTTCATATGAATTGACGCCCGCCTGATATTTGTGTCACACTGGGCGCCCAATATTTCTTTACTGATGTTGCAGCAGCCTCAAATCCGCCTAGCTTTACGCTTCTTCTTCTTTCTATGTCTTCTTTTTTATTTGATTACACGCACATACACAGAAACTGGCACAGTAATTGGAGTATTATTGAATTCTTTACTGTGCCCAGCAGTTCATCGTCAAGGCTGCTGAACGCCATGATGATGGCGGTGGTGGTGGTCGTACACATTTCGTACAGTGGCAGTGTATCTTTCGTTTGTGGCTTTGTTGTACACTTGCTCACTTTCTCTCGTTTGGCGTCCAATAACTGCTGGACGCAATAAAAATGTGTCAGTGGAAAAGAAAACGAGAGTGAAATGTTCAGTTTAGAGACAATCATTGCACACAGGCACAGCACTTTCGTTTGCCTTCCAAGTGACTGAATTTGAATTTTTGCTTCTGTTTCCTTTTTCTCTCTAAAGTGTGTACTTAAGCTTTATCGATTTCACTTATGCTTCTTCTCACTTTTTTTTCTTTGAATTTTGTCTGCTGGAAAAACCCAGCAAAAAGCAGCAGCGACAGCATCTTCAGTGATGCGGCGCATCACAATTGTCGATCTGTAGTAGCCATGTCATGAATGCTATGTTTTTCAACTAAAAAAATGCTCTACAAGTTTGCTCCGTTTTTTAAATTGTTTTACATTTTATTTTTAAATACTGGACCAAAACAAGTTTAGCCGGTACTTTCTGTTTGGACGACAGCCAGAACTAGCAGAAAACTGTCTGGCATCTCTAATTAAAAGTCAACTGCTCACTTGGCGTTTAAAATGCTGCCCAGTGTGGTCAGTTCAAATTGAAGGGCAATATGGCCATTACTCTGGCGTTGATAGTAATGATAATGATGATGACGGAACTTATTAACTTGCCAAAAAAAGTAAAACTATCAGAAAAAAAGTAGACTGACTTTTTTAAATTGCACTAATTTAGTGCGTTCATTTTGCTGCAAAGTTGTCTGACTGAGCTCACTGAACGTCACAGCAACATTGACGGCAGTCATTAGGCAGTTTTTGTTTGTTTGCTGCAACAAACTACTAAAAAAAGAACTTTTTTAAAAGTGTGCTGCTTTTCAGACTTTTTAGATTTTTTTATGGTGTTTTACGACGTTCAACAGCGTAACAAAAACCCCAGTAATTAGCAATCCTTTACATTCTGTGCTTTGCTTATTCATTTTTTGAAATATTCTGACTATTTTTGTTTTGTTGTTGTTTTTTACTTTAGTTTTAATGTTTTACCTACTTTTTTTCCCAAAGGTGCTGACTGGTATGAACTGGAAAATATGTGCTAATTATAGAAACAATGAATGCGCCTTGTTTTGTGATGTCTTTGTTTTACTCTGGCGTTGTGTGTGATTTTTTTAAATAAAAATGTTATGTTTGGCTCCTTTTATTCACTAGAGTAGGTAATTTTTGAGTTAGTTTTATTTTACTATTTTAAGTTTAAACATTTTTATCACACCACATTTATTTTGAACAAGTTTGTCCAGCTGAGTCCCATTTTTAACACACATTTCATTTGTTAAAACAAACAATTTGGTTTCATCGTAAAACGGTGCTAATGACTCAAAACATTTTTTTTCAGACACTCAAATCTTGAGTCAAACTCGTTGCTTCAAACACTCGCCTCATTAATTATGGCTTGTTCAGTCACTTCATTTTTGTTCACACTCAATTAAGTGTGGCAATCAAAGAATAGAGAACAAGAGACAAAGGCCAATTGATTGTGTAGGACAAAAAAATCAAGTTATTGTTTCAGAACAGAAGCAGCTAATTTGCAGTTTGCAGTGCTTTTTACGACGACCATTTATTACCACAAGAATCACAGAGTAACAGCAGCAGCAGTTAAACAGCTACCGTTGTCCTATCAATTGACAGCTCTATCTAGTGATGCTGAACTACAAGGCTGAATTCTTGATGCAGCAGAATCTGGGCATTGCTCAACTTTTCTGGTTATAGCTAGGCCACCACAGCAGCACACTGCCACCGCATGTAATTCAATTAGTGAAACCGGGATTGTTTTAACATGGCAGCTAATGATCGCCGAAATGACCGGGCTTGGCTTTTTGACTGGTCTAGATGGTGAAGTGAAGTGCACAGTGAACAGTACAGTGCACCGCGTCAGTTGCAACACCAATGATTGATGGCATTTGGGCGCTTCTTTTTCCTCATTTTCCTTCTCCTCTTCCTCCTTTTCTTTTCATCTTATTTGTTGCCTTCTTTTCTGTCAATGGCTTTCCTGACTTCTTTTTTTTCATGTCTTACTACTACTGAGTAGTTCATCCTACCACTACAACTGCTGTTGACTCGAATGACTGCATTTTAAATAATTTACATGAACAGAACAGAAGCAGCTGTGCTGACAATCAATGCTGTCCTGCTGCGGCTGTTTTTTCTGCTGCTGAGTACAACTGTCATATCGTTCTCCAGTTGACTTTTCTTAGTTTCTTTTGCTTTTCCTATCTTCACTTCCTGTGCGCATTACCGGCGACGTCAACGTCGACTTTGACTTCGATTGGACATTCAAACGCCAATCGATGTCACAGTTGAGTAAAAAACTAAACTGAATTACTTTACTTTACTACAAGAAAACACATCTTTGTTTGCTTGTCTATTGACTGGCTGACTGACAGCAAACGGAAAATTAAATGCACCCCAAAACACAGTTTTTTCGGTTTTGACTTGAAAGTGTTGTGCAATCAGTGTTCTGGCTGTCAAGTCAGTGGCAAACTTCTTTTGAGTTTGTTTTAGAAAACAATAATAACATGTGGCAACAAATAGAGAGTTTTTTAACAAACAGAAAAAGAAGAAGTAATTAAGGAGCACTACTGCATATATTTGAAACGGCATTGTAGTGGTAGTAGTCAATAAAACTCAAAGCGCCTTTGGAATCAAACACAGTAGCACAACGGCTAATTTACCCAAATTGGCGCCTACTTTTTGTTCAACTTTTTTTTCTTTTTTGTTTTGGCGCCTGGCAACTTTGCTTTTTTTATTTCTAACTTTCCTCACTTTATCTTCTACTTTTTGCAAGCTGATGCTGCTTCAGTGTATTAGGCAAAGGCCTATTTGTTAGACTGTTTGCTTGTTTGTTTATTTGTTTGCTTTTGTGCTGCTGATTTGCATCAGGCACCATCACTTTTGGTGTTGATGTTGCTGCTGGTGCATCTACTTTGTTTTATCAGTGCTAAGCGCTAAAAAGGTTCCTAGGTTTGAACTGAAAAAAAGCAAAGTTGGCAAGGAGTGCCGTCACTGCTATCAAATGGCACTGCCATAGAAAAACTCTCTGGGCGCCAAGGCACGTCTCGGCCATTCAATCTGATCTTTCATCATTTACTCACTAGCACTCTCAAGAGCACACCACTTCATTTCCGGACCGACTGCTGCTCACGCCGACCGCCGGTCATGTGTGGCTTGTCCTCACTGTGAGTGAATTTCTCTGGTGTCATGATTTACCATGATTTCAATAGGGACCAATTAAAAGCCCACAACTTCTGCTGCTGCTGCTTTTGGAACAAGTGAACGGTTCAATTTATGACCATTATTGCCGGCTAAATAGCCTGCATGCTGAAATTGCTGTTGCTAAAACTGCTGCTCATTAATGGCACTACTGCGCGTTTTGTGCTAGTAGTAGAATTTAATTCTTCTTTTATGGAAGAAACATAAGAGTGGTTGAAGAGAAAACAAGGCAGTTGCAAATTCAAATTGCCTATTTTGGGCTGCTTTTATTTGCCCATTCAAGAAAGCTGAGAAGTTTAGGTTTTTTTTGCAGTCAACTAGCTTTCTTTTCTCTAGATTTTTTTTCACTGGTAACTACATTTGATTACTTTTACTTGTACACTTGTTGTAGGACGTTTGCAAACGTTTGCATTGTCCTTCGTTTTCTTTTTACTATTTTTTCCGCTTTGCCACCACTAATTCAGTGGCCGCTCTTATTTGTGTAATCTGGTCGCCTCAGCTCTTCTTTTCCGGGTTTCAGATTAGTGCACCAGTAGTACTATTGCTAGTATTGTTGCTGCTCTGTAGTAGGCAACATCTGCTTAGTTCAGTTTATTTTAGTTCAATTGAGCACTTCTTTGGTTTGGTTTGCCACCACCATCGTTGACTGCGACCATGGGCCATCTTTATTCTCATTTTTTTATTTTTTTTCTTCCCTTTCATCTTATGCCAAGTACATCTGCCGCATCGGTTGTTTTTCCCCTAGCTCCTCTTCTTTGTGTTATCGCCACTCTTATTTTCACTGCTAATCGCTGCGATCGCATCAGGCAGCAGGCCCCGCTCATTTGCTCTATTTTTCCTCTTTTTCTCTCTTCCATTTGCCATTCACTTTTGGTGAAAATTCTTTTGCATTCTTTTTCCTTTTCCTCCTCAATGTGCACTTCACTGCAATTAATTTATCCTGATCACTGCTGCTTCGATGTCCATATAATTACATTTGCGCCACTAGCCACCACTGCCACTAGTGCCTCCTCACTAAAGTGCATCTTTTCTGTAGTTTGTTTTTTTCTGTCTCATTTTCAGTAAAAAAATTTTTCTGCATTACATTTAGCAGTGTTTTTTTTGCCTGCTCACCACAACGCACTAAACTTTAGCTCTACTGCCAGAAAAACAACTCTGCTTGAACTTTGCAAACCGCACTCCCAAACATTATCGGATGGTCAGTCAGTCAACCAGTCTCATTACCAATTCACAAGCTGAACTTTGTTTACGATGCTGCTGTGTGGTATTTTGTGGCCTTGTGCTCTTGGCACATCGGCAAATTTGATCTTGTCTGAGCACTAGTACTACAACTAGAGCATCCCTCTAATTTGCCTGACTCGACAATTTGTCAGTGCTGCTGTCGACAGCAACTGCATTGACGACAAAGCCACACTAAATCTGATGCTCAAAAGCCGCGCCACTTTTTTACCCGAGAATCGTTTATTCAGGGTTTTGACTTTGGTTATTTGGCCCAACGCACAGACACACACTTATTGGTTATTCATCATTCCTTTGAATGCGATAACCTTTAGGTTTTGTTACTGCAGCAGCAGCGAACAATTGAAGTTGTGTGCGTTTAAAACCTGATCAGGACTTTAGTACTTCGAAATGCTCTTTGTTATAATGGTTCGCTTGCCGTCGTCAGCAGACAAGCAAGCCCCATAGTGTTAAATCACACAAAGCTGGCGCGGTTTGGCAGCAAAAAGTGAAAAAAGGCTTTTGCTTTGTAATCCTCCTCAACGGGCATAAATGGCAATTAGATTTGTTGCTGCCGCTGCTGATGCTATTAAGGTCTTTGGCTGAAGAACTGCTAGCTAGCGAAAAAAACACGGCCCCTGCTCACATTCAATTGATGATGGCCCGCAGTGTACCGCTACCATTGCTGTTGTTGCAATCCCATCATGACGTTTTTTTTCTTACTCATTCTTTTCTTAGAAATTGCCTCTTTTTCTTTCTATTTTTCCATATTGCACCCCTATTTAGCAGTCCTGTTCTAGTTAATATAACTTTTTTTAGCGTTAGAGCACCAGCATCAGCACCAGCGTAATGTCGTTTTTAAATTGAAAACAATTTGTTTTGAGCTTACTGGTGAACGATATGAAATATTTTTGCCTTGATGTGATTCCAAGTATGTATTGAGGGAGCAAAATAGCTCAAATATTTTGCCACTATTATCATCATCATCTACTATTATTACTATTTTGTTTTACTATCATCTACGTTGCAGAGTAGAGAGTTTGCTGCTTTAGCTGTGTTTGAGAAGTGTTTTTGATCAAAATGTGAATTTATTGCTCTTGTATGGGAAGAACTAAAATAGTCAGTTTGAATTATAGCAAATCAACTTTAGTCAAACAACAGCAGCATTTTTTATTTCCAGCTCAAAAATACACTTGCCAATTTTTTTTAATTTTACACTACAGGTTACCAATTTGATTCTGATTACTGCTTCAGCCAAAACTCTAGTGCACAAAAAGAAAAAAAGTACACATTCCTTCTTTTTTTTATTTTACAGTTTATTCAATCACACACTCTATTACAGCGTGTGTGTCTGAGTTTGAGTTTGAAAAACAGACAGTCACACTTGCTTGCCTTCCTTTGTGTTTGACGTTTGCTACTCCTGTTTGGAGGCTTCTGCTGCTGTTTCCGAACTAGGATTGAATTATATTTTTTTACAAACGAGAAAATCACCTACCACACCACTGCACCTGACGCAGCACACAGACACAGCTGTCATTGTCACTCAGTCTGATTCTCAGTTTTTGAACAAAAGAAAAAACTATTTTTGTAAAGGCTGGAAATCACTGCTTGATTTGACACACTGAACGGGGCATTTCTTCTTTCACTTTCAGTGGTATTTTCAACTTTAATCGAGTCGCTAGTGCAACCTCCACATTTTTTTATTACATTACTGTCTAGTTTAATGAAATTTTAAAATTGTAACCCTTATTTTTTGTAACACACAATCTGTGTCTCTGTCGATGAAAGATGATTGAGGAGGAAAAGTTTTCATTTTTTTGTTACAAGTTCTGCTGGTACCCCAGTTAATGTTTTTACTAACAGGTAACTTTTTGAAAGCAGCAGTATACCATTGAACTCAGTAGAAATCAGTGAAAAACTGGTGATTGAAAAAATTGCCTTAATCGATGATCAATCAGACGGTTGACAGTTCATATAGTTTTACTTCAAAATTGACTGCAATTTTTGGCTGTTAAGGCTGGAAACTGTGTGTCAACCCAATGTAAAATTTTATCACATTGCTGAAAACTGAAAATTTTTTTATTTGCAATTTTTGCTATTTTGGCTGGAGCAGTTTTTTAATTTCCTAAACTCAACCGTGCGTTAAGGATGCTTCCTTTGAAGTGTTTCTCTTTCTCTGCCGCCGCAAAATGCAATCTCTTTGATAGACCTTCTTTGGTGTTGCTTTGGTAGTAGAGTGAGTTTAACAAAAAAAGGTAGGCACCTTCAACATTTTAATTACTCTCTTCACTGGTCCGGCCATGAATACAAATGGCCCAATTTGAGCAGAATCAAAGAGAAAATCAAAAAAAGAAAATGCACTGCAGGGAAACCTGCATTCAGTTGTAGTTGCTTCAGCTTTGCTTGCACCTGTCTCTCTCTCTCTCTCGTTTTACTTAGTCTTAAAAATTAAAAAGCATTCAGTTTAGTAGTAGTGCAATCTGTGCCAAACTTTGTATTCAGAATTACTTTTACCTTTACTTTGATTTTGTGATTGCCGCTCAAGCAGACAGGCTGGCAGGCAAATTAATATGCGGTGGTGGTGCCAGTGAGCACAGTGCATCATCATCATCATCATCATTAAAAGCAGTGCAAGTGGTGGGCAGCTTTTCATTCATTAATATGCACATTAATATTAATGCTTAATGAAAAAAAGAAAAAGGAAATATCATTTGAGGTTTTTATATCCGTCAACTTTTGGTTTTTGGCAGTTAATAAAAGAAAGAGAGAAAATGGTAATTCATCGTACTAACTTATATGTTTTTTGCTTTTTAATTTTTAGCTAGTAGTTAATTTTTATTTTTTAGTTTAGATGTGATTGCTATTTTTTATTTTCAACACAAATAAATTGAGTTTTTCTATTTGTCGTTTTAAATTAATTGTTTAATATTCACTTATTCACTTATTTACAGACAATTGAACTTTTGTTATCCAAATGCGGCTGTCGTTTGCACACATTTTGTTTTTTACTAATTTCAGAGCAGTACACAGGCAGAAAACTGTAGCTAATTTGATAAAAGCAATTGTCAATTTTCCGTTCCTTTTCCCTCACATCTCCCCCTTCTCAAGCCTCAATTTCTAATTACCAAAAAAAGTGGAAAAGGAAAAAACGAAAACTGCATGTTATTGTACACACAGTTTTGTCTGCAGTGTTCCGCACTTGCACTCGTATATTTAGACAGAATGCGCCGCCAGTGTTTCATTTCCTCTTTCTTTCTCATTTTTTTCTGTTTGTCCCATTACCAAAAGTGCCCTCTCTTTTTCTCTTTTTCACCAAGCACATTTGATAGCAATCATATTCTACTCTTTTTCCTTTTTTTTGCTATTCTTGGGTTGCCACCATTGGCCAGCCCATTCATTGGCAGAGACTGCACTGCAGAGAGTGCAGTGCAAACAGAAAGAGACGTAAAAAAGTCTATCATGTTTCGATGTTCACTCGATTGTGCTCCTGGAATTTACCTTTACAGTTGTGTGACGCTGTGCTTGTTATGCTTTTGTACGCATTAAATGCATTTGCAATTGAAAGTGAGAGGAGAAAATGAAAAAAATAAGAAAACTAGTTCATATCAATGTCCGTTCTGTTGCCTGCCAGAACTTGCTACTTCTGTTGGTCATCAAAACTATTTTTTGCCGGTGATGCTTTTTCTGTTGTAGTTGAATCGGCCATTTTTTCTGCAAATTGCATTATTTGCCGGCAGTCTCTCTTTTTTCTGTCTGTCTGTCGCCCTCAATTTTCTTTTCTAATCAGACTGCACCTACTTCTTTTTTTACTCTAAGCTGCCTTTTTTGCTGTTTTGTTCAAAGGCCATTATTCTCAGAAAGACATTTCTTAGAAATGAGGAGAAAAAAGTTGCAACAAAGATGCACTTGTGTTCTTTTGTTTTTTGCAGCACATTAGACAGTCTGATTTATTTTAATTTATTTCAATGAAATATTACCCTCGTCTTCGCATTTTGCTGTCGCCTTGTTTTCCCCTTTCTTTAGACAATGTATAATGTGTCTTCCTTTCTTTCATTTTCATTTTCATTTCACAGCGCCTAGGCATTGTCAATTACTCAGCGGCACAGACACACTGGCAATTTGTTTTTTAGTGATCAGTTACCTCTATGCAGCAACCCTCAACTCAATCAATTGATAGTAAGATGGCGGTAAAGCAACAAAAAAAGTGTATTTGATCTAGTAATTAATGAGTGCAATGAAAAAGAGAGAAAGTCTGCTTTCTTGTTTATGCTTTTACCGCTGCTCAAATTGGCCACGGCATTAGCAGCAGTTATCAGTGCAGGCAGACTTGCATTATTATTTTTTGTGTCCTCTTTTTTTATGGTGGAGGCAATAGCCAAACGAATAAGTGTGTGTGTGCTTATCATTCATCAGAATGAGGCAGAAGCTAAAGGAAACAGACAGTGTTTAGCGCTGAACAGCAGTGTTCAATGTTGAATGAACATTAATAGATTGGAAGATTAATCGATTGCAGAGCGTTGTGAAGACAAAGTAAGTAGAAAGAGAAAGTAGAGGAAGGTAATGATGATCAAAGATTGTGACCACCACTACTGGAGTAAGTCTAATTTCAATACTAATGATAAGAGGATTTTTTTCTACAAAAAATAGAGAAGTAGTACACTTGTGGTTAGATTTGTGGTACAGTGTTCAGGTGACTTGCACTGCCATTTCTTTACTCTCAATGCTTTTTGTACTTTGAAAAAAAGTAGTCTCAGTGATGAATGACATTGCTGCAGTGTTGCAGTGTCGCAGGCCCTGCAGCATTAGCAGCACATGGTAATGCTGTACTAGTACTCACCACACTGCAGTACTTTGACATTTTCCACCAAACCGCACAACGCTGTACAATACGGTACGGTAAAAACACTGTACACCTGGTCTACGCACACACTGTAACGACTATGAGAAAAAACTATCTATCACCAGAGGGTCAGGCAGGCTTTTTTCTTTTTCTATGTTTTGCTATACTTTTGGCTAGACATAGCGCAGACAATGGAGCAAGTGACTGGAAATGAGAGACAGAAAGAGAGAGGTAGTGTGAAGTGGGTTCGTTTGCAGTGACTGTCTCTGTCGGGTGACATGCACACACACAGTGTTGCAAAATGTTCTTGATTTTGTTTTGTTGTTGCTAATCAAGCACTACCAAACAAATGAAACAGTACTGAAAAAAAGTTGCCTGCCAAGTGGCACTACCACTGAACACCGACTTTAAATTGAAATAAATTATTGCACCTTTCGGTTCAGTGTTTTTTTTCTTTCTCTTTCTTTCTTTCACCGACACTCAAAGTTCTGTTTTTCATGTTTCTCTTTCTTTCTCCTAATTCTGCGTCTGTCATTTCATCACCACTGTGTTGCTGCCACTAAATCACAGTACTTCATTGTTTTTATTTATGTTTTTCCTTTTTTCTCATTTTTGCGTTCAGTCTACCAAAGCGTATCGCTTTTTGCGGCATTTTTTACATTAAACTTTTTTTCTTTTTTTCAGTTGTTCAGAAGTTGTTACTGGTTTTTTTCTGTTCAATGGTTTTGTGGGTACCTCAGTTGCTGCTGTTGTAGTAAAGTAAAGCAGCAGCAAAAGCAGCATTTGCGTCTTGATCAGTTAATCGTCTCATTAGTCTTTTACTCTTTTTTCTTCTCTAGCCAGCCAGACAGTTAGACCTTAAGCCTTTTCATTTCCATGAAGCATCAATGAAGCCTTCTATGCAACTTTTTGCTGGCGGCTGTTGCTAATGCAAAGTTGAAAACTTTTTTGCTCTTTTTCGCTTTCTTGTAAGCTGCTCAAGCTGCAAACAAAGTAATCAAATCAAGCTGCTGTTTCTGCTATTGATGTTGTGACTGGTAGAAGACAATGGAAAAACTAGAGTTAAAAGAGAAAGCACAAAACCACAAAGTGGAAAGGAACTCTCTTATCTTGGAACAGACTTTCCTCCCTTTTTTCTCGCTTCACTTCTCCTCCTTCTCTTTAAGCACTTAATCGAATGGTTTTCAAATTAAGTTACACCTAATTGCCTAACGCGACTGAACTGTCGACTTTAACTGTTTTTGCTGTTTTTTTATCCAAAAAAACTTGTTTCTCATGTACCGAATCTTCTTTAGTTTATCTGCTCTGTGTTCATCCCCTTTTTTAGTTTTTTACACGCACTGTTGAATCCCATTTTGATTGAGTGTGTGTGTGGTAGTGTTTTTAACTGCTGACTTGGAGTTTGCATATATCATCAAGAGAGTATCACCACCACCGCAACCGCCGCCACCACCAATTGGAATAAATCTTAAATTATTAGTGCGTTTGCACTTTCATTTAATTTTGTTATGCTGAAGGATTCCAGGAGTCGTCCTCTATGAGTGACCCGTGGATCC
>JAALOO010000373.1_pt5 | contig 17411 bp, 22 predicted proteins | sample 7257641 | NCBI WGS metagenome assembly JAALOO01 (sample SAMN14085613, study PRJNA598686) | mite metagenome | biome: ENVO:01001000; feature: ENVO:01001002; material: ENVO:01001226; isolation source: single female mite from University of Michigan culture on fish food culture... ...
GCGCAGATTCCCGTTCCACTGCCCAACTCCAGCACCGTTTTGCCGCAAAAGATCTCCGAGTTGAAGCACAAAAATTCACCCAGCACCTGAGCACAAGGCCAAACAAAGTTGGAGTATTCAGTTGAAAAGTTCTGCAAAAAGACAGTTAGATCGGAAGCACTCAAGTAGCAGTAAAGCCAAAGGTACCTCTTTGATGTTGATCTCCAGTATCTGGTCGCCCCTTGAACCCAATTTGAACCTAAAAGTCCGCAAAGTTGACATGCCAAAAGTGAAAATCTGCCTGAAAGAAGAGATTTGCAGCAGCACAGTTTGTGTGTTGCTTGTTTTGAAGCGACTATTTTGAGCGGTGCACTGCGCACAGAAATAGTGCAGCAACTCAGCTTGAGCTAGGCTGATTTTGTGTGTCTAGATCTCCCATGCATTTCATCAAAAGTTCAGTTGACCACCATTTGAGTCTGTCGCATGATCCCGAGCAGATGAGTGGCCAATCTTCACTCACCCCAGCACCGCCATTGTCCCCATTAGAAGATGCAGTAGTCGGCTTTGTAGTGGTTCGCCTCAACACGCCGTTTCCTTAGACTGCTCTGCATCGTCAACAAATTACTGATTTATTTTGTCTTTCTTTTGGAAAAGATGAATGGCAATGCCCATTCTCTGGGCTCTTCATTTAACAAGATACCTCCTGATCACAATGTGGCTCAAGCAAATAAACACGTCAATCACTACCATCCTTCATCGGCGAAACCAAGGGACCATGTCAGCAGTCACCATGAGCGCCCTGAACAGATGGAAAACAATGGCTTTCAGCAGCACAAGGTTGCCGCCAATTCTACGGCGGCTCATACTCACTTGAACTCGCATCCTAATCTTAATCAGCACCCACCTAATCACCACCCACCAAACCAACAGCAACATATAGTCGTCAATAATGAAAAAAGGTTCAAAAATTACAAACTTGTTTCGGACCCTTTGCTGCGAAAAGGTGCACAGAAGGTGTATCGCTACGATGGAGTGCCTACAAATCCGGTAAGTTAATTAGGTGCCTTTTATTATTCCACTTTTTTCTTATTGCTTTAACTATTTGATCTGCAGCGAGAACAGCCCGTTCAGGTTAAAGACCCACGGAGTTCGATGACAATTTTGGACAAAATATGGTCACATCGGGAGCCAGCAGAACTAATTTTGCCTAGGTTTAAAGTAAGTTGTTTGTGTCCGTTTTAACTTTATTTATGCTCATCGTTTCATATTCACATTGAAATTTTTAGATTGATAAGCACTACGTCGGCGTTCCACCTGCAATAGAAGTATCTATAACAAACTTGAATGACAACATCAACAACACATTTCTTGAAGACATGCTTCGAAAGTTTGACAATTGCGAAGAAATTGAAATCCTCTACCATCCAAAAACGAATAAGCATCTCGGTCTGGCAAAAGTTGTTTTCATGACGCCAGCAGGTGCCAGACAATGTGTGCAGAAGATTCACAACACATCAGTCATGGGGAACATCATCAACGTGTGCTTTGATCCGTTCTGTAAGTAGCATTTTTCTGTTTGTTTACATTTTCCTTATTTTGCATTTGTCCTCAATATCTCCTTTCAATGCAGTCAAGAACATCGAAACTGTTTATGAATCCATTATCAATCCACCTCCGGCACCAGCTCAAACAGATGCATCGTCATTCTTAGATCCAAACAGTTTAGAAAAGCTGCCTTTGACAAGCGACTTTGTCTTCACCACTGACTCAGGCATGATAGCAAATGATTTAATGAATCTTCACACTCCATCTACTTCAGGCTTTGAAAAGCAGTCATTTATGCAGTCTCAAGGTTTTGCCAGCAGTCAACAGTGGACTGATAACCCAGACGCTAGTCCAATTCGGGAAAGTCTTGATGCTCGAATTCATAACCTCATTATGATGCAGAGTGTCGGCCAGCTGTCTGGCTTTCTCAGTGAGATTGACCTCTCCGACATAAACACCTCACTGAGACTGAGCGACTCTCCTGATCATCGAAGAGTTGGACTTTCTAACCGGATCGACGATTCAGACGCCTTTCTCGGCACTCCGCCGTCGCCTTTTGTTTCCGCATCTGAGTACTTAAAGTGGCACAAGTTCACCAGGAAAATTGACACTGGTGACAATGACAGTGACCAAGGCGATGATCAGAAGGGCAGGGATGGAAAGACTGATGACGACGACGATCGCATGTCGCTCTCCTCGCTGAGCAGCAGTGAAAAGATGGACGAGATCAATGTGACCAACGGTAATCACGCCTACCCTGCCAACAGCGACCCGAGCTCCTCCGGAATGCCGCTGGCACCTGGAATGTGGAAACAGGGCATGGGCGTCGGTAGTTTCAACTCGTTCATGGCAGGCAAAAACCTGCCCGCATTTAACGGCTCAATGATGCCCTCTTTCATGTACCATTCATATGTGCAAGGATTCTCTCGATTTTCCGGATTCAATGGGCCTTCCACTCTAGGCCTACCTGCAGACATCTTCAACCAGGATTTGTCGCCAACGAAGCAGTGGACCAGCAGACAAAAGGAGAAAGAGAATCGACACGAAATGCTCATCAGCAATATACTAGCTGAATCGTCCAAATGTCTAGTGAAGGACCTGAAGGATATTCTCATCAAGGACATCTTGAAGAGGATCGTGGAGAACTACTCCTTTAAGATGTTTGACAAGTGGTGGGAGGACAATGAGCGAAAGTCAAAGTCAACGGCAGAGAGTAAGACAAGTGCCGGCGATGCAGCAGCGGAACGCTCCGAAAGCACTGCCCGTGGCAAAGACATTAACATTCCACTCTTTAACCCACTCTTTAATAACTCAATATCTCAAAACCGCCATGATCACATTGTGCCTAACTTTGAGTTTGGTCTCACTCGAGGCATGAGGATGGCCATTCCAAAACTGCCGTCGTTCAAACGGAAAATCGTCAAAAGATCTCCGAATCGCGCATTTAACGACAAGCTCTCGGACATTTCCGATGACGAGGATGAGATTCGAAAGCCTCGAAGGGATGATCGAAGACGCGATGACGAGCGGAGAAGGAGAAGAAGGCGTCACTCGGTCAGCTCGCAAAGTAGTCGCAGCAGTCGATCATCGCGGAGCTCCTCTTCGTCCTCCTCCTCTTCCTCGAGCAAATCGTCTAAATCCTCATCTGACGATGACCGCTCTTCTACCTCTTCATCGGAGAACTCCAGTGCTTCGGAGAAGTCCGATGGGAGTGACTCTGACTCATCTGATGCATCTGCTTCATCCGCCTCCTCCAAAAGGTCTACACTTTCTTCATCATCTTCTGCCTCATCTAAAGTTTCTGCAAAGTCACTAAGCTCTCGTTCATCGAGATCATCACGTTCATCATTGGTCAAGGGGTCGCGATTGTCGCCGATTAGTGTCTCCCCAATAAGTGACACCTCCAGTCCGGCGAGAGCAGATGCACTGCATGAGGAGAGCACAGCTGCGCCAAAGTTGAAGCACGACGATTTGTCGGAAATCAGCGCCGACAATGACAGTGATCTGGACACTGACCGAACCGACACGGCGGACGAAGATATTCTCGAGTCGGAGCTGGAAGAGGACAAGCAGCTGCAAAAGGAGAGAGCAGCAAAGCTCAAAGAGCAGACGCCCAGTTTGGACATCTCCTCGATCGAGTACGAGGCAACGCAAGGCCTGATGGCGCTCAGCCTTGGTTTTCAGGCCACAGCACCACCGGCTCCCACCACCAGTGTTGGCCCGAACCATCAAGCGGAGCGAATTTACCAGGAAACATTTGATAACTACTTTGCCTTTGAGCACAGTTACATTGTTCCAAGGCCGGCGCTAACCATTGAAGAGGCGGCAGCGGAAGAGGCGGCGGCAAAGGCGGCGGCAGAGGCAGCGAACACAGTGCCGCCGGCTAAGCCTAAAGGAAAAGTTGGTCGACCGCGCAAGGAGAAGCTGGACAGTAACAACAAAGAGAATCAACAGCAGAAGGGACGAAAACGAAAGACGAACGAGACGGTGGCGGCTGGCGATGTGGCGATCTTTGACGACCTGGCGGAGCACACCTACGCCGTCGCCTCTGAGTGGCGGAACGCCAAGCGGAAGAACGTCGCCGCTAATGATCTTAGTGACAATTTTCTCTTGCAGACTGCTGTCGATGATGTTGCAAATAAAGCAGCAGCAGCGGCACTGCCCTCGATTGCCACCGAGCCACTAGTCACTTTTCCTCCTCGGGACAGCAGCGCAGAGGCGAAGGTGCTGCTCGACTTCCTCGAGAACGGCATTGACGAGGAGGACGTGTCCTACCTGAAGCGCAGCTTCGAGGAGATGATGCAGGAGAATGTGCCCAACATGGCCTGGCTCAATGACACCTACTGGGTGGATGTGCCCATGCCGCCCAAGCGGCGGCGCAATGAGGCCGCAGAGGAGTCCTCCGGTCGTGTCCACAAGAGCGGCTGCGCCCGCACGGAGGGCATCTACAAGCAGCTGTCGGCGGACAAGAACCGGTACTTCTTCCAGGAGACCAATGTCAAGAACAAGCTGCAGCAGACGGAGAGAGAGGCGAGGACGAACCAGCGGAGATTCATTGCCAGCGCACAGCAGGAGGTCTTCGGGCAGAGTGATCTGGTCAAGTTCAACCAGCTCAAGGTAAGTCATTCCGATTCCCCTTCCTCTTTCTTCACTTGTTGATCTCACCACTTGTGTATTCTGTTCTGTTCTTCTTCCCTCAATTGCAGTTGCGCAAGAAGCAGCTCAAGTTCAGCAAGAGTAAGATTCACGAGTGGGGCCTCTTTGCGATGGAGCCCATCGGCGTCGATGATATGGTCATTGAGTACGTGGGCGTGCAGCAGCGGGCCATCATGGCGGACACGCTCGAGAGGAAGTACGAGAAGTTGGGCATTGGCAGTTCGTACCTCTTTAAGATTGATTCGGAGACGATCATCGACGCGACGTTACGCGGCAATGTGGCACGCTTTATCAACCACAGTTGCACTGTAAGTAGTGGGGAGAGAGCTGCTGCTGCTGCTCGCGGTCTTCTGAGTGCTTGCCCCGAGGTCTTATCAGTCTTCTCGGCGGCGCACTCACACACACACACACACTTGGAATGACTTTGATCATTGCGCACCTTTAACTAACTGTTGTTTTCCTTCTGTTTTCTCCTCCTCCTCCTCTTCTTCTTTTCCCCTCCTTCGCACTACGCAATAGCCCAACTGTACCGCCAAAGTCATCCTCGTTGAGGGACAGAAGAAGATTGTCATCTACTCGAAGCAGGCGATTCAGGCTGGCGAGGAGATTACGTACGACTACAAGTTTCCAATTGAGGAGACTAATAAGATCAAGTGTCTCTGTCAGACGTCAGGATGCCGTGGCTTCCTCAACTAAAGCATGTGCAATGGTGTGCAACACAAAGTGTGTGCCTGTGTGCGGCAACCGATGAGCAGACTGATTCATTTTTTTCTGTACAAAATATATTTACCCGACGAAACCTCTTTACTTCAAATTCAGTCTTCAGCTTCTCCGGCCCGCACACAGGCACACACACACAAACAAACAAACAGTCACTGTTAGGCCCATCTCATCTGTAAATAGTTCCCTCATTTAGAGAATTCTGCATGGTTTGAAGGCATCGTCTCTTCACTGCTGTATTATTATGAGCACGATTGTCATTTATTGCTCTTATTCTTATTATTTCTAGTTGATCGCTAGGGACTTTGCTACTGTATATTGTAAAATAAAAATTGTCCAACTGTTTTTTCATATAAAGAAAGGTTAAGAAGTTGAGGTTTGAGGAAGAAGTTTGAGAAGGATGAGGAGAAGGATGAGGAGATAATTGAAATGGCAATGGTCAAATAGTGATGTCGCAAGGGCGTCAGTGGATACAACAGTAGATACAAGAAATGTGTGCTTTTTAAAATGTGGGTAAGCAGGAGAGTACTGCTGGCTCACGGCACCAATGGCGCAGAAGAGCTGAGCTGAGCAGAGCGGAGAAGAGGCGGCTGTAGTAACGGCGGCAATCGGCGTCAGGAGCAACAAGAGGCAAACAGGCGACATCATTTGCCCAGCACTGACAACAAATGTGCAGTGTTGCTGCTGTTGATGCTGATGCTGCTGTTGTTGTCCTCTCCCCTCTCTGCTTTCCTCTGCTCTCCTTCTCCCTTATCAGCGCCTGAAGAAACGCACCTAGCCACCCAGCAGTATCTCCCCTGACACTCTCTTCTGCTGATAAAGGTGTCCTGTGACCAGCATCTACCCAGTCTGGCCAAAGTTCTCTCTATCTTCCTTCGCTATCTTCTAAGCAGGCTGTCGTGTGCACCCGAGAACTCCTTTCTCTCTCTTTCTCCCTTCCACTTGCTCCTCGGAACGTCTGTCACAATCTTCGTCTTCTCCTCCTCTTCCTTCTTCTGCTTCTTCTTCTTCAGTCTGCTGATCTCTTCTTCAGCGAAGTTTGTCTCCACTTTCTCTTTCTCCCTCTTTTCCCTCGTGTTGTTGTCCTCAACTGTTTCAAACACTTTCCTCGTCTGCAAGACAAGACACTGCTTTTCCAACTGCCACTTATATATTGTTGTGATCACTGAGGAAAAAAGGTGGCCGAGGAAAAGTCTCACGACGGGCTCCGTCTTTTCCCAGTGGTCGCCACTCTTTCCTTTACTGCGCTGACCACCACAGACGATACAGGCAGAAGTACTGAGCACTACTTCAAGTGACTCACTTGGTCCTCTCTCTCACTCTTTGGCACCGAGCTGCTCCGACTCGAGAAGGTACCACTGAGAAGAGTAAAGTGAGTCATAAGACCACTGGCAACACCACAGTTCTTCCGTACTTCTGCAGCTATATACCTCACCGTGTTCCACTGGCCCACTGTCCAGTGTAGGCCGCTCTTTCGAAGCTTCCTCATTTCTATATAGTTAAACCGCCAAAAGTCGAAACCCCCAAATCAGTTTATACCGCTTATTTAAAGACGACAGCTTCATCCATGCCGAACAAATGCATTCTATAGTGGCGGCCAGTCTCAGTTGAGTCCATCACCCAAACATCTACATACGTACTTGTCCTCCAAATGTTTTGGAATAGAGTCGCAAATGCACCCCACTGGCGAACCACAACTGGCAATCATCAACTGTTTGGCGACGAGAAGACCATCATTTCACCTGCAAGCATAACATAACAAATCGTGTCATTCGAGCATCGACGATCAATAACAACTCCTTTTCAACTTCCACTCTTTTCGCTTGCAACAACTAGCACCCTTGCCGAAATTCATTGCGTCCAACATGTCCGAGCCCAGCAAAGTCGCGTTTGAAGTCGACTACAGGCGATCTCCGGTAATAACTGCACTGGCTAGTGATATGATATGATGGAGGCATGTGCATAGAACGCAATTGCTGTGTAGGCACTTTTTCTGCATAAATGTTCTGGTCGATGCTCGTTTCGATGCGGTGTACGCAACGACAGCAGAAAACCGCGAAACACTGCCTGCCTAGCGCACTGAGGCGACCCTGATTTGTGTCTAACTGAACATCAACTTCTAATCTTGATGTCTTTTCTTCCTCTTCTCTCTTCTCTCCTTCTCTCTCCCTCTGCTACAAACAGCTTCGACAGCGCAAGCAGAACTTGCCTGAAGAAGGAGGAGACTCGGTGGATGCGGCCGAAGGTAAGCCGCTGATGCCGGCTGATACTGGCAGTGCTGCATCGCCTCAAAATCGTAAACAAAGCGTGGACGGATTGGATTCCGATGCCGATGATAAACTGATTGATGAGTCGAACATTGAGAGCCTGGTCAGGGACCTGCCTCAGGCCACTGACCGAACGGTGCAGTTTCTGGACAACCTGCTTGCTGTCCTCCCCAACAAGTATGCTATTATATTTCCCGCTCATTTCGCCGCTTCTCAAACTACCTGTACTTTTCCCTATCATTTCTCTGCAGATGGAGAAACTCCATTGTTCGTACCATTTTCACCCTGTTGATGGTGAGCGTCTTTTCGCTGATCATCTACTGGGGCCCTCTTCCGCTGATGCTGGTGGTAAGTGCCCAATGCTTTACCCTTTTGACTGCCACTGATTTGATCTGATTTGATTTATTTCTGCTTAGACCCTGATCGTACAAGTGAAATGCTTTCAGGAGATCATCTCCATTGGCTATTCGGTGTACAGGGTGCACAACCTTCCCTGGTTCCGTTCCCTTTCCTGGTACATGCTCATCGCCTCCAACTACTTCTTTTACGGCGAGAGCCTGATGGATAACATTGGATTTTTCATTCGAAACGCGGTAATTCTCTCTTGACGCACACTCCATTTACGAACTTCACTCAACTGTGGCTTCTTTCCTTGCGCAGAATTTCATGTCACCGCTGATGACATATCATCGTTTTATTTCGTTCTCACTCTACGTTGTTGGTTTTATTTGGTTTGTTCTTAGTCTGGTGAAGAGGTACTACCTGCGTCAGTTCTCTCTGGTAGGTGGCTATCATCACTACGGTGCCTTCTCTGAGCTAACCCTTCTTCCACTGTTCACAGTTTGCCTGGACACATGTAACGTTGTTGATTGTGGTCTCTCAGTCGTACCTGATCATTCAGAACATGTTTGAAGGCTTGATATGGTTCATCGTGCCCGTTTCGATGATAGTGATCAACGATGTGATGGCCTACATATTTGGATTCTTTTTCGGCAAGACACCCCTCATTAAGCTGTCGCCGAAGAAGACCTGGGAGGGCTTCATTGGCGGCGGTCTGGCCACCGTGGTGCTTGGCATGGTTGTAAGTTGTTCAGTCTGACTCGCCAGCCAATGATCAGTTATACAGCTAACCGTTTTTGTGAACTCTGTAGATTTCACACGTTCTCTGCGGTTACCAGTTCTTTGTCTGTCCCATTGAGACCTACGATCACGCAGAGTGGACCTTCCACTGCAAGCCGTCCTTTCTCTTTCAGCTGACCGAGTTCCACTTTTCAGGAACAATGAAGTTTCTTTTGAAAATTGTAATTCTCTTGTGCCACTTTTTCCTTTGAAATCTCCTAATCTCTCTTTCCTAGATTGGCTTGCCACAAACCGTGGTCATGTACCCCTTTGTGCTGCACTCCTTGGCGCTGTCGCTCTTCAGCTCGATCATCGGCCCCTTCGGGGGCTTCTTCGCCAGCGGCTTCAAGCGGGCGTTCAAGATCAAGGACTTTGGCGACGTCATTCCGGGGCACGGCGGCATCGTCGACCGCTTCGACTGTCAGTACCTGATGGCGACCTTCGTCAATGTGTACATCTCCAGCTTCATCCGGGCGCCGAATGAGGCGAAGATCATCCACATGATCAGCCAACTGAAACCCGAAGTGCAGATGAACATCCTCAAGACGATTGCCCAAAACTTGAACTTGAATACGACAATGCCAGTTGTGTAGAGAAAGATTAAAAAGTCTAACCAAGTATTATTAATCACACCGTTTTCATTCCTTGTGGGTAGCAGCAGCAACCTCTAGTCACACGATTTATTGATAAAAGCCAGTATAAGCGTTTCTCAATATTAATAAAAGTAATACTTAATCGGTGTTATCATCAATCTTGGGAGCCAGGTAGTAGCGAATGTGACCAATGTCAGTGTCTCCGTCGTCGTCGGTCTCGACGACCTTGTACTCGACCACCAGCGGGACATCGGGCGAGAGCGACAGGGTCACCTGCGAGCAAAGTGGAGTTGCCTTTGAGAACTGGATCAGGTACTTGAGAGCAAAGGTCTGTGAGATGCCTTCACTCATGGAAATGCTGACTGCATCTTCGGGCTTATCAAGACTCGGGCTTTGTGAAAGACGAACAGAGCCGCTACCGAGATCGCCCATAGAGGCGAACTGGACTTCAGCCTTTGTGGCGGTGATCACAACAGTGTCGCCAATCTGGCTCAGATCACGGCAGATTCGCTGAAACTTGCTGGAAGGCATCTTAATTGTGACATTGTAGTCAGTGTCCGGAATGCCGAGATACTCGGAGTCCAGGTTCATCAGCTTGACTTCGTACTCTGAGACTTCGCTGTCATCTAGTAGGAAAAAAGCATTGGTGAGGATGACACTCGAAACAAAGGATTTGCAAAAGCTTACTGGCCGCTTCGAAAATGAGTTTAATTTTGTCCTGGTCGTCGTGACCGGCTTTCATGGTTATCTTGTCGTCGTTGGCTGCGCATTTCAAGATTTTGGCAAGGTTGACGAGATTCATGCCAAGGACCATGTTGCGGTCGCAGCGGAATCGGGAGAAGCCGTCGCCGTTCAAGTTGACGGTGACCAGCGACACATGAGAGGTGTCCATGGCCTGCAGTGACATGCCATTTGGGGTGCACTCCCAGCTGGCCTCGGTGACCAGGTCCTTCACCGAGTCGAGAATCTTCTTCAGCACGAGGCCCTTGTCGAGTTTGGCTTCAAACATTGTTAAAGGGATGAATGTTCTGTGTTTTGTGGAGAAGGAAAGAAAGACTGGAGAGCAGATTTGAGCGATGTGATCACGACCGCAGCAAGAGACACAGTGAGCGAGACGAAAAGGCGAAAAGGCGCGAAAGACCGACTTTCGGACAATCTGGCCTGTTTACGAGCCGCCAATTACGACCACCTGGGTGGAAATGGGCACCCTGGCGGCTATATTTGAGCAGTGCCAGCAAGAAACAAGAGCTGCCTTCTGCTGTGTTTCCCCTCGGCCCGCCTCCCTGCACTGCGACAGGCTCATCTTGCAGGCCGTTGCGACAGTGAACGGCGAGCTCTCTAAGCGACTCAACTTTCTGTGAGCGCTCCTCTGCCTGCCCGTTCGCTCGCCAGCAGAGCTCGCCTAAGCTGAATCACTCGATTGCAAGCACTGAAAGCAGGCACAGGAGAACTACGATGTCGACCACCACATTTGACGCCTCTGGTTCTTCCACTTTAAAACGTCCTCGACCCGATTTTGAAGTGCTACCCGGCCCGGGTGACCCACCAGGGTCGTCCGCCCACGTCCCAGCGTCCCCAGACGTCGAAAGCAGTGCCTTGCGGACCAAGAAACTGAGGCAGTTTGAGGCGTACGCCAGTGACGCAGTTAGCGCTGAAGGCCGTCGCCATCTTTGTCTGAGCGCTCGCAGCACCACCGCCACTACTACCACGTCTACGAGCGGTAAGTAGAGCCGCTGCTCACTCTTTGAGATGTGGCCTTCTCGCCCTCCCTGCCTGCTGCTGCCGCTGCTACTGCTCACCGCAGCAGCTGCAATCCGCTCGCCACTGTTTCGATCATCTGTGTTGTGTGTCTCTTTTTGCTTGACATAATGTTTGTTTTGCCGTACAATGCACTTGTCACTTACCGGTGGCGGCGGAGGAGGCGAGTGACCAGATTGCGCGCGCAAAAGCGGCCAATGGCAGAGGCACCTAGATTGGCACAGGCCCACTGACCAATAGTAATCACCCGATATTTTTTCCAATAACTAGCGCCAATTACCATTCACCCGACGGATGAACTGCTGAATAATGGCGACTCTGGGTTCCAGGAGCTGCAGATGCCGCCGGAAGATTTGAATGCTAGTGATGAGGCTAACGGCGACTCTAGGTCTTTTGGGGAAGAGGGGGAGAATGAAAGGGGCAAAGAGGATGAAGGAAGCAAAGAAAGTGGTGGTGGCGACCAGGACGAAGACGGCGGAGGGAGTGGCTCCGGATATGAAGATGACGACGGCGAAGACAGTGGAGGAGGTGGCGACAATGACGACGATGACAGTATCAGTGAGACCTCTTGCGACTCTGACATTTCAAGTCTGAGCGGCGAGAGCTGGAAACCCATTTCCAACCACATCAAGTGGGTGCAGCTGCAGATGGAGAAGAACATCAGACCGAAGGACATTATCCTCCAGCTGACCGGTCAGGTGGTGCCCGATGAGGTGGACGACATGACGGCGCTCAAGTTCATCATTCGCTTCCTCGACTCGCGCGTTCGCCCGAAGCTGTCGCACATTAACACCATCGACGACGCCGTCTCCCTCATCAACCGTTCATCGAACATAATCGTTCTCACGGGAGCTGGCGTTTCCGTCTCTTGCGGCATTCCCGACTTTCGCTCTCGCAATGGCATTTACGCACGACTCAGCAAGGACTTTCCTGACCTGCCGGATCCTCAGTCTATGTTTGACATTCACTACTTCAAACGTAACCCCTATCCATTCTTCAAGTTTGCAAAGGTTAGTGGTGGTGATGATGGTCACTGGGGAATACTGTTGTGTGCTAATCGATTTGTTGTTCGATGGTTTTCGCAGGAAATCTACCCCGGACAGTTTTCTCCCTCGCCGTCTCACAAGTTTATCCGATGCATTGAGCAAAAGGGCAAGCTCCTTCGCAACTACTCGCAGAACATTGACACGCTGGAGCAGGCGGCCGGCATTGAGAAACTGATCACCTGTCATGGCTCTTTCGCCACCGCTTCTTGCACCAATTGCCGATTTCAAGTGGACTCAAATGCAATCAAGGAGGACATCATTGCACAGCGCATTCCGCTCTGTCCCCGATGCAACACCAATGACGATGCAGCGGACTACAGTATTATGCCTGTCATGAAGCCCGATATTGTCTTTTTCGGTGAAGGGCTCTCCGATGAGTTCCACAACTCGATGACTTTGGACAAGGATCAGTGCGATTTGCTGATTGTCATTGGCTCCTCTCTCAAAGTTCGCCCCGTCGCCCTTATACCCAATTCAATTCCCGATGACTGTCCTCAGATTTTGATTAACCGCGAGCCTCTTGACCACCTGAATTTTGACATTGAACTACTCGGCGACTGTGATATCATTGTGAAGTACCTCTGCGAAAAGTAAGTCTTTAGAGATGTTATGAATTTTTTCATATTCATTCTTTTCTTTTTCTTCTTGGCAGACTGGGAGAGGAGTGGACTGAGAGTTGCTTTGGCCCCAAGGAAGCAGCTGGTACTTTTGAAACTAGCGAGGCAGCGATTAGCAAAACCGAGGATGGTAAATAGAATTACTTTTTTTGATTGCCTTTATTAATCACAGCTTTTGACATTTACAGAACTACCATTCAAGTTCACCGCCCCAAACCGATACGTTTTCAAGGGCGCCGAACTTTCTTTTTATGATAATGACAACGATGACGACGACGAGGAAGTCGACGACGTGAATGAAGAAGACCAAGATAATCAAAATGATAGTGAAAATGAAAGTGAGATTGAAAATAGTACCAATGGTAGCAACAACCTGAACGCCACCTCAGATGAGAGTGTCTCGCTGCAGTCCAGCTTTGAGACTTCAGTCGCTGACACTTCATCATCCTCTTTTTCGATGAACCGCACTGACGATGGTAACTTCTGCCTGAAGTTTAAGACGCTAGACGCAGAGAACGTGCCGCCAGCGGAGCATGGCATCGGCAAGTCCATTACCTCGCCACTTCATTCATCTTTCGAGTGCAGCAACACCACCACCACCTATCCGTCCCGCGAGAAGAAGGAAAAGCGAGAAAGCATTGAAAACTATTCTCCCAACTCTTTCTAACTCGTTAGCTACTCGTATGCTCAATTTTGAATTTAGCAACCAATTCAACAATTATTACTACTATACCAACAATTATTAGGCTTCAGGTTCCCACAGTACTAGGGTTTTCAAGAAATTATTCCCCTTCTTTCTTTCTCTTTTTCCCCATTGATAAGAACTGCTGCAATACAATTTGTACATACACCCACTGCTTGACCCTTGACCAGTGAACGATTGATTTCTTAGCGTTCACTTCTTCTTCTTACACCTAGTATAGGTAGTCTTATGTAACAAAGATACTGTTTTTTCATTATGTAAATAGAATACAACAATACTAAATATAATTGATGATTACTAAAGAGTGCACCGTTTATTGGATCGTTCTTTCAAAGCTGTTGCTTCGAAAATAGAACTTGCAAATCGTATAACTCAAGTGAGTTGCTCTTAGGAGATTACTATTTGTTTGTTTAGGCAACAGCCGAGTCATTACACAACCACACTTGCACCAAGATAATTTTTTTCCGTTTTCGACAGTACTAGTTTCAACTGCAGAGGATGGCCCAATCACTGGGCACTGTCTTCATTCTTCTGCTCCTCTTGCTTGATGCCGCTCAGCTTGATCGACATGTCAGAGGACGGGGAAGTGGAGGTTCCTTTCGTCATCGCCACCGACACCACCAACGTGCCAGGAACGCCCTGAACATGCGATCAGATGGGCAAGATTTTTCCCAATTTTTAGACAATGTTGAAGATGAACCAATCAATCATACCGACAAAAACAACAGGTTCGTTTTTATTTTCCTTGAAAACTGACCAGTTCAACTTGCTTATTTTGCTTGTTTAGTGGCGACCCTCCAGCAAGCATGCTGGAGATTACAAGTGCGCCAGTTCAAATTACTACAGAAGATGATGAAGAAGAGGAAGAAGATGACTTCATTACTGAAAGTTATGAAGTTGAAGAAACATTCGAACAGCCAAAAGTGACACAACGGCGCTCAGTGCCTCCCTCCACACTTTCCCCGGCTGGAAAAAAGTTTCTTGAAGTTTTAAACAAGAAGAAGAAATACTGGCTCTCACTTGGAAGTCTGTTGGCAGTTGTAGGCGGAGTAGCCCTCTATTTTAATTATAGAAATACAACAAATCTTAACCAGACAAAGGGGCCAAATGAAGAGGATGTGACCACCTCAACTAGCGCCAGCACGCAAAGCATCATCTTCACCACTCTCCTCGTCGTCCTCCTGGTCGTCCTCGGCGGCACCGGCTACTACATCTGCTGCTCACACGCCAATGAGGCAGACGGAGAGTCAGTGGGTGGCGAAGAAGGCGGTGCTGGTGGCGTTGTTGGTACTGTTGCTGGTACCACTGACTATGCCAGCAGCCTTCAAACTGCTGAAGGAGCTTTGAAGCACAAAAGCTCCTCAGCAAAAGCAGCTGCAATTGCAATGGGCGGCACTGGCGCTGCCGCCAGTGGTCAGCCGGCTGGAAAAAGCGGCCCAGGAAAAGTGGCTTCGAAAAAGTCCTCAAAGATGCCGCCTTCCTCAAGCACCGCATCCACGGTGACCAGCAGCACCACTCCAGCAAGTACTCCCTTCTCCTCCACTGCTGCATCTCCCACTACGTCGTCTCTCTCGAAAGGACCTCCAAGCGCTAAGGTGGTGGCAGCAGTCAGTGAGGGCAAGAGCAAGCTACTGAGCAGCAAATTGAAGAGCAGCAAACCAGCAAAGGGCGGCAAGGTTTAGGGCACGCCCATTTCTCGTTCCTCCTCACACACATACCAGTGATTTATAACATTTACCACTCATCTTCTCTTTTCGTTTATTAGACGGGAGTTTAAATGTACAAAGTATTGCCTTATTTCCACGCCTCAACTCCGTGTTTGTCCTTGATTAGGTAGAACTCATCGACGACCTTTCCGCCCTTATCCTCCGACAGCTGCTGAATGTGGACGTGCGAATGGTTGATGACTTTCATGTGGGTGAATCCTAAGTTTTTGATTTTTTTAGTTATATCACACAGTTTAAAGAGTGACTAAATTTTACCGTAATCTTCGATGATGAAGGCACTGTAATGACTTCGTTTAGCATGAATTTTAGTATGAAGCTCTCTGTTGCCGGCACTGCCTGTTGTTATGTGAACGGGGGCTTTTGGATTGTGGTAGGGATTGTGCGGATCAGTGGTGCCGCTGTGAATCTTGTTGTTGTAAATGGGCAGTATTCTCTCTGAAAACAAAAAAGTAATTTTTTAATACATCGGAATGATTCCTTTTACTTACCGTAGTTGTGCTCATGACCGTAGAACTAAATGGGAAAATGAAAGTTATCAATAACGATTTTAATTTGTGCGCCAGTTTACCTGAAGATCGACTCCAGCATCGTAGAAGAGCTGTTCGAATCCGGGCCAGTGGTGAGTGTGGTTTCCAGTTCGCAGCAGATCAACGACATGCGTCTGCACGTACATCGGTCGGTGGCCGATCCTAGTTTTTGAAAAAGAAAAAGATTAAGGGTTTTTATTGAAACTTCACCTCTTGAAAAAGCCATTTACGTGATAATCCAAGGGTGCTTGGCTCTGTTCTCCGGCTTGTTGGCCTCCTCCAGGTCCTTCTTGAGGAAGTTGTACTGCGTCATTATCTGCTCATGGCCGAACTGCGTAAAGTAGTGCAGCTCAGTGCTGAACGCCACCAGGTGGACCGGACCGATATTGTACGACCAGAAGATGTTGTTCACCTCGTGGTGTCCCTGAGAGTGCATCGAAAAGCGATGACGGTAGTTGGAGAAGTTGTACGTGTGCTCGTGGTTGCCAGGACACGTTTGGTAGGGCAGGTAGGCGGCAATGGGCTCAATCTGACGCATGAACTCATCACCGACGAGGGCGTTGTCAGTGTGCAGATCTGGGAGATTGGGAAAAGTGGGAAGATTGGTTAACCCAAACCAAGTAAACTACTACCGAAGTCACTGCTCACCGTAGGCCATGTCACCCACGTGGAGGAGAACATCGTGATCGCCGCGTTGCACCTCCTCTGCTAGACGACCAAGCGTGCGACCGTTGATGTTACCAAGGTCTCCGTAGACGACGAACTTCGGACTCCACGACTCATCGCTGGGCAGCGTCTTGAAGTGGTACAGCGGACTCCAGCCGTCAGCGGAGCCGCAGTGGTAGGCGTACCGACTGGCGGCCGTCAGATTGGTCAGGTACACTCGGTGAATGAACATGAAGCGCTTCAGGTGGCCGCCGTCGGTGAACTTGTGGTGCGCTCCGTGAGCCACCAGGTTCAGTGCGTCGCCCAGGCCGTACTTGCAGGTGGACTGCTTCGTCTCGTTGAACGTTGTCCACGTCACCACCATCTCGTTGGTGTTTGCTAGGTTTTGAAAGGAAGGTAAGGAGTTACTGGGAAATTAGGTTATTGGAACAAAAACACCGATTGCACTTACAACCATGCGCCAGATGCAGCTGTTCGGGTTGCACGTGAAGGGCATGCCAGTTTTGCGCCGTCTGGGCGACGGTGACCAGCAAGGCTAGGCCATAAAAAATGAAAAAGAACTTCGTGGACATCTTTTAGCGAATGAACGAGTCAATGTGTAGGTGTCATGACCAACTTTCGCTATTTATACTAAACCAAGAAGGAGCTGATAAATTGGCGTGGAACAAGACAAGTGGCAGAGATGATCATCTTTTAAATAAAACAGATCAATTAACTTGCCAACATCTTTGCACCTGGACGAGTTCCCATTGCGCTTATTATTTATTTATACATTGGCAGACATAAGTGCCAAAGATTTTTGTCGTGCTGTGTTTAATTTGCGTTCAAACCAAGAACCAGATATCACCTGATGATAGTTACTCCAGAAGTAGCTCCGGTTGGTGATAACATGTCTGCGTGAGGCAATTGACAAGATGGCAAGATTGATTATCTCTAAGATCTCTAAGTTGTAGCATCATTCAAGTCCAGAAACTGAGTTCAAGGTTGT
>JAALOO010001328.1_pt1 | contig 17369 bp, 20 predicted proteins | sample 7257641 | NCBI WGS metagenome assembly JAALOO01 (sample SAMN14085613, study PRJNA598686) | mite metagenome | biome: ENVO:01001000; feature: ENVO:01001002; material: ENVO:01001226; isolation source: single female mite from University of Michigan culture on fish food culture... ...
GTCACGCTCGCTCTCTCTCAACTTCAACTTTTGCTGCTGCTGCGTACTTCTTACACTGCTTTAGTGTCCTGAAGCTATTCAGCGCCACACGCCTCCTCTTTATCCTCCTAAATAACTGACTCATTACGTGTAGAGGAGAGAGAGGATTCTTCTAGAGCACTGATTCTCGTCATTTCTTGCCAAGTTCCTCCTTCACACTTAATAAAGCCATTAAGCTGGAAACGACTCTTTGTCAACAGACGAAAAGATTTGGGAAACACAAAACAACAGCTCAGAACAACAATTCTGCAACTTTTTTTCTGTTGCTGCCGTCGTGATTGATGAGACAATTAAAGCGTGAAAAGCGTCTTGCAATTGTTGACGTTGGATTTGCCGTTGTTTTGCCAGAGATTTGTCCTCTTTATCCACTCTTAATCCAACGACCAAAAAGTAGTGAAAAGGTTTAATGAAGTCGTAGTAGTTGAACCGCAAACCAAAGAGGTCAGGAGAATTTGCCAGCAAATTAGAAAGAAGAAAGAAGAGTTCTTTTCCTCTTTTCCTCATTCTTTTCCCCTCAGTGTCAGTTTGTCAACCAGCTAGCTCTTCTCTTCCCTTCGTCTCGATGTCAACTTAACTTGTCATATTTTGACTGCTCTCATTAAGCTCTTTCTCGGAGAACGATGAACCGACTACAGTTAGGAGCTAACTGTAAGCCAACAAAACTAAAAAACAAAGCCAAGCTCAAAGATATCCATTACCGGTCCTCAACAGTATTATTTCAGTTTTTCCTGTATTTGATGATTGGATTGCCTGATGGTGAAATATCGCTTTCGGATGCTGCCACTCATATCATCTTCTTCTATTCTACTCTGCTGACATTGACTCTTCAAAGTCTTTAGAGTGACTGGCTGGCTGACTGACGGGTAATCTGTCGAGGACAATGGCACCGTGTCTGGTGATTCGACTGATGTAATCGTCGTCGTCGTCTTTGTCGAAAGGGAATCCAGTCTGGTCAATGAGTTGCCATTGTTTCTTACCAGCAACAACAGCACACTTTTAAAGCTCAACAAAAAGCTAAAACTTCTCGCATCACCGTAACTGTTATTTTTAGCTCATCACTTTCTGTTGCTCACTTTCTCTCTTTGCTCTTTTATTCTTCAGAACCACTTTAGAGCTGCTGGTACATGACACTTATTCTCGCCGTTCTCTTCTCCTCATCTTTGTCTCTTCTCTCTGTCAACTTTCATCTGAGAGTGGTAATTTTGGTTGGTCGGTAGTAGTAAAAGAGCGCAGTGATTGCAGTGCCGAGTGCCGAGCAGTTGTCAATTGTGCGCCGTTGCACTAGTGAGTTTCTCTTGTCACCAAATCGTCGTCGTCGTCGCTTTTCTTCGGTGGGTAAAACTTCGGTGCTTTGTACTGTACTCGGAAAGCGGTGATTTCTATTCTTGGGTGAGAGAGGAGGCAGTGACTGACTGCTGTGTGTTATCATCAGCGCAATTGGTGGAAAAAAGGAGTCGGCAACAACGGCAAATGCGACAAATCTGAGCAGCCTTTCTGTTCTGTTCCCGTTCAGTTCAGTTCGCAAATTCTCTTTGGTCGATCGTCATCTCTTGTGCCTCTTTATTTATTTATTTTCTTTCTTTTTTCACGCCCATCAGTCATTTTGGTTGAAGCAATTCTTTGCCACCGAATCATCGTTTTCGTCGTCATCAATGACATGAGTCATTGAAGAGGAGAAGGAGGAGGAGAAGGCGGACGCCTATCAAAACTACTGTGTGACTGAATTAAGACGCCACATTTTCCAGTTAGCAATCGCTTCTTCAAAGTCGACTACTGCTGTTTTTCAACAGTATCAATCGGTTATCATTACTTTCAACCAGCGATAACTGTGGACTGATGAGGCGATTGTAGCCTCGTAGGCTGGTGATTTTATTTTCTCAATTCAAACTTTAAAAAGATGGCAATTATAAAGTCATCAAGAAGATCATCATCACCTCCCTCCCTCATCCATCAACACCATCTTCAACACACTTGTATCTTTATCTTACTCATCTTCACCATTACCACCACCTCCTTCATCTCCAGCACCAATGGACTTCACCTCACGGGCGTTACTGTTTTGGTAAAAAGCTTAAACTGTTCCCCTTTTTTATCATTTTTTCAAAACTCCCGTTTTCTTCCCTCAGCCTGACCACCCTCGGGCAGACACTCTGTCGAGTTTTTTTGCTCATCTTTTGGACGAAGTAGCTCAACTTGGGAACTTCAGCTTCAGCCTGCGAGTGATGCCGCCGGCGACGAAGCACGGCGGCGCCGTCCGCGAGGGCGACAAGCCGGAAGGGCTGGTGGGCGAGGTGGTCAATGATGTAAGAGCACTAAACAACTTTCCTAAAGTCGATTTAAAATGAAAACACCTTTTTCTTCTTCTTCAGAAAGCAGACTTTGTCATTGCCGACCTCGAGGTGACCCGCCACCGAGCCAGCCTGCTCGAATTTACGCGGCCCTTTCTCAGCGCAAAGCTCGCCGCCCTGGTCAGTCGAAACCGAAAGCAAAGTCCGATTTCAACTTCTGAGCAAGAGCAGCTCTTGTCCCCATCTTTAAGTTTTGATGATCACCATCACCACCATCATTCTAGTTCGGCTGAAGTGGAAGATAATCATCAACAGCCGCCTCAAACGCTGCGATCCGTTCTGCTGAACAGCAAGCGAGTTTTTGTTCGAGGCTCCGTCGTGGAGGACTTTTTTCGCACTGCCTCTGATAAGAAGGTGGCTCGGTTGATGCCGACGGCGGTGGCGGTAATCTTTTTTCAACTAATTTTATGCTTTTAATTAAAACAATTTTCATTTTTAGTCGCTCAAAGACGCCGTCGCCCTGCTCGCCAACGACACCGAAGTGGCCGTCATTGGCGACTCTGCTCGTCTCGCCCTGATTGCCGCCCACGACTGTCAGCTGGAGGTGATCACCTCAACAGCGGTGGGAGCTGAAGATATGAACTCCACCACGAGCGAGGAAATTGGCGTCGACTTTTCGGTGGACTTTGCCGTCGGCTTCCACCACATGAACGCCGCCTTTCACCAGTTTAACATTGCCCTGGAGGAGCTGGAGGTGGCGGGGAGGCTCGCTGAGCTGGTGGACACCTACTGGAGGAGTGGACCTTGTACGAGGGAGAGGGAAGAACAGCAACAAGCAGATTTTTCTGCTGCAGGATTCACCCCTGATGAGACAGTGCAGGAGAACCACGGGAGTTCACTGCGGTTTGCGTTTTTAACAAAGCTTCTTTTGCTGATGACCTTCTTCTTGGGTTTCTTTTTCACCGTTTTGGAGCGTTGAATGGGTACTAGAAAAGGGGCTCAAAGGCTAACCAAACTGGTCAACTGTACAAACAAACAAGTGTAAAAAGTAAGTCATCATTAATCTTTATTAAACTCATCATCATCATCATCATCATCATTATCATCACTGAATTATATAAACTTCTTAAATTGTTAAGCCTTGATTGATTGATTGTTTGTCAAGTAATGGACATCATTTTCAGAGTCCAAGGAGCAGGTGATTGAGAATGTACAGCCCTGCTGCGGGTCGATCCGTGGGCACCATGTGACCGGCGCCCCTCACTGTCGTAAAGAGAAGACGCCCATCGGCGTACTTTTTACCGAAACCTCCCACTTTTCCACTGTAGTCGAACCAGGCATCTCTTTCAACGGCGGTTTGGTAGCCGAGGCCTTCGATGAGCCTAAAAGTTTTTATTGAAAAATAAGTCGTTTTGAAAAAATCTCTTTAAATCGGTACTCACATCTGATCGCCCACAAAGTTGCACACCGAGTCGAGGTCTCCATTGTAGAGGATCACCTTCAGCTGACCGCTGTCCACCATCTTCTTCAGCTCAGTGGCGACATTTCCGCCATTTGGGGCATTGTAGTGGTCATTGCCGCCGCACATTGTCCAACTTTGGCCCTGATCAAGACTTACGTGAATTACCTTTTGAAGGTCGGCCCGATTGAAGTAGTCAGTCAGGTGGTTGTCGATGACTAGTAAAAAGAAAAAATTAGTTTTTAAGAAGGAGTTTAAAGTATTTTTTTTATCAAAACTTACCATTACTTTCCTCCTTGAGAACGTTGTACTGGTCAATGTGCAGCCGGCTGAGCAGGGCGTAAAAATCATCCTCACTACTGTTCACTGAATCGGTGATGCCGTGGTAGTAGGCGAACAGGTTCACGTGGCTGTCGGAAGTCAGGTAGCCGTTTCCGATGGCCACTCCCCGGAAGTTTGGCGGAAACTTCCGCCTTAGCAACTCCACCGACAGCTGTGGAATGTAGCGGCCGGCGTAGGACTCGCCGGTGATGTAGAAGGGGTTCGAGGTGAGGTGGGGAAATTTTGCGGTGAAGAAAGATTTTAAAGCAGCAAAATTTTGCGCCACCGTTCGCTCGTCGGTGTTGTTTGGCGGAAGGTCATCGGCACTGGTAGGCAGCGAAAAGCCAGTGTAGACGGGCGACTCGAGGTAGAGGACGCTGGCGTTGCGGTTCCAGGAAAACGGATTGGAGACGATGCTGCCGTTTTCCGTAATGAGAAGTGGGCCATTTTCGCCAAAGGCGCCAAAAAGGGATGAGCATCTAAAAAGGGAGAGAAAAATTTAGAAGTTGACTTTATAGCTTAAGGTTTTGCCTTTTTTTATTATTTTACCCTGGTCCTCCAGTAAGCCAAAGAACTACTGGATCCGTTTCAGGCTTGTTTTGCGACTCAAAGAACCAGTAGTGCAGTTTGATGTTCTCAATGGAGTCCAGGTAGCCGGAGTAGTGGCGGTATTTTAGCGGAAAGTCTACCAGAGGCAGCTTCTCGACCACTTCGTCGTCGTCGGCTCCAGAAAAGTTTTTGGTTTTTGTTTCAACATGTTTGGGTACAACGAAAGTGGTGGTGTACAAAACTAGCCCAACAGTAGAGAGAAGGATAAACCTGAAAAAGTTCATGTTGTTAATTTTTGAGGTTAGAGGATTGGATTTACCTTACTTATTAAATGTTTTTATACAGTTTTACAAAAAATTTGAAAAATTTTAAGTTACTTAACATTTGAAATTATTTGCATTTTATTTGCTAAATATGTTGCTAAGCAAATTGTTTAACAACTTTATTGAATTTTAACTTTTTAAAATATTTAAATTTATTAAAAATAAAAACAAATTGTTTTTTACTTTTTTACAAATTAAAAAATATTGACAAAAAGTGTAAGTTAAGTTTACTAAAAATTTAATAAAATTGTATTTTAAAAGTTACAATTGGAATCAAATTACTAAATGTCAAACATTAGTTTCCTTTATCTATGATACTCTCTTTCAGTTATTTCCAATTTAAAGCTATGGTAATGTTATTTGTTAGCTCACTAGTGCTTTTACTCACTCCTGTAACATTCAGTATACCGTTGTTATCAATGTCGAAAGTGACATCAAACTTTTCATGACCAGCTGGAGCAGGAGGTATTCCGGAAATTCTAAATTCACCTAAATAAGTGTTGTTTGCAGTTTTTTCATGTTCTCCTTCATACACTGGAAAACGGATTGATGTTTGATTTTCATAAAACGTGAGATATACTTTTGTATTATTACAAGGAATTTTAGAATTGCGTTTAATTAAAACACTCATTTTTTGAAAATTTTTTTCACTTCCAGTGCCAAGTGAAAATGGTGTGACATCAGTAAGTTGGAGATTTTGAAGCATTGGAATCAATGTGTCGTTAACTTGCTTATGAAGAAATGCAGCGTGGATTGCTGCTCCATAAGCTACAGCTTCATCAGGGTTTATAGATTTAGATAAATTTTTGCCACAAAAAAAATCTTTCAACAACTCTTGCACTTTAGGAATACGAGTTGAACCACCAATGAGAAGAATATTGTCTATTTCACTTTTTTTAAGATTTGCATCTTGTAGTGCATTTTTCACCGATTCCAATGTTAAATTAAAAAGGTCATGACAAAGTTTTTCAAAACAATTTCGAGTGATAACAATTTCCAAATCAAGATTTTTATAAATTGAATCAATTATAATAGTAGTATCAAAAGTTGAAGAAAGAAATCGTTTGGCTTCTTCGCATTTTGCACGAATTCGACAAACAGCTCTTTTGTTTGTTGTCAAGTCTATTTTATGCTTGTTTTTAAATTCATTGACTACATACGTAACTAAAAGATTGTTGAAATCTTCCCCACCTAAGTGACAATTACCAGAGGTTGATTTAACAATAAAATTGTTATTTTCTACAATGAGCACCGTAACGTCAAAAGTTCCACCACCTAGGTCAAATACTAAAATATTCTTTTTTTCTTGAAATTTTTCTTCTAGACCATAGGCAAGTGCAGCAGCTGTTGGCTCATTAATCATGCCTAACAAGTTTAGACCTGCTTTAACGCAAGCATTTTTTGTTGCCAACCTTTGAGGGTTAGTAAAATTAGCTGGAACAGTGACCACAGCGTCAGTGACAGTAGTTCCGAGAAAATCTTCAGCAATTGTTTTCATTTTTTTAAGTACCATTGAAGATATATCTTCAGGAGCATAACATTGTTTTTCTTTTTTAAACTCTACTTCAATTTTTGGTTTTCCATTCTCGTTTATCACTTTAAAAGGCCAGTGTTTTATATCATTTTGTATGGCAGAGTCATCAAAACGTCGGCCAATAAGTCGTTTAGCTTCAAATGCAGTATTTTCAGGGTTTATTGTCATTTGATTTTTAGCAAAATCGCCAACTAATATATCATTATTAGTGAATGCAACAAAAGATGGAGTAGTTTTTCTGCCTTCTTGATTGTCAATAATTTTTACTACTCCATTTTTCATTACTCCAACACAAGAGTAAGATGTTCCAAGGTCAATACCAATGGCAAATTTGTTTGATTGCATTTTTTATGCAAAATTATGTAAAGTTTGTTAAATTAAAAATTAACTTGTTAAAAACAAAGCAATTTTTAAGCAAAAAAGAAACAAATCAGTTTTAAGGGTAAATCGACGCAAACATTTGTGGCAAAAGTTGTATTTAAAAAAATTTTTTTGTAAGAATGTACGGCTAAAAAGTTGATTATCTTTTTGCATTAGTTACTATCGTTTGTGATATAACTAGTACTTAAATTAGAAATACTGACTTTATGCTACTTTATAAGAAGTTTGTCAGAAATTTGATAAAAAAATATATACATTTTAGTTAATAAAAAACTGTGGATGATAAAAGTAATGATTGTATCATGCATAAAAAATTTTTATCACAAATCAAAGTCAATTGTTTAACCAGGTTGTTTAGGTTTAGATTTTTTGTATATAAAAACATTTACAAATTTTAAAATATTTTTAACATTTTTGAAAAACACTTGATTAAAACTACTAGACATTAACAAAATTTTTATTTTAAAGTACTGTTTAAAGTTTAATTTTTATAATTTAATCATTATGTTACAAAGTTTTAGTTGTTTACTAAGTTAAAATTTAGTTAAACAAAAAAGTTATAAACTTATGACAATGCTATTGTTCTTTCCAGTGCTTTTACTTTCCGCCAAAACACTAAGAATGCCATTTTTGTCTATTTCAAAAGTGACAATAAATTGCTCAGCACCTTTTGGAGCAGGAGGAATTTCAGTAATTTTAAATCTGCCTAAGAAATTGTTGTCCATTACTTTAGCTTGATTTCCTTCATAGACATTAAATGTAGCTTCAGTTTGGTTATCAAATCTGGTGCAAAACTCTTTTGATTTCTTGACCGGAATAGTAATGTTCCGTTCAATCACGAGTGCCATGTCATTTTCATAAACTCCCATGCCTAGAGAAAGGGGTGTGACATCACTCAAACGGAGTTCTTGTAGTAAAACTAAAGAAGTGTCACCACTTAGTATGCCTGCTTGAATTGTAGCTCCAAAAGCCACAGCCTCATCAGGATTAATTGATTTGTTCAGATTTTTTCCATCAAAAAAATCTTGCAACAATTTTTGCACTTTGGGAATGCGTGTTGAGCCACCGACTAGGACAATTTCATGAATTTCCCGTTTGTCTAGTGCTGCATCTTTCAGTGCTTGCTTCACTGGTTCAAGAATTGACTCAAAAAGATCAAAACATACATCTTCAAAGCAATCTTTTGTAATTTTAGTTTTCCAATCAATGTCCTCAAAAAGTGAATCAATTACAATGAAAGTGCTAGAAGCAAAAGAAAGGGTTCGTTTGGCTTTCTCACAAGCGCTTCGCAAACGACAAAAGGCTCGCTTACTAGTGAGCAAGTCTTTGTTGTGCTTACGTTTAAACTTTTCAGCCAGATACGCCACCAAGCGATTGTCAAAATCTTCACCACCTAAATGGGTGTTACCAGAGGTTGATTTAACGTCAATAAAGCCGTTTTCAATACTCATCACAGTAACATCCAAAGTACCGCCGCCAAAGTCAAACATGAGCACATTTTTCTTTTCTTCAAAGTTATCTAAACCATAGGCAATAGCAGCAGCAGTAGGCTCATTGATGATTTGCAGAACATCAAGTCCGGCCATAGTGGCGGCTACTTTAGTCGCTTTTCTCTGGGCATTGCTAAAGAAGGCAGGAACAGTGATCACGGCGCTGGTGACTGCTGTGCCAAGGTGCGCCTCTGCGATTTCTTTGATGTACTTCAACACCAATGAGGATATTTTTTCAGGAGAAAAAAGTTTCATCTCTCCCTTGTATTGCACCTCAAACTTTGGCAGTCCATTGTCGTTTACCACTTTAAAAGGCCAGTTTTTAATGTCCTCCTGCACAAAAGGATCTTTGTACTGACGCCCAATAAGTCGTTTTGCGTCAAAAATGGTGTTTTTAGCATTTATCACTGCCTGGTTCTTTGCAGCATCGCCTACTATCACATCAGAGTCGATGAAAGCGCAGAAAGAGGGAGTAGTTCGTTTTCCCTGGTCATTTGCGATGATCTCCACTTTGCCATTTTTAATGACGCCAAAACAAGAGTTTGTTGTGCCCAGGTCAATGCCAATTGTCACTTGATTAGAGCTCATAGTTGAAAAATTTTTTCCAACGTTTAAAAAAATTGTTTTATTTAAGCGCAAAATGTTTTTGCTCAAGTCGCAGTATGCAGTATTACAAGCAATAGCATTTGTGCGCTTTTAACTGCTATTGATGCTCAATCAACTCTATTACAGCAAAAGTTTTCGCTAAGAAACGGTGTTATCTTATCCCAACAAATGACTTATTACTAAAGCTTTTATCAACGTATGTTTCTTATAAACAACTATTAATAAGTTACAAAAAGTTTTATTAAAACAGTTTTAGCTATTTTAACTATTTAACTGCTTAAATTAAAATTTTTTCTAGAAATATAAATTTTTGTCAATTGCCTAACACTTCCAATATTTTTTATTAATTATAAACTCCAGTCCTTGAATGTTTTAATTAAACTTTTTAATTAGCGTACACAACAAAAACAAAACTAAAGATGAGCAGCTTAACAGCAAATAATAAAAAATCAAGGTCACACAGGGTCAGCATTCTTTACCTGTCGAAGTATAAAAATCCTTCAGAAATTAATTTCTAATCAATAGAAACAAGCAAAAACTAAAAAGCAGTAAATCGTCTGATCATAAACAGAATCCCTCAATTTTCTAAACCCAAACTTTTTTCTAGAACCAAAAATGGCCCAAACTTTTTCCCTCTTTTGCATTTGTCTCTTCTTTGTTGCGGTCATCTCGCTGGCCAGCGGAAACGCCCACCAGTCAGCGTCCGTGGCCACCAAGGCGGAGTACCACGTTTCGATTGCCGGCGGCTGCGGCGGCGCCCCTAAACTCAATTTGGTCTGCAACTCTGGTTCCATTCCTCGAGGTTTTGACCAGGTGAAGATCTTTGTGTCAACCTTTGGAGGAGGCGCCAGTCCGCCCTCGGTGACCGTCAGCAAGTTGAACAAGAAGGGAAACAAGGGCGCCGCCCCCATTCCGGGACTTTAGAGAAAGTCTGTTTATTTTTGAAACATTAGCAATTGTTTTTTAAAATTTAAAAGTTATCGGTTAATTGATCCAAAATATTAAATGTCTTTTCATTTACTAAGTGTTATGAGTGTTTGGAAAATTAAAGAAAAGTGGTTTAGGTTTATCCTTCTAGGCCAAGCAAAAACTGATTGAAAATCTTCAGCGCCGCTTCTGGTTTATCAGTGGGCACCATATGACCGGCACCTCGAACCGTCGTAAAGACAAGCCCCTTAGCATAGGTTTTAGCAAAACCACCCACACTTCCGTCCGAGTCCAGTCGCCAGGCGGCTCGTCCCTGTACCGTTTTAAAGCCAAGATTTTCAACAAAACTAAAATACCAAAAAATAACAAATCAAATAGACAAAAGACAATTTAAAAAACAATTTCCTAAACTTACATCTCACCGCCAATAAAGTTGCACGCCGCATCGAGGTCTCCACTGTAAATCACCACCTTCAACCCCGCGTTGACCATCGTCTTCACCTCCTCGGCCATTGAGCTGACCTCCTGATGGTAGCCTCCACCGCACTCTTTCCACCGTTTACCACTTGGAAGTGGGAAAACGTGAATCGCCCGTTGGACGTCCTCCCGGTTCAGCCAGCTGGTGAGAAACTTGTCCACGCTGATGCCCACCTCATCTTCTTCTTCCTCAATTTTTTCCAAGGTCAAAACAGATGAAGCATTGCCTGAACTACTTTTCAGCAGCAGGTGAGGCGCCGACCTGAGGAAAAGCATTCGCTTCATCGTCAGCTTGAACATCTGCTCCTCAGCACCACTTCCACTGGAGTGACCATTTTCATCCTGAAGGACATTGTAGATGCTAATTTTGTTGTTCTCCAGCACCTGCCAGGTCTTGAATTTACCCTCCCAGCCACCATTTCCGTCTTCAAGGTCTTCAGGCGAGTCGACGATGCCGTGCGAGTAGCCAAAAAGGTTCAGCCGCTCATGCGACTGATCAAGGTCGCCGTTACCGATGGCGACGCCCTTGAAGTTTGAGGGAAATTTTTGTTTCAACAACTCCACCGACAGTTGTGGAATGTAGCGGCCGGCGTAGGATTCGCCGGTGATGTAGAAGGGGTTTGAGGTGAGGTGGGGAAATTTGACAGTGAAGAAGGACTGCAGAGCGGCAAAGTTCTGGTTCACGACCAGCTGATCGGTGTTTTGATAGCGGGATGATCGGTTTGAGAGTGAGAAACCGGTGTTGACGGGCGACTCGAGGTAGAGGAAGCTGGCGTTCCGGTTCCAGGCGTAGGGGTTAAAGTGAAAGGCGCGATTCCTTTCGCTTGAAAGAATGGGGCCGTTTTCGGTAAAAGCTCCTAGAAGGGATGAGCAGCTAAGAAAAAGGTCAAAGGTTAAAATATTTCAAAGTTCGTAAATAAAATAAAGCAAATTCCTTTACCCGGGTCCACCGTTGAGCCAGAGAACTACTGGATCGGTTTCCGGTTTGTTTTGCGATTCAAAGAACCAGTAGTGCAGTTTGATGTCCTCAATGGAGTCCAGGTAGCCGGAGTAGTGGCGAAAGGGAATGGAAAAGTCAACTAGCGGCAGTTTGCCCACCTCATCAGCTGCTCCAGGAAAAGTTTGACTTAAAGAACTTCTAACGTTAGCGCAAACAAAGTCAATTTTTAAAGCTATAATTAAAACTAAAACTTTGAAAATGAGAAAACCCATTTTTTAGTTTTTTTTTGGAAAACGGTAAAAAATGACAAGTGTTTTCAGCAATTTTTTTGTGATTCAGCAGCAGCAACAGCAATTCAGTGGCACATTTTTTGAGCCACTTGTCTGCATCAGCTGAAGAAGGTGATCCCATTTTAAGTCAACTTTTTCTTAATTCATGGTTCAACTGTGAAGGCTGCTGCTGCTCTTTAACGGGTGATTTAAAAAAACGGGTCTTTTTGCAAAATTGCTTTATTGTAATTATTGTTATTAACAAGAAGAAGAAAAGGCAATTAGTTACAAACATCGTGTGACTTTTGCACTTTTGGTAACAAAATAACCATTTTTTTCTTCTCTAAAATGTACGACAAAAATTCGGCGAATGCACGGTACATTACCAACAACAAAAATGTTGTAAAAAATGAGATATACTTCGAAAGAGAGAAAGGTGTTTCTACCTTTCTCATCACTCTCAAGGTGATAGCCATGATTGAAGTCAATCTAGTCAAACTAGCGATCTTGGGTCCTCATGTCGTTGACGATTTCCTAAGTGAAAAAGGAGATAAAGTAATCAAACAAAAAAAGAAATTTTTACCTGTACACTTGGACCTCAAGTTGAACACACATGAGCACAGGAAAATACTTATAAAGCACAGAATGGAAAGAATCGCATTTTAAAAATTAAAGTGAGAAAAAAGTTTAAAATTTTAATGTTTTTGCACTTCAAATAATTTCGAACAATCTGACTAAACCGTTGTGTCTAGTAGACACTGTCTAGTTTCTGTTTTTTTGCTTTGATCAGCTTTCAAAGTGTTTTACGTAGCTTTAAAAAATCTCATTTTTTGTCACAGCAGATGATCATCATTACCTCCAAGCTGTCACCATGATCACTACTAAAACTACCGCCATCATTCTTTTCCAAAATCTTTTACTGATGATGGCGATGCTTTTATCAACTTTCACCGTTTCCGTTTTCTCCTCGGCCAGCAACAACAGCAGCAAGTTCACCATGATTGGCCAGGAGAAGCTTCGCCAGATAATGTGGCCCGTTTTGACTGATGAAAACAACGAAGACAAAACTTTAATCAGCAACCTGGGCATCATCAACGGCGACAAAGTGGCCGAGGGAAAGTACCGCTTTACGGCGTCGCTGCAGCTGAACGTTAAGGAAAAAAATGACTGGGCCTTCTTTTGTGGCGGTACATACTTCTTTGACTCTTCTAAACTCCTCTAAACTCCTTAAACACTTTCTCTACTTGTTTTCGACCTTTTTCAGGAAGCATCCTCAACGACGAGTACATCCTCACGGCGGCCCACTGCTGCTTCATGCAATCGGAAGAAGACAGAAATAAGTTCGTCACCCTGAAGCCGGAGAACCTTCGTGTCGTCCTCGGAAGTCACAATCTGCTCAAGTAGAAGATACCAAACCATCTCTTTCAAAAGGCATTTTTTTAACAACTTTTTATAAATTCTAGATCTACCGAAGAGAACCACTTTCCCGTCGCCTCGATTCACCCTCACGCCGACTTTTCGATGAAGCACCCGGAAAAGGGCCTCGACGTGGCCGTCTACAAGCTAGCAAAGAAGATCAACTTTAAGGGCGACAAAATGCTGGAGAAGAGCTGCCTTCCACCGACCGGAAAGGTTGAGCCTAAGGTAAAAAAAACACTAAAAACTGTATTTAAACTCCATTTTTTTCAAAATTTCATTTTTTAAATTTCAGGGCGACGACTGCGTGGTGATGGGCTGGGGCCTGACCACCCGTGACACCGAGCACGGCCGCGGGTCGACGGACCTGCTGGAGTTTCACGTTGGCATGCTCGGCGATGAGGACTGCAAGAAGGCCAACTTTCGCGGCTACGACTACCAGAAGCTGATCTGCGCCAGCCAGGAGAAGGGAGGCTCTTGTAATGGGTAAGAATTGATACTTTTTAGATAAATTGAAATCTTTTATATTTGTTCTGTTTTTCTGTAGAGATTCAGGCGGCGTCTACCTCTGTCCGGTGAAGGACGACCCGGACAGTTGGCTGCAGTATGGTAAATGAGCACATGAGTGTTTTATTATTTAAAGTGCTTTGATAAGCTTTTAAACTCATTTTTTAATAGGTATCGTCTCCTTTGGGGGCGAAAACTGCAACAAGGAGACGCCCGTCTACTACACGCGAGTGAGCACCTACATTGACTGGATCAAGCAGCAGGTGGGCGAATAGCTCCAAAAAGATTCTGAAATTTAAAATTAATAGAAGTTAGAACTTTTGGCAAAGCTGTTGAAACAATTAAAAGCATTGCGCTTAAAAAATTAAATTCATTTATCACACCACAAATTTCAGCCATGTTGTTTCTACTTTGGCCAGCACGTACTTATGAACAGGAAAAAAGAACAGTACTTTTCCAGAGAGTAATCTACGAGGAGGTAAATCAGTTCACCCCCATCACCACCACCAGCTCCAGTGGCAACAACCTCGATGACCTGCTCCTTTACGGGCGGATGACGCCGGCGGAGCTGGCCGTCAGCCTGCTGTTGGCCGCCATTCTGCTCACCTTTTGCGCCATTGGCTGCTACTGCGCCTGCAGCACCTCCCGACACACTGATTCGGTGAGAACGGCAAAGTCCCGCTCGAGGTTGAGGCTGCTTCAAAGTGCGAAGATAGCAGAAAGTGGTAGACTTCTTCTTAAAAAAGGAACTGATCACAGCAACGTCAACATTCATCATCATCAACAGCAGCAGCCAAAGAAGTTGACGCCCTCAAAGAGTAGAAGAGCGCCGAGCAGTAGAAGGAAGATCGAAGAGCAGCGGAGTTTCACCGGTAGTGGTAAAGGTTGAGGAATAGGTCTTTTTTGGCAAGATCATTTGGATTTCGTTTTAATCCTTACACACCTGTTTAAGCAGCAGCAACAGATTGTGATGATGATTAAACTGTCTGATAGAACAAAAACAATTCCTGTGTGTTGTAGAACTTTTTTTGCTAAATTTTAAAAAAGTAAACAAAGCGATAAAACTGCAAAGCAAAGTTGAAGCAAGTTCTCATTTTTTGGTTTCAGTTTTGCGTTGCCTCCTCATCAAACTTCACTCACTTCAAGTTTTGACACGTCAACAACGTTACCGTTTGCGATCCTTTTTGACAAAAAGTAATTTTGCACTTCAAAGAGCTCAAGTCAAACAATGGCATCTACAGTTTTGACGACCACTTCGGCGCATGGTAACGATATTAGGAAATCCTTAAAGCACTAAAACCCAAACCTTTTCTTTACCTTTTTTCAGTTTCAAGCATCTTAAGCTCGCTCATCACAGAAATCACTTCCAAATCTTCAAATGGCAACAACAGCAGCAGCATCAAAGAGCCCATACCAATTTTCTTTTTTGCCGGCATCGGCCTGGCCATCCTCGTTGTGGCCATCTTTTTTTTCCTACTCATCTTTTGTTGTTGCTCCGGCGACAACAGCTGCTGTTGCACTCCAGAAAAGACCAAACAGGTGAAGAAGAAGACTGACAAAGCTGGCGCTAAAACAAAGAAAGACAAAAATAAGGACAAGACGAACAAAAAGAGCAAGAAGAAGAAGGCCAAAGCGGATGATGAAAAGGAGAAAACGAAAAAGAGCAAGAAAAAGGAGAAGGTCGATGAGCCGCCGCCACCGACCTCAAAAAAGACCAAGAAAACGTCGGGCAAAAAAACTCCGGTGCCTGTGGATGATAAAACTGAGCCAAAGTCAAAGAAAACAGGCCAGAAAAAGACCAAGAAAAAGAAGGTGAAAGACAAGGAGCCGGCCAAGAAAGTGCCCGATAAGAAATCGGATAAGGCTGCAAAGCCGGTTGTTGGAGGAGCTGCTCAAAACAAAACCGAGCCGAAGAAAAAGGAGGTGGTGGTGGACAAGAAAAAGAAAACCGACAAACAGAAGGAGAAAAAGGAAAAGTCTAAAAAGTCTAAGGTGGAGGGCGACAAAGGCAAAGCTGAGGACAAAAAGTCGGTCAAGGCGGCAGTTCCTCTGGTTGCACCACCTTCAGCTCAACCAGCACCACCAACTCCAAAACCGCTTTCTTCCATTGCAGCCAAGGGTAAATCATCTAAAGCAGATGAACCAGCACCTCCTAAAACTGCTCCAGTAATAGCAGTCCCACCTCCTTCTCAAACTCCTAAAGAGGAGGAAACTCCTCCTCCTCCTCCTTCATCCTCTACCTCCTCATCTCCACCACCGCCTTCTCTCAAAGAAGACCTTCAGGAGGTCGAAAAGGAGGAGGTCGAAGAGGTTCCTGCTGGAACTCAGGAGGACTCTACGCCTTTGGTGGCGAGCAGCGTTGCCAGCACCAAATCAGCAGCTGATGGACTGGTCGACGATGAAGTTGGTCCTGGATCGGATGTTGCTGAAGCCTCTTCAAAATCAAAGAGCGAATCTTCAAAGAAGAAGGCTAAACAGCCGATCATTCCCATCAACCAGCCGCTGAAGAAGGCGCCCAAGAAGAAGCCACCGCCGGTGCTGAAGAAGACCGCTCTTGGAAAGGAAGTGACAGCTTTGCCTTCGATGGGCGTTCCCTCTGCCGCCTCTTCAAAGGCTGCAAAGTTGCCAGCTGGAAAACAGCACCAGCAGAATGGAGGTCCACTGAAGAAGACCGTCGTCGGGAAGGACCTCTCGGGCATTGTGTCGATGGGCGCCAAGAGCAAACCGGCGGGGGCTGGCCAGCAGCACTCTGAAGAGAAATAGAAAAGGTTAAAAGTTGTTGAAGTTGAGGGTGAGGAGGAGGTGATTAGATGATGATGATGATTAGATAATTGAGCAGATTTTTGAAGAAGGAAGATGAGGAGGAGTTTTTTAGAAACAGCAGCTATCGTTTTTCTTCACCAGTTTGTACCAGACTGTTTTGGTTTTGCTTTTGATAAAAAGCAAAAAAGTGTACAAATACACACAATAAAAGCGCAAAATAAGACGTTTTCTGTGAGTAAGAGCTGCTGCTGTTGCTGGGACCACCTGTTGCTTCTGCTGCTGCTTTCTATTTTTCTAGGCCCTGGGGAAAAAATCACACGCACACACAAACACAAAAACTTACTGCTCAAACTGTTCGCTAATTACCCTTTAGCCTTTTCTCACTCACTCTCATTTTTCCTGCTCAAAACAAAAATGCACACATTAGTTCCTCAGCCACAACAACAACAGCAGCAACAGCAGCTTTGTGATCATCATCACTACCACCACCACCACCACCACCACCAAAAATGTCTTCACTGGGACTTCGAAGTAGCAGGTCGTCATCATCAAGCCGACTGGACAAATCTTCAGATATTATCACCACCACCACTTCCATCGACGTGATAGCCACCCTGGATCATCGTCTCTACCGACGATACGAGAAAGCGGTGGCCGCCGGCGCGGTGATCATGCGAGCCGACCTGGTCACCTGGGCACGGGCGGTAAAAGCGGAAGTCGATCCTGAGGGCAATTTGAAGAACTTCAAGCCCGACAGCTACTGGATGGAGAAGTTTATGGAACGGCATGCGATTGACTTGGAAGCGCAGACTTTTACTGCTGTTGCTGCTAATGAAAATGGAAACGGCAATACTACTAGAAATGGAAACAGCCGTCATCAACGGCACTGTGCATCATCAAACTGATGATCACTGTTGAGAGCTGATCATTTTTATTTTACAAAATAAAATAGCTTGTTTTAAAACTTTTGGGAAAATGTTAAAAGTTATGAGGGTTTTCAAACAAGGTTTGCATCCTTTGCCAGCGCGTAAAAGGCGGACTTTGGGTTGGCCAGGAGAGTGCTCGGCGGGGCACACTCTC
>JAALOO010001330.1_pt1 | contig 17326 bp, 10 predicted proteins | sample 7257641 | NCBI WGS metagenome assembly JAALOO01 (sample SAMN14085613, study PRJNA598686) | mite metagenome | biome: ENVO:01001000; feature: ENVO:01001002; material: ENVO:01001226; isolation source: single female mite from University of Michigan culture on fish food culture... ...
TCTCTCTCTCTCTCTCTCTCTCTCTCTCTCTCTCTCTCTCTCTCTCTCTCTCCCCCTCTTTCACTTTCCCCTTATCCAAAACTTAGTTTTGAATTAGTTCTCAGTGAAACAGAGAGGCAGAAAAGGCAATGAGAAGTTTGCCCAAGCCTAGCCAGGCAACCAGACCCGCATCTATGTTCTACTGCTAGTTCAAAGCACTTGCCAACATAATTACAGTCACGAAGACAGTGACTTCTTCTAGGTCATATAATTAGTTGCTAGGTCGGTGCTGCTTGAGAATGCCTGCACTACCTGTTTTTTAGACGGTTTTATTTGCCACATTTTTGAACCGACTTAGCAGTTGCTGCACTGACACAAACAGTATTTTGACGTTTCAAAGTCAAAAGTAAAAAAGAGAAAGACATTAAGAGATCAAAGTGTTGCAAGTGGTGCATTCAAGTGAAACGAGTAGGGTCAATTGAGACATCGGAAAGGAAATAGAACATGTATACACTTTTAAAGTGGAATGCTTCGGAAAATGACTGCCAATTTATCATTTTTGGACTTCATATTCTGAAGCACACACACTGCTACAGAGGTGCTCAATATGGTGGCAGCGGCGATGAATGGCCACAACTTCCTCCAACTCACCAACCAGGCTGTTTCACTCTATTTTTGCCAAAAGTGAGGGCGAGGTCAGTTGTGTTGTGGCAGTAAGGTCATGCATTCTTTACAAATACACACACAAATTTGAATTGCACTTTATTGTGCCCTAAATGAAAAAAAAGAGGCAGCAGCAGAAGTGAGAAGAATTGTGCCAGAGCCCGATGCACTGATTCAACTGATGGAGGCTGAATAGACAAACAGTGGTCGCTTCGGTCAGAGGTCAGCAGTGGTAAACATTAAACGTATTAAGTAATGTCTGGCTCTTCTGCAATTCATGAACAGTCACTTTTTGGGTGTCTGCATCACCAAATACTGCTAAATATGTGTGTGTGCTGGTGCTGGCCAACTGGAGGCGACGGTTTGGCTGGTGAAAAGAGAGAAAAAAGCAAAGCTTCCGCGCCCTAGCTAGTGTGGGTGGAAGCCACAGATGAACATATGGGAGAATAAAGTTTGATTTAGCAGGGCAGTGGCTCAATCGAACAGAGCAGCATACAGTTAAACGTTGAATGCGCCCAAAGAAAAAGTTTACACCAAGCGTGGTTGCATTTGTTTAAAATTCACATATTCTTAAGGTCAGAAAACTTTAAATGGGTCCTGAGTGGGTATAATAAATCTTTCTCCTTCTCCTAAAAAACGTGAATGCAGAATCAATACTGCCAACTTTTCTCGATTCGGTAATCATTAGCTAAAATGTCATTCAATTGCACTTAGTGTAGAATTTTTTACTTTTGCTTTTGGCTTTTTATTCTTATTTTGAAAATAATACAACTTTTGGCAATTTATTAATGGAAAAAAAGTTTAAACAAATCAACTGCTCAAACACAGTGCATTGATTGCTTCAAAACATATAAAACAAGGAGAGAAAATTAATTAAACTGCTCATTAGACTTCTGCATGCTAAGCCAAACAGCAGCAGCAGATGAAGAAGAAAAAGAAATAATTAACCCGTTTTCAATTGAACCAAAGAGTGCTCGAAAAGGAAAATGACATTAATCTCTGCAAATGACCCGCACAAAGTGTGTGAGTGAAAGAGACAGCATGGCAATTGCAATGCAATGTTGAAGCATCGGCTGAAAAGCTACCAGCAATGATGTCCTCAGAGCAAGTGTGTAAGTGTGCTCTTGAGCTCGCCAATAATTCTCCTCACACCAGTGGCCATTTATCAGCAGCAACAGCAACAACAACATCAAGTAGTTTGGTATTGTTGTGAATTCATCCACTGGATTGCTTTCACTCCTTTGGACTTGAGGCAGCTTTGGTGTGTGTGTGTGTTTGTGTATTTGGCTTGCACCAAAAAAGGTTTGCAGATCGATTGATCGGATTTAAATGAAAAAAAGGAATGAATGAAAGAAAGGAAAACTCGATCAACGTTTGGCCAAAGTAGTAAAAAAAGAATAATAGATGCCATAAATGGATGATTGACTTTTAGGCAAATTGGCCACAGGCCAGAACAGACAAACGGGCTGCAGTGTTGGTGATTCTGATGGCCAATCGACCAGCAGAGCAAACCAAGTGGCGCCCAATTTAATTAAGCTGCCAGCTTTGACTGCAACCAGCTTTGATCAGCAAAGAAAAAGAGAAAGCGACATTTTAATTAACAATCAGCCAGTCTTAGTTTCTTTGTCTTTCACTCGATGGTCTTTGTTTTTTGCTTGCAAGTCCTTAACGTTCTTTATTTTTTCTGCTAGTTTTTTTGTAGTACTGTTTGACACTAATGGCCCAGCTGTTTCTGGTTTACTTTGTTTTTCTTGCTTCCAATTTAGTCAATCTGTGCTTTTAAAAAAACTGCCTTGTCAAAGTTGATCAGATTCATTATCATTTTTAACTCGATAAATTTAAATCTTTTTATCCATTTTAAAAAAGTCAACGCCCTGGAAGTTTTTTAGAAAAGTAAAAACAACACAAAATCTTGCATATGTTTTCTCAGCCAGCTAGTGACACACAATTTTATTTTTAACACAAATTGATGATTTTTCGCCCGCACAAAACATTTTTGTTAAAAAATAAAAAGACGCCCTCATATAAATGAACTTTGTTTCAACAACTGATGGGAAAAAAAAATTACAAAAATAAAATTTAAAAACACTAATAAAACAAAGTGCGGCAAAATCATAATCAAATTAGAAAATATTGCAAATACAAGCTTTTTAAAAAGTAAAAAGTTATGCTGCAAATTGCCCTACTTTTAAAAATGCAAATAAAAATGCATTTTCATTAACAAATGCTGATTCAAAACATTTTATGTCATAAAAATAAAAAATGAAAGCTTGTCAAACTATATGTCTTACTAAACCTATAATTTGGTTTTTGTTGAAAACTGAATAAAGTTTTTGCAGAGTTTCTGTAATTTAAATTGCAAAACTGACTAATTAGAGCAAATTAGCGCCACCGTGGAAGCGTCCAATGTAAAGAAAAAAGGTTAACAAGTGAAGTGCATTCCACTAAAATCATTTCATCTCATTTCATTTGGTATCTTTGTTATGTTTAGGCTAATCAGAAAGCGTTTCACTCAAATTGGCTTCCAAGCTCAAAACTAACTCGTAATTATCTGAATGTGCTAACACGACCACTTTCTTTTTCTTTTCTACAAATTCTTTCTTTCTCTCTACAAATTCTCACATTGCTCCCTCATTAGCTGGAACACTAATTTGCATAAGCAACTATTTGTCAGCTTTCTTTCCGCAACTTTTACAGCAGTATTCGAGTTGATGAACACAAAAATCGCCTTACAGAATTTGACAAAGCAGCCAAACTGACAAGTGCTAGTTTGTTTTACTATTTTTCTTTGTCAACTCAAATAAAGCCGACAAGTTTTTGGTTTTTGCGTTAAAATTTTAATTCAACAGAGATTTGTACTGAGTAAATATAAACCTAATAATTTTCTTCAATTCTATTCTGGTAGTTATTTGCAGCGTTGCTTGTGTGTCTTAAGAATATGCATCTACTAACCAAGTCCACTTTAAAAAGAAGGGTTTTACTGATCATTTTTACAAAAAAAACTTTTTATTTAATGGAAAAGCAAATAAAAGCATCTAATATAAAATGGACAAACAAAATCCCTAAAGATTGCGGTATTTTAAGTGCAGGAAGGGTTAAATGCTGTTTCAACTACATCCTCCTAATGCACTATGCTGAAAAAGCATTATTTTAATAACCTGGCAAATGAGCAAACAGCGGTTGTAATCATTGAAATGTGAAATAAAAACAAGAAAAAGTTGAAAATACTTAAAATGATTCTAGTAAAGAGGATGACAAACAAAAAATGGCTGCCGTGATTGGAACTGAGTCAGATTGCCAGTAACTGACGGGACCTAAACTAAGTGAGTGGCACAGCACTTTTTGTGCATTACCAACAAAATTTAAATTAAATTAAATTTTTTTTGACAAATGAAGAAAGAGACGAAGAAATCATGGTTGACTGACTGACTGAAAGTGTTAGTGCTAGACTCATTTTATCATACTGTTGTTTTTAAATGCAAGTTTTTCTACTGTTTGTGAGTGATATTTAAAAAAACATTCTTTGCTATTTTTTTCTATCAAGAATGGCTACGTTTTTGGATTTTCAATTACCGACAGCAATGTTTGTGCATGTGGTACAGTAAACAGTACACTAAAAAAGAGAAAACATTCATTAATTTTGCACCTTTGCCTCTCGACAGCTAAAAGGGACGACTATCTGACAGAACAGATCTGGAGCTTAATCTCAGAAAAAGTGAAAATTAATTTTTCAGCGCTAAACAAAAACAGTAGAGATGACTGCACCTAGAATGACGGCAGATTGTGATGCAAATTAAGTCTAACTAAAGTACAGAAACAACAACAGCAGTAGTTGCAGTGAAAAGTATATCGTATTACACATACAAAACAAGTCTTGGAAAAGCAGAACAAGCAATACCGTAACACGGCTGCAAAAAAAAGTTAATCCTCAACACCATTGTACTATACCTTTTAATTTGTTTAATTGAAAAATGGTGCATTCTGGGCATAAAGTTGACATAAAATGATGATAAAAGTAAATATAAGCAAGTGAAAATATTGCGTATGTTTCATATGAGCTGATTAACCCGAAATATTTTGCCTGTTCTCACCATTAATCATTTCGTCAAGTGTTATCTGAAAATGTGTTTTTTATTTTAAAAATGCAGATCAAATTATTTTGATTAATTAATCAGAATGTTGGTTAAAAAAGTGCAAAAAGTTTGCTAATTTAATTAAAAATTTGATATGATTCATAAATAATGCAAAAATAGTTGCTGTTTTTACTACCAAACTTCTTTTAAAAAGTAAATTGTAATGAACAAAAAAATTCAAATACTGAATTTCATTTTTAAACTTTGCTTTTAGTTGAAATGTTTGCGTCAACATAAAAAAATATTTAATACTTAAAATTTTTTAAGTTTTGAAAATATCAAATTTTTTAAGGAGCATGCAATATGTTCTAGAATGCATTTAGAAATGCTCTACATTAAATGCGCGCAACTTAGCTAAACGCTCAGCAAACGAATTTGGTAATGGTAGTGCTTTTTCAATGAGTACAACACAGCAAAACGATATCCGCATTAGAATGTCTGCGTAAATAGCTGCTCATTTAGCAATTGGAGCAAGACAACCGAATCAACCGTCGATTTGACATTTGAGATTGAAAATGACAGAGAGGCAATGTTTTAAAGCGCAGACATTATCAGGCTATTATGTAAGGGTGATGCTTTGTCGGGCGATGAACAGGACAGACGAAGATGAGATGATGAAAAAACAAAGAGGCAGTCTGATGAAGACAACAAGATAAATTGTGGGCAATTTGCTCGGCAGTAATCATGATGGCTGATGACGAACCAGCACAGCGCTCATGATGGTACTGGAAATTGTACTTGCTTTTAGTCGACTTGTACTGCTGACGCAACTACAACAGTCATCCCACTAATGACGGCAATCTGACAGTTGACAGAAGGCTGCAAGGTTCGCCGTTGCCAGTTTGATTTGTCTCCCTCTTTTTTTCTGCTGACCAGACTGGTCAAAACGGAGAACATCGCAACTGCACCACCACCATCATCATCATTGCTGACTTGGCTACCATTAGAAAACAGAAGATCTGTTCATCATCATCATTATCAGCTTCATAGTGCTCTAAATATTCTGTGATAGTGTCTTGATAATAACTGTTGTGCTTCTTTATTGAATGCCAAAATATTAACTGTAAAGCATTGTAGTGTCACTTTATTTATCAAAATTCTGAACTTGATAAGCTTCAATGTTTGCTCTAACAAGTTGCAAACAATTGATTTTGCTTGACGTCTACTATTCAACTTAAATAACAGTCGCCATGTATGTCTGCTTGTTTGCCAAATCTTTTGGTATAACTTCAAAAAATAAACGGCCAATTAAAGCATAGATCACAGAACTTGCGCTTCAACTTGTGGCAGTTTGTACAAACAAGCTTTCTTCAAAGAAGAACAAAAGAAGGTTCAGTTGATCATGTTTGAGGAGAATAAATATTGATTTGAAGACATCTTGGAGTTTGTTGTAGCTGCAACAAAGCCCAATTGCTCACTACAAACTGCTTTTAGCATTAGATAGTGATGTTCGGTTTTGAAGTACACCTAGGCATTGCATTGTTTACAACAATAATATTGTCTTTGGGGTTGGGTAGTGTGGTTTCGGAATGAAAAAAGAAAAATTGACTTTGCAATTTAACTGCAATGCGGTCATTTGGGAAGACAAGCCAAATGACTGGTCACTCTCCCAGAATCATGCCCATAATACTATTGAAAAAGCTGAAAAGGATGCGGCATCAGCAAAGAATGCCCGGCAACGATTCGGTGGTAATTGACAAAATGTTTTCTCAATGATATATCGCATTCAGTCACTTATTTTCGGGCAGCATCGCTCGTCACTACAGCAATCATTGTGTAGGTCCGGAACACTATTAAGAAGAAGAAAGAAATGACAATGATATATTCAATTAAAGGTAGTTTAGAGATGGACAGACGGGCAAATGTAAGATGACCGCTCGGTTGGGATTGCCACAATGGAGAGGAGAGGGGCAAATATGGCATGATACGAGTGGGTTATTGCTTGTAATTGAGGGTAATTACCGAGTAAAGTGATGTTCTGCAGAGAGGACTGTTTGCTGGCAAGTGGATAACTCTAAAAACTGACCAAAATAATTTTAAACGAAAAAACTTGAGGTTTGTTCAGCTATAAAACGGAGTACGATTGCATTGTTTTGTTTCACGATATTTTGGTCTTTTTAATGACATTTTTCCTACGTTTTTGCTTCATCACAGACAATGACACACTTTTGGGTCAGATTGAGCTGCGTGAGCTGTTGTACTTTCCTCAAATTACTACTTGCTCATATATTGCTGTAATTAAAAGGAGATGTGTTGAGTTAAAGGCAGAGTTGAAGAAGGGTCCACTATTTTCATTAATTCAATATAGAATTCAATGCAACTCGAGCAGAAAAGTACCACTTTGAATTACTTTAGCATGCACCTCAAATTACAAATGGAAATGTGCCCTAGGTGACTTGAGAATGATCTTGAGTTTGAAGTGTGAGCTCATGAAGAAACCATTAGCAGTTGGCGATTTCTCCCATTAGCTAGCCATTATTATGATTATTAGCATTAAATGGCAATTAAAATGAATCAGCGTAGAACTCAATTGAATGCTTCTTTGTTTTAATTAGAAGTAAAAGTCAGAGCTCACAGAGTAGAAATTATTTTAAGATGCAATGAGTGGGTGAGAAGGAAGTGCTCTCTTTCTTTCTAGTGCAAGTGAGATTAATGACCTGTTAATTGTCGTACTGCCAACTGACCATTGATAAATCAAACAAACAGAGCAAAAATACACACCTGCAAGGGTCAAATTAGCCAGTCAGTTGTACTGCTAGAGACACTGACTGTTAGTTTACGTAATACCATTACGAAAGAGCATGCACCACTTCCCGTCAGCGTGTACAACTGCAGATCACCTGTTTTTATGGTTTAGTAATAAATGAGATTATGGCAATAAGTGGATTTATGAGCGTTTTTATCCGGATAACAGTTATTCGGGTTATTTTACCAAAAATCAAGTGACTTATGGTTAGATAAAAAAAGTAGTATATCTCAAAAGTTTGCAGAGAAGTCAATTTAAATGTAATAAACAAATAATTAACACAGACATTAAAAACACAACCTTGGTAACAGACGTAGGAGCAGTTTTTCTTTTCTTGAACTTGAGACTCTTTGCTAATGGCTCAACGGAATGATCAGGTAGTCTTAAGTTGCCCGCTCTACAGGAAACACTTCGTGACGTCGCAATTTGCCGGCGATGCAGAGGACGGAGCTGAAAATCAATTAAGCGTGTGTTTATTCAAATGGCTGCATGATCAGTGTATTGAAGTAAGCAAAGTATTGATGGAAGGAGAAAGCTGAACCAGTGTTTGCTGTGCTGCACATTTATACTGCTCCATCATTGCGCACCAAATGTGTGGTGTGTTGTGCGGCAGTAGGTGCTCTGCCGGTGCCTTATCATTTCATCTGCCGCGCAAGTGTGACTCTCTGCCTGCCTGTGTGCACTCTTTCTCTCCCCAGGTAATAAACGACAAGATGGTAATGATTGTGACTGCAACAAGTGTAGAGTAGAGTAGTACAGTCTACTCTGTTTGCAGCAATGCAAGTGAAGGCAAAGTGCTAGCAGTAACCATCATTACGATGCCAAATGCGCCCTCAACCAGCAACACCAGAGAAGCCAGCATTACTTGTGTCTCTTTTAGAGGATGGTGATGATTCACTGGTAAAACACACACACACACAAACGATCATCTGTGATTGAAACATCAACGCACAGCTGACACCAAATCATCTCGCCGCCTTGACGCCCCCACCACAACCAACCACCACAGCTGATCTTCTTTTGATGAACTTTAACTTTTGTCAACAACATTCAGCAACAACCTTCTGAAATTTTACTGTTTACAAACTGCTTTTGTATCCAAACCATTTGAGAATTCATTGCATCACAATGAAATTCCTCTCATCTAATTTGCTGGGAGTTGTGCTGTTTGCATTTGTCGCCCTTTTAACCTATCAAATGCTGTTTGTGCAGGCTGAAAAGTCCACAACCCATCATGAACCAACGACGACCACACCGAAACCAGACGAGTACAACTGCTCTCGGCACTCTGACTCCTGTGAATCGTGCGTCAAGAACAGCCCCCGCTGCTACTACTGCTCAGCGACTAAAAAATGCGGCGTCTACCCGTTTGACGCACATCCAACGGACTGCACCGATAAGATGTCCGACGTATACTGGAAAACCTGCACCGTACCAAGCAATGTTTTACTCATCGTTTTCGCTACCCTGGGCGGTCTCCTGCTGCTGATCTTTCTCATTCTCCTCACCTGGTGCTGCTGCATCAGACCCTGCGTCCGAAGCTGTCGAGAGCGACAGGAGAACAAGTGGGAACGTAATCGTATGCGAATGCAGGAGATGCAGGGACAGCGAAGGGCTGAGCGACAGCAACAACGGGATGCCATTCGCGCAAAGTACGGGCTGGGCGGAGAGCCGACGTATGATAAGTTTTGAGGGAAAATGACCACTTCACAACGCCTCCTTGCCAACTCTATCTTTACAAACAACAACTACACTTTTTCAAAATCGCAAATGTCACCTAGTCACTAATATTTTATTCTGATTTAAAATGAGCTAATAATTTTTGTCTCTGTATTTTGCTATTAAATTATTTAAAAAATATGGCAAAGTATGGAAGGAAAAATAAAGTTGCAATAAAAGTCCTGACCAGCATTAGAGCAGTAATAACAATGATATAAAAAAAGATATATGGCTGTTTGTCATTAATGATTCGTTCAAATTGAAAAGATCAAAAAAGAAAAATTCAACATTGGACAAACATAGGAATTTTCAAGTAGAATTTAGAGCAATGGTTTGCCTTTAATCTGGTTATTAAAAATATAATTTATATTTATTTGCTTAATATTTACTACTGTTTATGTTTAGTCGATTCTGAAAGAGCTTGAAATGACGGGAGATATGTACACTTTTTTTCCAGGCAGCCTTCACTATAGCGTGGAATGGGACCCATATTAATAAAAGAGAAGTCAATAATAAAAATGGACTTCCGAACGGGTCGAATAGGCAGATTAAAGTGAGTGTGCGGTGTTATTGGGACAATATGTAGTGCTTTGGAATGTATAAACAAACACATGCTTTGCATAAGTCGGCTGGAACGGTGAAAAAAAATAGAAAATAGTGTTTGGGCACAATATTTTTTCTAGCAAATGGCCCTTTTGCACTTAAAAAAGTGAAAACACACAGAAGAAGAGGAGGAGGAGGAGGAATCTGGCTAGACTGGTCGACTGTTAAACCAATTCAACCTAAAGCTGCCCATTCGCATTGGAACGAACATCGGCGTTAAGCAAACAGTTCTCAACAGTAGCAGCAGCAGCAGGCTTAGTCGCCTAATGGGTGACCATTTTGAAAGGTCATTATTCTCCACCGCCTTTTCTTACTCTCTGTGGTCATCATCATATATTCCCATTTTGTACACTTTCTGTTCACTGTGCTGTTGCTTTCCGGTTTCCTGGAACACTTTGAAAACCTTTCTTTTTCCTTCAGTCCGCTCTTTTGTGCCTTCCTGCCTCCTCCGCATTTGCTGTTTCGGTTGGCACTAGCAATTCTGCTGCTGCTGCTCCTTTCGCCGGCCTCATCATTATCCTAATCATTGTCATTATTGTCTGCATCTCTGTTCTTTGCTGTCCTTGTCCACCACTGAACTGTTGTCCACCAGTTCTGTGACCACTGTTACCAGTACAAAAACAGCATCTAAATAAAGTTGAGCAACCGTAACCAGACTGATGAGCAGCCACAATGACACAAAGCGCCTCGCAACAGCCAGCATTCAACAAAGTCTAGGTTCATTATTACAATTTTTATTTTTTACTCCTTGTGCCCCTGCTCTTTTTTTAATTTTTGAATTAATTTAGTTTGAATGTCATTTTTAAATAAAAAAACTAATGCATTACTTTGATTAAAAAATCAATAAGTGAATTTTTAATAAAAATTTTTTTACAAAACTAATGAACAACACATGTTTTTAGTTTTTAACAATTATAATTTTGTCAAACTATTTTCTATGAATATTTTTTAAGCATTTTAAACAGTAGTTTTTTCAAATAACTTTACTTACACAAACCTGCTTTATTCAAATTTTTTCAATACGATTAATAGTATTTATTGTCATTTCTAATCAAAGCACATAAATTAACACACAAAACGATGTGATAACAAAAAAAGTGAATAAAATAACTAGATAAAGTAAAAACAATAAACCATTTGCTTGACTAAAAAATTTTTGAATAACACATGACAAAAGACTTTGCACAAAAATTTTATATTTATTGACTGTAATATTTGTAAGTTGCACTTTTTTATTTTTAATAAGTTTGCATTTTTAATCATTTTTTCTTTACTTTTTTGTTACTATTTTTTTGTTGTTTTTAAAACTTTAAATTTTTTTATAATAGAAAATAAAAATAAAATTTTTTTGAGTGCAGTTATCAAAAATTGGTAAATGAAGTGTCAAAAAAACTAACAACAAAATGTTTGCCAACAATTTCAAGATAAATAGTTTTTAAATAGATTAATTTTATTTAAGATTCAAAGAGTTGCCTTCTGGTTTTGAATTCAGTTTCAAGTTTTTACACAAAAAAATTAGTTTTATATGGACTAGACTAAATAAATTCTAAAGTATGCCAAATGAATTTTCAACACTCATTTTTGTGAAAAGTTTTTTATTTTTATATTAAACCAAGCAACAAAAACTGTCATTTTAATCAGGCCACAAAATATAGATTTTATTTAAGAATTTATTTCACCAAACGTGCAAAGTAATGTTTCTTGAACCAAATCTAGTACATTTTGTTCAGTAGGTCTTCAGTAATTTTTTGTACTAGGTAATAAGTCCTAGGTTTGGGGCAAACTCAAGTTATGACCATTTTTCTAAGACCGGGTTTACAAAGTGGGCGGTCTTTAAAAAAAGCACTGTAAACAAAAGGTTAGCGTTTGATAGTGCTTTTATTAAAATAAGCCCCGCTCCTTTTTCAAAAAGTTATTTCACTGCAGCCTATGAGGAAAATGGCTTAAAACTGGTCATTGAAAAATGGTCATAACTTGAGTTTGCCCCAAACTTAGGACCTATTACCTAGTACAAAAAATTACTGAAAACCTACTGAACAAAATGTACTAGGTTTGGTTCAAGAAACATTATTTTGCTCGTTTGGTGTTTGAATATGAGAAAATTTTAAATTATTTTATAAATTGTTTTTAATAATTTTGTAAATTTCTAATTATAATTATGAACCCTATGCTAATGACATTTTTTATTTTTAGAGTATATCATTTACTATGAAAGCAAATGAAAAGTTTTGCTATAATTAATAGCCGTCATCTAAAATGCTTCAAAATAAACAATTGAACAATTTGCCATTGTCAGTGAAGTCGGCTACTGAGTTAAGCAGCATAGTGAATCTTGCGCTATGTTGTCATTTTAATTAAAAGTGATCCATTGACAGTGATAATCACACCAATCATTTTAGAGGCAAAGTTGAACAGTGTGTTCATAAAACGTCAGGGAGTACTGGTTTAAGAGTTATAATGGCAATTAGTCATGTGTAACGCACCAAAAAAAACTTTTTAGCTGAGTAAAGTTGATGAGTTGCATATAAACAAACTTTTATAAAAAAAATTTGATCAAGTAGCACCCAAGATGACTATGTGACAAGTAAAACCTGAATCAGTTTTTGTTACTTTCAAAGTGTTAATCTTTTTCTCTACTGATAACTAAAAGTGTCTGCATGATATATGAAGATGCAATGAACTTTATCTGCGGGAGTCCCTCCTACACAATATTCAGCTTTTCTACCTCTCTGGTTTTCAAGTTCACCAGCTACTTTATGATTTATGTCGCTTCAATATTGCCCTTGCTTATTTTCTGCTAAGTAGACTCGGCCTCCTTGCCAGCATGGATTAGCCACGGGGTTGGGCAGTGTACGTAATAAGCAGAAATGGAGTTAAGTGTAGTGGCACCGACCAGTGAATGAGCAATATTTCAGCAGTATGACAGCAAACACTAGGCGACTCAAAATCTCCAAATTAAGCATTACATCAGTCAGTCTAAGTTAATCCAATTATTAACCCTAAGAAGACGCTGCTCTTGCACTTCTTTTTAAGTTGTAACTCCCAAAACACAAATTTGGTAAATAATTTCTTAATCTGTTTTATTTTGAATTATTAATCAATGCCTCCAACTCTATCGGCACTGAAATGGCTGTTCATCACAAAAAATATTTAATTTACTTTAGTATTTGCCTACACATAATAACAGCCTGCCAGTAACTGGAAAAAATTTATTTACCATCTAAGAAAGCATCAGAAAAGGAGTTTGGTAAATGTAACCATTTAAATAATTAGTAACAAGCATTTAGCTCTTTGAATGCTAACTTGGCTAATTTGTCGTACCTGTTCACATTCACTATTACTTCTACATTCCTTCAGGCTGTCAATTACAAAAAAAATTTTTTGTGAGTAAAACTAATCATTGCAAACTGCATTCATTATTTTGTAAAGTTTTTAAAAAATTATTTTTTAAAACATTGTATCAATAAACCAATATAATTGTGCTCTCATTTTGACTAAATATGGGTTGATAAAGTTTCAAGAAAATTTAGCATGACTCTAATTAACTGGTCAAAACATAATTAATTACTTTTCTGATGCTTACTCGGGTATTAGTTATAAATACAAATGACTTCTATTTGGAAAACCTAAACGTAACAGAAAAATGAAAAGAAATCTAATTATGGTAATGACAAAACCTAATTAGGCAAATTGTATGAGTTGCTGATATTGCTGCTGGCAACTATGAATTTATATTACTTTTGCTTGACTAAAAAAGATCAAGAATCAATCTTGTTCAATTGATTGATTCATTAATCATTAAGCCAGCAAACTGTTTTACTTTTGCAACTAAAAAATTGTTTTGTCACACCTTACAAAAAAATATAACAAAAATATTTTTTTATCTTTTAGCAAATTGAGTTTGTCATTTTAGGAGTGTTCTAACGCAAAAAATGTTTTAAAACTTTTGGTCTAATGAACAGTTATTTACAGTAGTAAATTATGACGTTAAAAACAAAAGTTAATTATAAAATTAAATTTTTGGTAATTAGCAAGAGAGTTCGAGTTTGAGTAATTGTCTAAATTATACAAAGATAAATTGGGTTGTGAAAAGTCATTTTACATTCATAACGTTTATTTAAATGTTTATTAAGTTGTTAATATAATGGTATATTGTATTTCATTGAGAGCTAACAAAGTTTGTGCGTATTTATCGAGAGATTATTTCTTGAAAAATGCAGTCTAAAACTAGACTGAAAACATAAAGGGTTTTTTGCCAAAATTAATAGAGCACTGCTGATCCTCGTAGAGGCTAGCAGCTGGGAAGTACGGAACGGCAAAAAAGTTACCCTCAACAAAGGGCGCTTTGATGGGCACCCCGTTCCAGAAGAAAGTGACTGACTTTTCGCTAACATCACTCTTCACACCGATCACATCGTGTTCCGTCCACTGAGATTCCATTGGCACCGGAAATGCAATTCCATCATGCCAGATGCAACGGTTATAGCCGTCCAGAGCAATAGAGAACGGATCTGAGCCCAGTTTTCTCGTCTTAATGTCTGCATGCTCACTGGCCAGTCCAATGCGCATCTCACCGTCGGTGTGAATGACCATCTCGTAGTAGAAGACATCGAGGACAAATGACCAGCGGACACTCTGCCAGTCTTCCTCACTTCGGGCGCACAGCAGGTCAGTGGTGGTAAAGAGCTGTTCGGTCTTGTCCACTGGCAGCTTCTGGCAGTGGGCAAAGGTGACTCGTTTCTGGGCTGGACTCACTTCCGATTTGCTGCGCTTAATGTTCGCCGTCAGTGTCTCGTGGTGGCGAATGGAGATGTAGTCGTTGGAGATGGAGATGGCCAACTTCTGGTGAGGCCGCCGCTGCATCAGCGAGTTGTGGGAGACGAACGAGCAGTGCTGAATATTGGAAGCCATGCCGAGGCTGATGGTTGACAGTAAACAAATGAGTAGCAGAACGACAACAACGGTTTATAGCTGGCTTGATTTGATTGGAGTTTTATTTTTAAGAGAAAAAAATGTCATAAAGACAAGTCTCAAGTGTCACGCACAACAAGTGGCAGTTGTGTTATCTTATTTTTCTCTCTCGTTCCTTCTTAAAACTGCACAGAAGTCTAGAGTTGTGTTTTCTCCACAGTTGCAGTGTCAAGAGACTGCGCAGCGGCAGTATCCGCCACAGCAGCAACAACAGCAGAGGCAGTAGACATTGTGTGATCTCTTATCTGCACTTCAAATAGAAAAAATAAGGGAGAACGATCAGTGACGGTGTGATGGTTACTGCGCTTATCCAAATGTAAGTAGACAGTGCACAAACAGCCGTACATTTATATACACTTGCAATCCTACTCTGCATTAGAAAAGGCAGGCACATGTACTAATGCCCAATTGACGACTCGGTAACCGTTGTGATAATATTGCCCAGACAAAGGGAAACAGTTAGTTACTTGGTTGACTGCTTGGTAAGGCGAGTTGGTTGGCACGGACGCTGAGTTGCTAATCGAAGGTGAATATTATCCTTCTCCAAACATTGCCGAGTTATTGTGCGAACTCACCGCCTTCAAACTGCTGACATATCAGAACGCCAATCAGCACATAACAGTTTCAATCGTCATAGTTTTGTCAATAATACACAAAACAAAAGCAAATTAAACAAATACATTTTATTAAGAATACTGATGAAAACTTTTTGCTGAGTAAAAGTCAATTTCATTAGATTTTTCAATAAATTTGTTGTTTAAAAATATTTATTTTAGTTAATAAATAATTGAGAGCAAAACTTTTAAAACAAAGATATTTATTAATTATTTTCAGTGTGAAAGAACAAATCACCATCTCAATTATTTATTAGTAAACTGAAAATATTTGAAAAACTGTGTGTATGTGTTTAGTGAAAAGCAAATGAAAAGAAGCAATTGGTAAACTTTTGAGCACCTAATGGGTAGTCATCAGGCGGGTCAATATTATTAGTAGATAAAAGTGACCAGTTTTAGTGACAATTGAATGGAAGTGAAAACACATACACACTAGTTAATGTATTCATTGCTAAAGTAGAGAACAAATTCAATCAAGCGAGAATTAAATTACAATTATAAGTGTGCACAAACACAATCAGACGGTCTCAATTGACGGCTACCAATATTTCCTATTCCTCCCACACAGGTCCAAAATTTTGGGACAAACTAATCAAGTTGGTCGCTCAATTGGTACGAGAATTTGGCAAAAGTAAACAGTTAGCAAAGTACATCAAGAAATTGAATTGCTTATAACGAGAAGCCATTCAATAAAAAAAAGTTTCATTAAGCCAAATTAATTTGACCAGCCAAAATCAGTGACAATTGAGTCTATTGAGATGTTTTTCTGAAATTTGATGATTTTATTTTCTAATTACTGATAAAAATAAAAATTTAATGCAGTAAAATATCTTAAATAAATTTAAATTTTTTTTATAAATGTACATATTATAAAAAGAAACTTATTTATAAAGTTAAAAGTTTTTAAAAACGTATTTTTTAAAAATGTTTTAAAAATATTTTTTTTTTGTTAAAAACAAAATTAAAAGTTAGCGTTTATCATTATTAAAAATACTCATTTTTAATTTAAAAAATAGATATGAACAAAATTAATAAAATTAAAATGATTGATTAAATTATTTTTATTTTTTTAAATTATGTTTTGAAACTCAAAATCAAAGTTGTAAAAACTTAAACTAGTTTAGTTTTTTTATTAAAAAACATTTAAATAAAAAAAACTGTTGCAAAAGCTAAAAATGTTCAATTTACTCAAAACCATTCATTTAGCATTTTCAAGCAACGTATTTTAATAAAATGTAAAGCTTTAGGTTTGTTGAATTCATTTACATTTATTTAAATTGATCAAAATGCTTAAACTAACTAGAATTATAGAAAGTTTATTAGAGAAAGTGTTTCATAATTGGATTAAGCAGATTAAAAAGCATGTCAACTACAAGGTACGTATGTTAAATAATTTTAGTGTTTTTAAATTAATTTTTACAATTTTTTTATTGATTAAAAAAATGAAAAACAGAAAAATACTTAAACAAACGTAAAGTTTAATTTTATTTAGTTAATCTTTGAATAGTTTTTTGCTATTAACTAAAGCGTACAACATGCAGAGGCAACACTTTCATGAGAAGCTCTTTTGGCAAGAAGTAAAATCATTAAAGTCATTATTTTGTGAGAAAGTTCTCACGCGTAATTGCAATTGACTTTAAGGTACGCATGAGTTTCTAAGAAGTTTGCAGCCAATACAGAAGGATGACATTTAGCATCTTTTTATTTTTAATAAATAACCAAAACCAAATAAATGCTATTATTGGCACTGTTTCAGTTCTATAAATAAAGTTTTTCAACATTACAAAAATATACATGAATACAAAAATTAACATTGTTCAGCATCACCCGATATTCATAAGCTAGGTACAGGCAAATCTCACACTGTCGATAAAAAACGTCTGCACGATTTATCGACA
>JAALOO010000911.1_pt2 | contig 17315 bp, 16 predicted proteins | sample 7257641 | NCBI WGS metagenome assembly JAALOO01 (sample SAMN14085613, study PRJNA598686) | mite metagenome | biome: ENVO:01001000; feature: ENVO:01001002; material: ENVO:01001226; isolation source: single female mite from University of Michigan culture on fish food culture... ...
GAGAGAGAGAGAGAGTGAAGAAATTAACTGCCTCTATGCATGCCCTCTCCTCCCCTCGCTCAATTGAATTATCGCGCAAACAAACACTGCGACGATTGAAAAGGAACGAGTTAGGGGGAAAAGATGTGTGAAAAGCGACCTTTTGTGAAAGAGCATCTCAAACACTGATCACACACAGTTCAGAAGCAGTTCGACAGTTTTAGTGCGACAAAAGGCGTGTTTGTGTGTGTGTGTGTTCAAGTTCGGTGTGTTGATGTATTTTAGTAGTAGTAGCAGTAGTAACTTGGACACATCGAGGCGAGTGCAGGACGTTTTGTTTAAAAAAACACAACTCTACGCTCTAAATCTTGGCGACAATTATGGATTGCAAGTTCGACAGACGATTTCGCCACGTGTCCAGCGCAGTGTACCGCTGGGTGGACGACTCGGCGTCCAAGACGAGCACTTGGTTCACCTGGTCAATGCGACCTTGAATGGCTCTGTAAAGATCAGTGGTGAATAGGGAGAAACCTAGAATGAGAAACCTGACCACTTACTTGTCAAGAATGCAGGACACCAGAAGGCTTTCCACGTCAGACACGTCAATGTTGAGCTCTTTGGAGATGAACGGAATCTGAATGCGAGTGTACGGCTTGATGAGCTTGATCAGAACCTGGGTGCGAATGTTGGAGAGTAGATCTGAACAAGAGTGTGAGTTTAGTCAAATGAATGTTTGAATGAGAGTGAGCTTCCAAAACAAACCTTCAATGTGCTCCTTGATGAACGGATCGTCCATTATGGTGCGGCGATTTTCACGGAGAATCTTCTCAAATTCGTTAATATCATTGTTCTGGTAGGCATTCACCAGATTGGTCATGGCCAGAATTTGCTTATCATTTTTGTACGGCTTTGCCTCTTGAGAGTCAAACGGATTAATGTCCGACTTCATCAACATGTTCGCCAGCACCAGATACTTCAGACAGGTAGTACGCCGAGGTGAGCCAGATTCATCGTAGTTTTTGAAGGCCTCGAAGAAGTCAGTGTGCGCCTTTTCGTACACAGCTTCACGCAAGTGCATCTTTCCACCACATTCTAAGGAAATTGGCAACAGTTAAAAAACGGTTCACTGCAAATAACCAACAAACCTCGGATGACACCCATGATTAGTGGATGAGGGATTGCTGACTTGATGTGAAGGGACTTTTCGTACAGTTTCTGCAAAATAAGGAAGATTAGCTACAGTGTAAATTGGTAGACTAAACATACCTTAAGCTTTTTGTTGTTCTTCTGTGCGGTGTACATTTGAATTTCAAGGGCGTAAATCTCCAACAGTTGCGTTCCCTTCTTCAGATCATCTGAGCCATCTTCATTCTGACAGGAGAGGTGCAGCTGCTTCAGTATTTTGGACAGCTTCTTGTAGTCTTGAACATCAAAGTACAATTTGCCCAACTTGATGTTTGTCTTGAACCATAGGCGCTCGTTTTTGGCGTCTTTCAACGCTTCAAGCGTAGTTTCGTAAAAGTTCTGCAGTAGCTCCATGTTTTTAGAAGTGGAGATGTAATCGAGAATCGAGTTGATCGACTTTTCCGAGTAGTTTCGGGTGACAGCCGACTTGATGTAGGTGAGAAATACTTTGTAGCGGTTCATCATTTCATTAAAATTTTGCTAACCAAAAAAAGAAAATATTAGCATCAAACAAAAACAATACGGTAAGGTTCAATGTTACCAGTTTGAAATTGATTTTGATCATCTGTTTGAGAGCCTTGAAGCCCCACTCTCCCTTTTCGCCATTTTCAATGTCCAGCACCTTCTGAAAGCTCTCCAGTGCTTTCTGCGGATTGTCCGCCTTCAGTGACTTTGAGTTGTAGTACTGATTCTCCAAGTCAACATCAGGCTCTGAATTGGAGTCTTCGGAGTATTCCTAAAACGATATAGATGAAAGATGAAAAACACTTATTTCACCTATCACACATTGACTCACCAGATCATAGTCCTCATCATCGTCGCACATGAAATCATCTTGATCAGACATCTTGGCAACAGCAGCAGCAACAGCTGTGAAGTGTCAACCAGTGGAAATATAAGCAGTCCTCTTCTTCAAAGCACTCCGCTGTCAGTTAGAATCGGTTTAAGCAATGTGGTAGAGAACGCCGAAAGAACCGGTGATGACCGAGATTCAGCGAAAGCAAGCACTGACTTCACAACACAACAGAGCAGCGCAAACACAAACATCACGACGTTACGTCTTCTGTGATCACCCCTTAAGATCAACCAGAGAAAATTCAAATTCACCAGATACCGGTACTCTGGATGCTAGAAATGTCTAATGGAAAATCATCACAATATGTCTTTCCACTTTAGTAACGTAACCCGATGACCTGAAGTATCTCCTGAGTCCCGAAACTTCACCCGAACCCGAGGGTTCGCCGTACTCTGTGAATGGTCCTCCGCGCATGTGAACTTTCACAAAGAGTGAGAGAGCGAGAGCAAAAGAGAGAGAGAGAGAAAAAGCGCTTGAGCGGCTTCTGTTAGTCAAACGTCTTGAGAGTCTCAAGAATACCACAAAAAGACGAAATTCACTTTGATCTCAATTCAATCTCGATTCTCTTGTAAACCGCCATGGCGAGTGCAGAGACGGCGACCATGTCCAACCCTGAAGAAGTGTCACCATCGCTTTCTAGCCAAGTTCTAGAGCAAAGCTTCGGCGATAAGGAACTGGTGCGCCGAATCAAGGCTTCAAAAGTTCTACTTGTGGGCGCCGGCGGCATTGGCTGCGAAGTGATAAAAGGCCTTCTGCTGAGCGGCTTCGAAGATATTACCCTCATCGATCTGGACACTATTGACGTCTCTAACCTGAACCGCCAGTTTCTCTACAACAAGACCCATGTCGGCAAGAGCAAGGCCGAGGTGGCGGCATCAGTGTCGGTGGAGCGCTTCTCCCATCGCGATCCCCAAACGAATGAGCCTATCTCAAAGGTGACGCCCATTCGCGGCTCAATCCTCTCGCTCGACTACAACAAGGAGTTCTACAAACAGTTCACCTTCGTCATCAACGCTCTGGACAACAACATGACTCGCGTTCACGTGAACCGAATGTGCTTGACGGCGAACGTTCCGTTGATCGAGTCGGCTTCTGCCGGCTACTATGGAAACATTAAGATGATTCTGGGCGGTGTTACGCCTTGCTTCGAGTGCGAGCCACCCTCTAAGGACGAGAACACCTACGCCAGCTGCACTATTCGAAACACTCCTTCGCTGCCTATTCATTGCATTGTTTGGGCCAAAAACTTATTTGCTCAGCTGTTTGGCCAATCCGATGAAGACATTAGCCCGGATGTTTCCGACCCCAAACTGATGTCGGCTGAAGGTGAAGAGACTTCAGTTCAGAATGGAGTCGCCCAAACTAATGGTGATTCAGGTACTTTATTTGCTTGATCTAGACGATATTGTAGATTTTACATTTGTTTTCTATTTCAGATCAACAACAGCCAATGTCTACGCGGACTTACGTCGAAAATTCCGGCTATGATCCAAAAGTATTGTTTGAAAAGATTTTTTTCAAAGACATTATCTACCTCAAAAAGATGAAGGACTTGTGGAAAAACCGAAAGGCGCCTAAAGAATTGAGTTACGATGAAATCTTTTCTGGTGCAGGAAAGTTTGAAGACAACAGTGACAACTCATCTAATGGAACCGAGTCTAACTTTGTTATTCGAGACCAGAAGAAGTGGGACATTTACGAGTGCTTGGAGGTTTTCAGAGACAGCCTGGACACGCTTAAAAAACGTCTCACAGAAAAGCTAGTGATTGAATGGGACAAAGACGATGACGCTGCTCTGGACTTTGTCACTTCAGTGTCCAACTTTCGCTCATACTGCTTTGGCATTGATCGCAAGTCAAAGTTTGAAGTAAAGTCTCTGGCTGGTAACATTATTCCCGCTATTTCAACGACCAACACTATCGTCGGAGGCTTCGTCATCCTCGAAACCATTCGTCTTCTTTCGAGCCTACTTCCAGAGCGCGTTTGGAAGAACGCTGATGTAGACACCACCAAGCTGGACGCTGAGAAGCTAAAAGCTGAAGCCGCTACCATTAAAAAGAACACTTTCTGGGGGTACATTTTAAACAAAAAGGCGAACTCTTCTCGTACGAAAGTGGCCATCGAGTGGAGCAACAAACCGAATCAAAGCTGCCTCGTGTGCTCCTCTGATATAAAGGAGATTGTCGTCGCACTTCCACTCTCAAAGACTACCTTGGGTAGTTTTGTCAAGCAAGTGGTCAAGGATAAGTTCAAAACCATTGCCCCTGACATTAGCGTTCTCGGCACCAGCATCATGCTCTGGGCGGATGATGAGGACGAGGAGGAGGACGGCGACGAGGAGGCGCGCGAAAAGATTCTCTCCAGTTACCCTTTCATGAAGGACGGCGTCACCCTGTCGCTCAGAGATCTGGAGCAGAACTTTGAAGTGCGAATGCTGGTGAAGGACATTGAATTTGATCCGGAGGAGAATGACGGCCTGACCTTCAAGGTCTTTAACCAGTCGGAACTGGACGACATCATCACCGATGCAAAGAACAGTACAACAGTAGAGACCAATGGAAAAGCAGGACCATCAACAGTAGCCGAACCATCAGCCTCTTCAAGCAACGCGTCGGCGGCACCATCAGTGATCACCGTTGACGAGGACGAGTTTGTCTGCCTCGAGGACGAGCAACAACAGCTGGCTGCTGCAAGGCCTTCAATGGTGGAGCCCAACGACGACGACTTTGAAATCATTGAAATGTCTGAGCTGGAAGGCATGGAGACCCGCAAATCGACCACCAAGCGGCCAATCGGCGGCGATGACCTGATCATTCTGGACGACGAGGGGACGAACAACAACGGCAACAACACAGAGCAGAACGGCAACTCCGAAAGTAACCAAACTCCCACCAAACGCATCCGAACCAATTGATGATTACTTCACTTGAAACACTCGTTTGATCTTAAAGCGGATACATCCTAACACACAGCAGCGGCACTTCTTTACTCATTACACAAAAAAATTTTCTATTTTTTCAAATCACCAAGTATTCTCACAATGAACCCACACACCACAATTTTTCCGTCATTTCTTTCTCGTTGATTTCCGCCACCTTTATATAAAAAAATTGTGCTTTAATACGGCCACGTTACAGCGAATAAAAACCAACTATTTAATATTCGAAAAGAGGTTTGAAAAGGAGGCAAAACAGCTGTTGTTGTTGTTGCTCACTGTTGGTTACGAAAAGAAAATGGACAACGATCTGGTCGATGACTCAGGACTCTCAGCTGGCATGTACATCCTGGCCGTCTTTCTGGGCATCCTCTTTCACGCCGTCTTTGTGCTCACCGCCTTTCTCGACCTATTCAACTGGGACTGGTGCTTTGGAGAGGCTGATAATGGTGGTGATGGCAATGGCGATGAAGGTGGCACTTCCTCTGAACACTCACGAAGACAGGCAAAAACAACGATTGGAAAATAAAGCAGTTTTTTATTGGCAAATAAATAGTATGTGTGTGTGCTTCGTGTTCAAACATTTGATAACAGGGCTTGCTGGTAACAAAAGGTGATGAAGAAAGACAGGTTGAATTGCCACACGTTGGAAGTCTCGGTGGTGGGATGGGACTACTACTGCTGGAGGTGGAGGCTGAGGAATGTCGAAACTCGGTTGGAATGTCTGTTTGTGATGTGTGCTTGAATAATCTGTGTCAGCATTGTCTGTGTATTGGATGTGTCGCTTTGTCTTTACAGTCGCTCGCTAGCTTCCTTGTTGATCTGCGGCGGGACGTTTATGTCGAACTTCCAGTAGTAGTACGGCGGACCAGCGGTGAAGCAGACCTAAAAGGAAAGAGCGTTAGAAATGGCAAAGACCCATCACCTAGGAAGAAGCGAAAGACCACCACTACCTTTCGATCGAGAATGCGGTCCATTCGATTGACGTAGTACATGATGTAGAAGTTGCACATCTCATCATTGCCGGTGCTGCCGATGTTCACCGTCTCGTCGAGGAAGTTGTACATGGTGCAGCGAGCGGCCACCCAGTCGCCCTGTCGAATCGTCAGCGGCCGCCTCACCGGGTAGAACATCTGCGGCTTCTGCGGGTCGCCCTTGCCGATCATCGTCCACTGGAGGGTGTCCTGGTCGATGCGGTACCCGGTCACCACCTGGCCCAGCTTGTGCGTGTGCGTCCGAAAGGCGAACGGGTGAATCTCGATGGGCTCCTCATTCGGACAGGCCGCCTCGAAGTGTTCTGTGGTGTGTTGTTTGGTGTTTGGTGTTTGGTGTTTGTGAAGATCAAATGTGTACCCATGTTAGTTTTACTGTTTGCTGCCCACCTCCCCGTCACTCACCGGTGGTCTTTCCGTTAATGCGTCCGTCAGTGGCCATCAGGAGGACACCGGCCAGTTTGTTGATTCTGAACGCAAAAGGGTAGGGGAAGGAAGGGAAGTGCATGTTTAGTATTACAGTTGTTATTGCAAAGGCGTTCTTATTGACACTCACTCGTTGTTGTCTTGTGGCAACATGCGTAGCGTGATGCCGGAGTGGTCCACTTCACCTTCTGTAGGGCAGGAAGACATTTAGCTTTTTCTCTCTCTCCTATCATCGTGAACCTTTTAATAGTTTTGCACAACGTCACTCATTCGTTCGTCATAAAGGCTCTCTTTGCCTTCTAATTACTACCCAGGAAGGAAGCTTCTACTTACTCTCGACAAATCGATGCACATGTGCGTAGTGCACCTGCAGCACCAGGTAGTCAATCTTGGTGCCCTGGCCCACCTTGAAGCCCACCCCCTGGGGCATCTTCAGCGCCGGAGCGTCCATCGCCCAGCTGTACACTATCTGCGACTGGCCGTCCTTGCAGATGGGACTGCGCGGGAAGATGGCCTCCTCTGCCTCGCCCTCAGTGCTGGGCGCCATCTCGCCGCAGTCCCACACTGCCCTGGGCGTGTCCCGTTCGGCGTATCCCGGGTGCTCACAACCGTAGATCAGAATGTGGTGGGCCGTCTCCTTGGTCGCATTCGGCAGGTACTCCACGATGAACTGGTGAGAGTGGTGGGGCATGCGAAAGGCAGTGCACAGGTACGTCTCGGGCTAGAAAAGGATTTAGGGAAAGATTGTGGGTTGTTTCGATAACTAAACACATCTCACTTACCTTCATGGGCTGCACATCAGGCATCAACAGGGGAAAGTAGGAGCTTCCATCGTAGGATGATGCATCCTGAGACTGGCTGCTGCTGACTGCCTGCAGACAGAGACAGGCGAAAGTGACCAGAAGAAGTTTCATTGCGATTGCTGCCATCTTTGCCATCTATCAATAGTTGACTGACTGAGATCAGAAGGAGTGGGTGATGAACTGAGGGGATTGACTGTAGATTGACTATGTGATTTGGTGAGGTTATCAGGTGATCACTTGATTCAATGCGATCACAGGTCAGGTAACGGTACTCTCAAGTCCTTCAGTTAGTGGTGAAGCAGCAGTGGAAACAGAAGATGCTCTACTGAGGAGGCATTGTGCATGGTGAGGGGTGAAAGAGAGAGAGAGAGAGGGGTGATGAGGGTGATAGGAAGCTGCTAACTGTGCTGAAACAAACACTTCTACAAGCTGAAGTAAAACAGTCAGTCAGTCGGACAGTCGTTTTTCGTCGGAGTAGTCCAACGTGGAGTGAGAGCAGCAGCAGCAGCAGCAGTTGCAGCAGTAGCCTGAGAATCCTGTTTTGTTGCTTGGTGGGCGCACAATGAGAACACAGCCGCCATTCACTACTTCACTCACTCGCACACACTCACACACACACTTGACATTTGCTCGGTTGGCCACTCTTGCGCCGATATGCTGGTTGGCTAGTTGGCTAGTTGCTCCAATGGTGGTGGATCACCTGCGATGCCACACGGAGCACACTCTATCCCTCTCTGCCTCTCTCCGCAGTTGTTGCCACCAATGTTGCCAGTATTCCCTTTATTTTCCCACTGATTCTTGTGGCGCCCAACGAACAAGATATAGAAAGGATATGGAGCGTATATAGTATACAGTCGATACACTAACGAGCACAGCTGTACAGCGGAAATGTGTCTTTCCCCGCACCAGTGTTCCTTTGCTGTTGCTGATGACGTCAATCGAAAGTAGAAGAGAAGAGAAGAAGCGTTAACAGCGCTGGAGATTTCGGTATGTTTGGACGATGATCTTAATTTAGGCTCTCTTCGATCACTACGTTGCACCTGTTAGTTGGAAGTGTGCAGCGGCGGTGGCTGCTCTTGGCAAAATCGGAGTCTTACAGTGGAAGACCCAAAGTGTTCCTTCTGTACGTCTGTTTGTTTAGACAGAATTACCAGTTATCACAGCGGCAACAGCAACAGCTAACAGTTGTGCTATCATCAAACGCAGTATCGAAGCACTATTTGTAATCAGTAGAAAATACCGCATAAGCTGCCGTCAAACAAAGGACATATCGAAGCAGGGCACAAGTGGTGCTCAAATGTGGCTAAATAGTATTGTACAGACATGTGGACAACAGTGGACAGTGGATAGCTGCTGATGATGGCAACACAGGGAAACACAGTCGGCGATTGCAATGTTAATGATTCGAAGGTCGACCACTTTATCGGCGATCTTCATCGGTGGCATTGAATTGGATAGCTGCAGTGAAGGAAAAGAGAGAAAGCTGTGTGGACAGTCTTCAATTAGTTCTTACAGCCGTGAAGAGGAATCCGCTGCTGTCTGAGGTAGTCTCGGTGCTTGCGAACCATCGACCAGACGGGCACGGCGATGATGGTGAAGAGGACAAAGACGCTGCCAATGATCAGTGAGGTGGCCAGCAGAGGCGGCGTGTCGACGATGCACCGACTCTGGTTGAGCAGATCCAGCTGAGTGCTCTCCGGACATCGACACAGGCGGTCAGGGGCGCAGTACTGCGGCACCACGTTCAGGTCATCGCCCGGGGCAAAGCGGAGCAGTGGGTCAACATCAACATCTTGATTGGCCTTCTCCGTCTTCTGGTCGGCTTCTGATCTGCCAGCCAGCTTCAGTCCGCCAGCGAAGCAGTCCTGGTCCAGTTCGCACCGGCTTCGGCAGATCTGATCCACCGGATCGAAGACTTGCTTCTTCGCATCCTCTCCGCACTGACACTGCGCCCTGATGCAGAGGATCTTCGGATTTCGGTGGAGCGACTGAAAGGCGCGTCGCTCCTGAAGCTGCCGCCTCGGGTTGGGCTCCTCACTTTCGCCGGTGATCAGCTGCAGCAGATTGCGCAGCACTGGATTGCAGTCGCTGTGCTTGCTGCAGTTGCTGTTGGCTTGAGGTGACAGCTGCGGTGACAGAGTGACCAGGGTGGAAGTGAAGGAAGTTCGGTTCAGATTAGGAGTGATACCCTCTAAGGCAGTAATTAGTAAGAAGAAGACAGTAAACACGGCTACTTGGGCAAACATTGCTCTGGCTTTTTGTTGATCAGCTTGTGTCAACAGCTACAGTTTTTTTTCACTTGTGTCGTACTCATCAGCATTGGCATTGGCACCTACTTTGCTCCTCTACCATGGTAATTATCGCCACCAAATGATGCTACGCTATTTTTTTGAAATGATCATCCACGGAATGCCGTAACGCTCTCTACGGGTGCGCCATTTGACGGCAAAAAATCAAATGTTTTCAAATAGAGATCATGTTTGAAAGTTGAGATGAAGATGTTCCTGCTTACTGCATTGCCGATTCTGTACCTCAATGACACTGTAAAAGCACATTCTACCTTGTGGCAGAACAATGTACACCTTAGAGGAGCGCGTCTTCATCGTGGAGCACTGCTTCCGAGAAGGCGACAAATACAACCAAACGGTGAAAGATTTGTTTAGGAAGCGGTTTCCCAAAAAGCTGCTGCCACATCGAGACTCAGTACGGGACATGATCAAGCGGTTCAGGACGACGGGCTCTGTGATTGATAAGCATCGCTCTGGCAGGCCAAAGAAGAAGAAGGAGAATGCCGTTCCAGCTGTTGAAAAGAAGGAGCAGTCTTTAGGAGCTGAAAGCAAAACTGCCACATTGTCGCAAAAGGATATCAGTGATTCGGAGCCAGTGTCAGTGGAACAACTGTGTCAACAACTGCCATCGCAGTCTGCCACTTCAAACAGCGAGCCAGAACAGCAGCTAGCAACAGCACTCCAAACCATCTCAAAAGATGCCAAACAAGCACATTTGCAACAAACATTTGAAACGGATTTTTAAATGTAAATACAGCACAATCCTGTAAATATATCTTGTAAATATGAAAAATTGAATTCATTACAAAGGCAGTAAAGTGTATCATTGATCATCGTTATTCCACTGCCGAGATCATTTTAGGTTCAATTCATGCGTTGTGGGTTCTTCATTTTGTTACCAGTGATCCACGAAGTCTGTCAGGACGACTCGATCTCCATCTCAAGTGGTTTGACATCGATTTCCTCGCCAATCTCCGGCTTAACTTGGATTTCCTCTTCTCGTTCATGCGCCAGTGAGGTCAGCATTGCCTGCCTGTTTCGATGGGCCTTTCGCACTCGACAGAGAAGGTGCTCCAAGTTGCTGCGCTTGTACAGGTCGGCAATGTGCGGATTCTGGTCCAGGGCCTCGTCGATGACCTCCTTGATGCGACGGTGCGGATTGTTGCACACCTCCTGGCGCATCGCATAGTCCAGCTTCATCTTGTCGATGAACTGCGGATCACTCTGGTGGTTGTGCTGGTCGTGCTGCGAGATGATTCGCCCGTTCTCCGTCTGCAGCCGAGCCGGACAGCCGATCTTCTGGTGTTCATAGCAGCGCCAGTAGTCCTTCTCGTTGATGACGCGGTCGCGCATGAAGAGAAAGCCGCCAAAGTTTATGTTAGTCGGCAGCATTGACTTGAGCGAGTAGACAAACTCCGGCTCAATGGACGGCTGAAAGTACTGGACGATCTTCGACTGGTATCGCCGTGGATCGATGCACAGCTGCGGATGTCGCTCGGCGCTCTTTCGCAGCATCTCCTTCTCCTCGTTCTTCACCTTGAGCTTGAAGCGCTTACGAAAAAGCAACGCCTGCGCCATGAACTGCTTCACCTGGATGATCTCTCGCAAGCGTTCACTGCTCTTCGCCAGCTCAATCGCCACGAACTTCTTCAGGTCGCTGTCCTTGTCGTGCACTTTCATCGCTCTGATGCGCTTCTTGACGCGCTCCTCCAGCTGGTACTTCTCCACGATGGCCTGCTCCGCCTGGTGGTTGTGCTCGTTGATGAAGGACAGCACATGTCCCTGGGCGTCCGTCACCACCCGGCAGGTGCACTTCTCCAGGTGACGCTCCAGACAGCCCCAGTAGCTCTTCACCTCGTCGGACTTGTCCTTGCGCACTCGGTCTCGGTTGAAGAGGTAGCCCTTGTACTCCAGCAGCTTGTTCTTCTGCCGACTTTGCACAAAGGTGCCCTTTGGCTTTTCTCCACTCTCCAGGTCCATTTGGTCTGTCAGGCTTGGGCGTGTGTCGCTGCAGGGAAAATAATTTGCCAGTCAGTCGTTGATGAAATAGAAAGTCGCAGAGCTGATTTTTTGTTTACCTATGAGCGGATTTAGGACATTTGTACGTTAGCGCAACGGTGCTGCTGCCGCTTCAGTGGCGCCACAGCGAGCCACAGCTCTTTTCTGAAGACGCGATTAAAGAGCGCTCAGTGTGTCAGTGTGGGGCAAAACAAACAAACGAAAAGGCGCCATTAACTTCGTCACAGCTTCACTCTTCACGTTTCACCTGACGCAACAGATGCAACACACCTAGTACGACGATGATGTCAACTGATACCGAAGAGCCATTTGCCGAGAAGGTGGACAAAATTCTGATCGAGTGGCTCAAAAAGCTGTGCCCACCTGTTGGCAAGAGCAGCAAGTCGAAGGATGATCAAAAGCTCATCAAGCCAAATGTCACCGCCAAAACAGTCTGCGAAAAGGCGAAGGAGTACAGCAACTTGCTTGGCAAGCTGGCGCCCAATCAGACCAGTGAAAAGCCCTTCTCCGCCGATCAGAACTGGTACAATGACTTTGTTGCCGGAGCACTTCAGAAGAACATCGAGTTGAAGCCAGCTCCGATCGCCTCACTATCAGACGAACTCACTAGCGGCAAGTACCAGCTAGAGCACATCTGGCTGGGGGCTCACTTTGCTCTCTTTCCTATGCGAATGCCTGAAGGCTCACTATTTGCCAAGGATGAAGTCGCTCGAGGAAAGAAAAGGTCGCGCAAACACCTTTCACTGCTGCTCACCGCCAATATGGCAGCCGACTTTCACAGGGTGAAAAGTCTGATTGTCCTTTCCACCGAGGCAGATTTTCAAAAAACGAAGAAGGAATTTGAAGACACAATGGTTATAGAGTGTGACAAGGCAAAAGGTCGATTGTCTAAGAAAATTATGCTAAAGTGGCTGCGAGAGAACTTCTATGAAGAGGCTCGAGCTTACTATGAAGCACAAAATCTGCTGATTAACTCGCAAATTCCGCCCACTGTTCTCTTTCTCAACGAATGCTTCAAAGAGTACTTTGATGATGAAACTCTTCCGCCACTAGTTAAAATTTGCTACTTTTCTGAGGGCCAAAAGATGGAGTTTGGCACTGAAATCAACACAAAAACCTTCATCGTCAAACCCTTTGTGGCTGGCTACATAAAGAAGCTTCTGATGAGCCTTGAGATAGCTAATAAGGACGAATCCATTTTAGACAAGTGGAACGATTGCAGTATCAAAACAGCACTTGGTATCATCGACATACTAATGATTGAATGTCACCGCTCTCACATTGCTGCCTTCATTCCTCAGTTTTGCTTCAATTGTTCTTCAATTTTTACCAATTCCAACGTTCTGCAATCCTTTCAAGACAAAGTTAATGAGACCATTGTACAAATCGTCAAAGATTCCAACCGCCTCGAGCTTGGCATCAGTATTAAAGAGTTGTCTAGTCTCATCGACGACAATCTCAACTTTAGCTCTCTCGTTGAGGACCTAACCGCTACTGATGACGCAATCGTCAACATTATCACACCAGTTACGCCGTCAACCTCTTCCTCCTCTTCGTCGGCAGTTAAACGACCAGCCGACTCGAGCTCTGCCACTCCAAAGTCAAAGCGTGCCAAACTATCGATTTCATTGACCGACCACCAAAAGGGGCAACTCAATTTGCATCTGTTCAACGTAACGAACGCCCTTGACAACCTCACCAAAGCTCAGGACTATCTCAAGAGCTTCTCCGAAAGCAGCCTTGACGTCACCGCCAAACAGGAGCTGCAGAACCTGATTGAGCACTGGGAAAGAAAATCAGCAAAGCTAAAGGAAAGCCTTTCCTTTGGGCACAAGCAGATGTCGATCACCAAGTTCTTCGTGGTCAACAAAAGCACCAGCAGCTCCCAGCAGGGCGGCGACAAATCCGAGCCAAGCAAGTAATGTAATTCCCTCAACAGAGCCTAACCCCGTTTTGGTGGCTATTCACTTTTTGAAACCCTTTACGTTTTTTGTCAACAAAGTATATTCATGTTCATTTATAAAAATAGTTTATTATAAAGAAAATAGAAAAATAATCTATTGCTAACCGGTACCGATTGAATGTGAGAAGAGAGGAATCATAATTTGATAATAATTTGATAAGAACAAGAGAGGAACGTAAGGAGTAGTAGAAGTTTTGTACAACCAGGACGATTTTCCCCGACAGTAGAAGAAAAAGAGCTAAGAATATCAAACGTGGTTTAATGTAGGAGGCATGCACAGTAGGCGGCTTTGGGTAGTAAGTTAGGTTTGGGTAAAGTCTGTTTTGTTTAGTAGCTGCAGCATTTTTGGGGCGGTTTCCACTGGTGACCACACACACACTATAAGGGCGCCACTTGGAGACGCAGCTGTGGCCGCTTAAAGGCCGCCCCGTAGGTGACCGCCCAGGCGAGCATGGCCCACATGAAGCCGGCCACCTTCTGCTCCCAGGTGTGGTAGAAGAAAGACGTCTGAATGATCATAAAGTCCCAGACGAGGGTGACCACGGCGTTGACGGTGACGGTGAGCAGTGCCAGCAGGTGAAAGGGCGAGAACCGAAAGCGATATGGCGTGGCGTAGTTCATCGACCGACTTGAGTCCCAGCTGATGTAGCGAAAAACGGTAAACTCCTCAAACTTCCGACTGAGGAAGGTGAGCTCTTCGATGCGAATCAGATTGGAGAAGACCATCAGGAAGATGTGTCCGCTGATGTCGAAGCCTAGTTGCCACTTGCCCTTTAGCCTTTCGCACTCGACGCGATCGTTAACCGAGTCGATTATGGCTGCAAAGGAGAGAGAGGTTTCAAATGAGAGCATTGAAAACGAGATGACACAAGCTTTGTACAAACTTACTGGCGTTCTCCTTCAAACGACATTCGCCATTCAAATTGGCGTAGTAGACGAAGAAGTTGACCGAGTAGTACCAAATGAGAGTGGCGACGGCCAGTCTGATGAATGTGGAAAACAGTTCTCGGCCGATTAAAATGGCCGTGTGCTTCCACGCTTTGCTCAGATCAGTGGCCGTTGTCTCCTCTCCTTCCGAGGCCTCATGCACCTCCACCACTCTCTTGTCAAGCTGATCATCGACGCTTCGGTCGATGGTGACAACGCCATCCGGACGGTCCTCGAGTGGTTCTCGAAAGTGGACGCTCTTTTTGCGCTTCGAGCTGAGGCCTCCCTGGTCCAGCCTCAGGTCCCTTTCCTTGGACCGCTTAATTAGGTAGAAACGAGTGTAGAGGAAGAAGGGAATCAGTGATATGAACGTCCACAGCCAGCCGAGCTTGACAAAGTACAGGTTGAGAAAGTTGCGCTTATGCGTTCTAAGATTTAGATTTATCCACTCAAGGACGGAGATTGGCAGTGGTGAAGAGGGTGAAGCGAGTAAAAAGTCCCGAACGAGACCGGCGATGATGATGAGGGAAAAGTATGCGAGTAACCGCTTGGTGAGGTATTGTTTGTGGTGATAGTAAATGCCGATTTCTGAAAAAAAAGTTGAGCAAAGGAAAAAAGGGTTTAGCACTTTGAGTGTTCCACATAAGCCGGAGAGGCACTTACTCATGAGCCATGTTAGTGCCTTGGATACGGGTACCATCAAGTACGATTTGCGTCCCTTGTAGAGCAGAAAGGAGTCTTCGTAGAGCTGCTGCTTCGTCGGACTGGATGAACTGGAACAGCTGTAGTTACGTATGCTCTTCCGTGGTGAGATGATCGGACATGAGGATATGCCGCCACTGCCACCACCACTGCCTCCAGCAGCAGCAGCAGACCCGCTGACAGGACTGGACGCAGTGGCCGGCAGCAAGTCGCCTGTGGGATCAAAGTGCAAACAAGGAAAAGTTGTACTGCTTGGCAATAAATTTTGCGAGTGCGTTATATATGTCACCAAGTATAAGTAGGAAAGAGCGAGATAGTGTGTGGCTGCCAGAAAAGTAAGTCGTCGGACAGTGCAATGAACGATAGTTGGTGGTTGATGGTTGGACAAGAAGTGCGCTTCAGGCAGCAACAATAAGTGTAAACAATGACTGCAAAGAATCCGACTAAACTAATCAGCTGAATCGATGCTGTCAAAACACTGATGTAAACATTCTGCAATCTCTCTCTCGCATGACCCAAAGTGCATTTCATTTTTTAAGAACATAATCTACAACCATCCACCCTTCTTTTTCTAATCTCAAATTAGATCATGCGGCCATTAATTCAACTGCAAATTGCAAGCAGACCAAGCGGAGACATAAAACACGATTGGCAAAAAATAGTGTACGAACCTCCATCGGAGTTGGCATTATCTTGGTTGCCACTGGATTTGTCGCGAGTGCGCTTAATTAATTGCATCGTAGAGGTAGTGGTGAGTGCTCAAACAGTGAAAAACAGTAATAATAACAACAACAAATTAGGAGAAATTAGAGAAGAAAACGATAAGATATCTCATAAAAGTGAATCCATTTGGAAGCCAGTTTCGCTGTCTTGCTGTGTTGTTTTTGCGTGTGTGTTTTCGCAACGGGATTTTTTTTGGTGCCAAATGGTCATTCGCAGAAGACGTGCATCTGCGGTCATTCGAAAACAAACAGCGTTTGAGTTCCTCAAATCTTCATCTGAAGATTCCAGCGGTTCCAGCGGAAATCTTAAAGCGTCAGAATGTCTTTGACATTGACCACGAGGAAGGTCAGTCACAGAAGAGGATAACAGGTGTTGACAGGACAACCCATCAGCGGTGGAGGACGCGCCGTTGCTCGGGAGAAACGATTGGAGGGATGAAGAAGCGGTTGCGACCTTCCATCTTCGCTTGTGTTTTGTCGCAGTCGTCGTCAGTGATGGTTGGAAAAAAGAGGTTTCTCGATGTCTGGTCAGCAAGTGCTGTACCACTGACTGGTCGTTGCCAGGTGATAGTACGAGGTGATACTAGGTGAGGATATCTCTCTCTCTCTCGCTTTCGCTCGCTTGCCGTAACAATTTATGACTTTGCCGTTCTACAACAGATTTCATCCACTTCCCCTGGCCAACTCTTTCAAGGCTCTACACCACCACCAACAACTGCAGCTCTCTTTTTTACCACCGGTACGGTAGTATTCTACGACGACTATCTGCTTTGTTGTCACTGGTTTGTTGTCTAGTTATCATCTCCGCCTCACTTTCACCCTCTATCGGCCCCAGTTTGACTGGTGCACACATACACCAACACACATGATGAAAAAGACACTGTTGGTGATACTTTTTTATGACAACAGGTGCGCACAAATGAGCACACAAACGACTCTTCATGATTATGTCTGTCTCTTATTTAAGTGGCAGGCAAACAACGGGACTGCACGAGGAGAGGACTGCAACAAGCAAAGTGCAGTGCAAACATCAGGAGAAGTGCCACCAACGCACCTCAGTTAATGCACTTCTACCCACACGCGCTCACATCGAACCAGACGACGACGAACCAGAGACAGCGACAGAGATAGAGAGAAGAAGAAAGATCTACTTCAGTACTCCACCAACCTACTGCTGATCCTCATCATCATCATCAGCTGTCACAGCCACAGGATGGACCACCATTGTTCTCCTCTCTTTTACTTCTTCTTCACATATCTTTTACTCCTTTCCACATACTTTCTCCAACCTTCAAGTGCCGCACAAGTCGAAGTTTCATCTCAGCTTCACAGTCTCAAAGCACACCACCACCACGAGTTGGGCTCCTTCTGCAATCCTGTGGAGGGCTGCCTGCGGCCCTCGTTGACGTGCCACAAGAACCGCTGCGAGTGTGCACCTGGCTACGGGCGAAGTGATGAGAATGGAAAGGAGGCGGCGGAGTGCACTAGAGTAGTCTGCCAGAGACACGAAGACTGCAA
>JAALOO010000817.1_pt3 | contig 17293 bp, 10 predicted proteins | sample 7257641 | NCBI WGS metagenome assembly JAALOO01 (sample SAMN14085613, study PRJNA598686) | mite metagenome | biome: ENVO:01001000; feature: ENVO:01001002; material: ENVO:01001226; isolation source: single female mite from University of Michigan culture on fish food culture... ...
AGCAGCAGCAGCTCAATTGCCTCCTCGTTTTCTCCCTCGTTTTCGCCTTGCTTATCTTGGTAATCGCAGCACAACACACAGTCAAATGACCACAATGTACATTAGCATTAGCATCACACACACAAAGCGAGACTCTGCTCTATGACCAACGGGCTCATCAGTTTGTTTTTGAAACTGATGAACTATATGCCCGTTTTGCACCGGCACTCCTACAGTTAGATGTGCTCCTGTCAACAGAAGGTGGACTGCCACCTGAGAGAGAGGCAAAGGTTGATCAGGCAGCAGTAGTGGTCAATGGTCATCCTCTGTGATGCCTCGAGACAACGACAGCATCCACTTTCCTCTCATAATGGCTCCTTCCGATGATCAGCATCAAATGTGACTGCGGTTGTTTGTTTGTTTGCGGCACCCGAGCACACTAGTCAGACAGAGGCAGCGGTCGAAAAGCTTTGATTGAAATGCTAATCACAGAGAGCACATGCAGCCCTTCACTATGGCAGATGACAGCTCACCTCCTGCCCCCTCTCTCTTCTTTGCCGTTCTTCTCTACGGGTGCAATCGGTGGTGTGTGCCTTCGACAAAAAAGATTGCCTCGCTCGCCAGCTTATACCTGCCAATTTGCCCATTCGTCATCGGTTCATCGGTGATGAACCTGCCATCACGTTTTATTCTCTTCTTTTCTTCCGTTTACATTTCTTCATTTTCACTCATTGTTATTTTACTCACCTTTTTCCTTCTTTTATTTGTCCCTCCTTTAGTGGTCAACCCTCCGCGTGACCTCTCCGTGAAGGTGCTCTCCGGAAAGACGGTCAACGTCGACTGGGACCCGCCGCTGGACGGCCGTTTTGACAGCTTCAAGATCACCATCGAGCCGCTCAGTGTCCAGGATGACTCGGGCATTCGCACGGTGATGATCGGCATTCAGGACTCGACGCCGGTGCCCATTCGTGATCTCACGCCAGGCGCCTCCTATGAGGTGCGCCTGCACACTGTCTACCGCCACGAGGACTCGAAGGTCTACCTGCGGACCAACTTCACCACAGTGCCCAGCGTGCCCTCTACGCCGACCATCTGGTACCGCAATGAGACGACGCTGCTGGTGAAGATTGCCAGTCCGCCGGCGGAGTCCATCTTTGACCACTACAAAGTGACCATCTTTCCTGACGACGCCGATGAGCCGGTGCAAAGTATTGAGCGGCCTGAGCAGGGCAAGGCCCAGGCTGCTTTCCATGGCCTCAGTCCGGGCAAGCCGTACAACATCAGCGTACAGTCGGTCAGTCTGGACAAGATCAGCGAGCCGGCCAGTGCCGTCTTCCTCACTGTGCCTTTTGCGCCCTCACTCGGCGGTGATCCTTATGGCTCTAAACCTACTGATCAGATGGCATTCGGCTCTTCAAACTACGGCTATGGTCACATGTCAGCCGCATCCTCATCCGCCTCCTCCACCTCAATGTTCGCCTCAATGCACAGTGCGCCCATCTTTACCAACGGCGGCCCACCGTCAGATCTCACCTCACAAGACGGACGAGATGCCGAGATTCAGTGCGAAGCGAGCGGTTCCCCCTACCCCAGCGTCGAGTGGTACTTCTCCTCCAGCTCAGGAGGCCATCAACAACAACGGAAACTTGACCTGAACAGCTCTCCAAAGTACGGCGTCAATGCCCATGGAGCGCTGAGCATTACCCAGCTGGAGAAGGCCGATGAGGGCGCCTACACGTGCATTCGATCGAATGCCCTGGGCAAAATTGACGGCACCACAAAGCTCAGTGTGATCATTCGCACGCAGATCGACCAGCCACCGGTGGACAGCAAGGTGATTCTCAGCTCGACGGCGGAGCTGCAGTGCCGCGTCCGCCACGACGCCTCCGTCGCCGTCAAGATCTACTGGACCTTCAACAAGCGCAATCTGACCTCGAGTTCGAGGATTAAGGTCGCCTCTGATGGGACACTGCGCATTGAACAGGTAAGAGTTTTTGAAAAAGTAAAATTTTGTTTTTGGTTTCTAATCATCCTTTTCCATCTCTTTTTTAGGTTCGCAACACCGACGTCGGCCTGTACACGTGTCGAGTCGACTCGATCGGCGGCAGTGAGAAGCGTTCCGCCCGACTGGATGTCATTGAGCTGCCCCACCCGCCCACCAATGTCATGGCGGAGCTGAACGTCAACGGCGGTTTGGTGAACGTCAGCTGGACACCGCCCTTTGACGGCAATTCGCCCATAATCAAGTACGTCGTGCAGATGCGAACTGTCAGCAGTGGAGGCCCTCTCTCGTCTTCCTCATCATCATCATCTTCCTCATCGTCCTCCTCATCGGAGAACTCAAAGGCTGAAGGGGCTGGTGGTGGTCCTGGTTCAGGCGGCAGTCCCTCCACAGATGACGAGCTCGTTTATGGTGTGAACACGTGGACGACCGCTTCGATGAACATCTCCGCCTCGCAGAACTTTGTGCTCATCACCAACCTCCGTCCGGCGACGACCTATCAGTTTCGCGTCTCCGCGGTGAACAGCGTCGGCGAGGGTCAGCCCAGTTCACCCAGTCACCCGCCCATCACACTGCCCGCACAGCCACCGAATGCCAGTCCGGTGGGAGTGGTGGGTGCGCCTCGTTCGAGCACAGCCATCACCATTCAGTGGCAGCAACCGCCACTTGAGTCACACAACGGTCAGCTGATGGGCTACATGGTGCGCTACAAACTGGCCGGATACGCCGAGCACACGCCCTGGTACACGCACAATGTTACCAATCCGGCGCAGATGTCCTGCCTTTTGGAGGACCTGATCGTCTGGCAGAACTACCAGATTCAGGTGGCCGCCTACAATGAAATGGGCGTCGGTGTCTACAGTTCGAGCATCTACGTGAGGACAAAAGAAGGCAAACCAGCAGCACCGGTGCGCGCCCTCGAGGCGGAAGCGGTCAACTCGACGGCGATTCGCGTCACCTGGATGCCACCTGACCCGCAACTGATCAACGGCATCAACCAGGGCTACAAAGTGCAGGCGTGGCTATCGAGGAACACCACCTCGGTAGTGTCTTCAGATGACGCTGAACACTCTGCCAACAGTGTGTACCGACTTGAGCACTCGCATCCATCTCGAGAGATCATTGTCCCGCCGGCGCCCTTCCAGGACGGTCTGCAAACGGCAATCATCGACGGTCTAGAGCCATACACCGTCTACGATGTGACCGCTCGCTGCTTCACAAGTGCTGGCGATGGCCCAAAGGCCGATCCGCCACAAGTGGTCACTACCAAACAGGATCTCCCGCTGGAGGTTTCCTTCCTCAAGTTTCGCGACATTCTCGACAAGAGCGTTCGCGTGCTGTGGGGCAAGCCAAAGAAGGTCAACGGTAAGCTGCTCGCCTACACACTGCGCTACAACACCGTTGGCGCCGATGCCTCCTCCACGACGGTGCTCAATCTGACGGCCACTGACAATCAGACGGTGATCAGCACGCTGAAGCCGCAGACCGCCTACACCTTTGAGATTTACGCGTGGACGGACGTTGGCGCTGGGCCGATCGTCTCCTCGACGATTCAGTCTTCAGTGCCGCCGGTGCTGCCCGTGGCGCCCACCCACCTGGCCATCTCCAACATTGGCCCTTTCAGTGTGGTGCTGCAGTTTACGCCCGGCTTCAACGGCAACGCCTCCATCACCCGGTGGATCGTCGAGGGACAGCTGTTTAAGCTGCGCAACTCCAACCACTGGAACGTCGTCTACGAGTCGACGAACCACAGTCAGGATGACGCCATCACAGTGCACGCCCTCCGTCCCTACACCGAGTACCGTCTGCGGCTGATCCCCGTCAACGTGGTGGGACGCAGTCTGCTGCCCAGTGAGTCCTCCCCTCCCTTTCAGACGCTGCAGGCACTGCCCGCCGGCCCACCCTCCAACGTCACCGTTCGAACGGTGTCGGCGACGGCGCTGCGAGTTCGCTGGACGCCCCTGCCGCCCGAGTCCTGGCACGGTCACCCTCGCGGCTACAACATCACCTGGAGAGAGCTGGACGCAGAGGGCCAGCCCACTGCCGACTCGCCCCTGCGCAGCTACATCCTCGCCGACTACCACTCGCACTCCTATCTGATTACCTCGCTGAATGAGTTCACCAACTACCGCATTCAGGTGATGGCGCTGAACGACCTGGGCACCTCCAGCGGCAGTCACTCCATTGTGCAGCGTACCAACGAGGCGACGCCCAGTTCAGGGCCGAAGCTGGTGAAGGTGCGGGCGACCAGTTCGACGACGGTTGTGGTGGAGTGGGGCGCCATTCCGCCGGCCGACTGGAACGGCATCATCCAGGGCTTCAAAGTACGCTACAGCGCCATCAAGGCGGGCGCCGGCCTGGTGGAGGGCGCCCAGTTCAAGATCATCGAGAACAACGCCACACAGACGGCCACGCTGACGGAGTTGAAGAAGTACACCAAGTACCAGATCAGCGTGTGCGGCTTCACGCACGTCGGCGACGGCGTCTACAGTCAGGCGGTGACAGAGACGACCTTTCAGGACGTGCCCGGCCCACCCTCCAACGTTACCTTTCCCGATGTGACGTTGACCACTGCTCGCATCCGCTGGGACATTCCTGAGGAACCGAACGGGGAGATTCTCGCCTACAAGGTGGCCTACCGTCTCTCTGACGACCACGACCGACGGGGCATCATTCGAGAGTTCCTCTCCTCGGACCGCACTTATCGCTTCCTCGACCTCCGCCCGGAGACGTACTACGTCTTTGAGGTGACCGCCAAGACCAACGAGGGCTGGGGCAAGGCAGCCAAGGTGACGGTGTACACGACCAACACCCGAGAGCTGCCCTCGCCGCCCTCACAGCCGCTGATCAGCGTCTCGCAGATCAGCTCCCGCCAGGTGACGATCAGCTGGACGCCGGGCAGGGACGGTTTTGCGCCCCTTCGCTACTACACCGTACAGATCTCCTCCCAGGGCGGCCACTGGTGGACGTACCCCAGCAAGATTGATCCCACTCTGCGCTCCTACACGGTGACCGACCTGAAGCCCTTCACGACGTACCAGTTCCGACTGAAGGCCACCAATGACATTGGCGACTCGGGCTGGAGCTCAGAGTCGCCCATCACCCGGACGCTGCCCGCTCCGCCGGACACTGTCCCGCAGAATGTCATCGTCTCGCCGTACACGCCCACCTCGGTCATGGTCAAGTGGCACCTGATTGAGGACTGGAACGGCGACGAAATGGGTGCCGGCTATCGCATTCAGTACTGCCTCATCACGCAGCAGGGCGTCTCTACGTCCTGTCCCTCGTCGATTGTGCGGGGCAAGAATCGCACCAGCGTCACCATTGAGAACCTGGAGAGGGACCAGCACTATGAGATTAAGGTAGTGCCTTTTAATGGACAGGGCGACGGGCCATCCACCAAAGCGAAGGTCGTCTACGTTGGAGAAGGTGAGTGATTTCAAATGGACGTTTGGTTTCATGTATTTACAATTTTTCTTTTTAGCCGTGCCCACCGGTGAACCGCTAGACATTACCACCGAAGCCCTTTCCTCGACGGAGATACGAGTTTCCTGGCGGCCGCCAGATTTAAACAAGCAGAACGGGCAAATCATGGGCTACAAAATCTTCTACTGGGTGCACAGTCCAGTGGTCACGGAGCCAGGTAGTGCAGGCAGTGCTGGTGGTGGTGGTGGAAAACGTGCTAAGGGAAGTCAAGGCACGACCACCTCTTCTACGACGACTACCACGACCAGTTCACCGGTGTCGCAGGCGACCCGTGAGCTAATGGAGATCGTGCCCGACACCTCCGAGTCCTTCATCCTCCTCGACCTGCTGAAGTGGACCAACTACAGCATTCAGATATCGGCTTTCAACCCTGCCGGTGATGGGCCTCGCTCAAAGGCGGTCATTGTCCAGACGAAGGAGGACTTGCCCGGAGAGGTGGGCCGGCTGACCTTTGACGAGATTACCATGTCGCAGGTGAAGGTGAGCTGGAAGCCGCCGGCGGAGCCCAGCGGCGTCCTCCTCGGCTACTACATTACCTACGAGACGCTGGTGGGCGATTTCAGCAAGCAGGTGAAGCAGAAGATCAATGACAATTACCTGGTGGTCAGTGGACTGCGAGAGCGGGTCACCTACACCTTTAAGGTGCGAGCGGAAAACAGCGTCGGCCTGGGACCGGAGAAGATTGGCAATGGTAAGTGATCACTGACTGATCATAATAGATCTGCTAAACACTAACAATTTGCGCATTTCAGTTACCACCGGCCCTCAGCCTACCTCTCCACCGCCGCCCTTTGAGGTGATCTCTATGCAGACGCTGACCTCTGTCAAGCTGAAGTGGAAGAACCCAGACTATCGCGAGAACGGCCTCATCGGGTACATCATCGAGGCAAACAATCTGAACAAGAAGAGCGCCCTCGAGTGGGCGCCCATTGCCTCGCTGCGAAATGGCCGCCAAGACCGCTTTGAGCTGAGCCTCGGGGTGCTCTCCCCCAGTTCGCAGTACACCTTCCGCATCATGGCCTTCAACGGAGCGGGCGTTTCAGAGCCCGCCTACCCAAACAAGATCTACGGCGGCTCGGCGGTGATCAGCACGCCCTCCAATCTGGAGCTGCGCGCCCGTATGCCCTACTACCGAGAGAGCTGGTTTGTCATCCTCTGCGCCTGCATGTCCGTCATCATCACCATCATGGTCATTGCCTTCCTCTGTGTGCGCAACAAAACGTACAAATACAAAAAGGAGGCCAGCAAGAACAGCAACGGCAGCCAGGACCGACTCAGTGAACTGGGCTTCGGACTGGACGACAACATCGACGTGCCCGGCAGCGGTGGCCCGAGCAGCTTCAGTCCGCTGGAGTTTGAGATGCGCTCTACCGGATCGGTGGGCGCCTCTATGACCATCGGCGTCGGCACCAGCTCACGAAACGACCGAACCCGGGCGACGCTTCAGAGAGGCAGAAACAACAACCACAACAACAACAACCCCAGCAGCAGCAGCAGTGGCGGCGGAGGAGGCCACCGTCACAGCACCGCAGGCCACAGTGGAATGATTAACACGGCGGCCATTGCTGCTCAGGCCAAAGCTCCACCTCGGCCTTGTCCCGGGTCTTTCTCGTACTCAGATGAGGACGAAGACGATGACGGCGACCTGAAGGCAGGCGGCGCCGGCGCCTTCTACGAGTCTTCCGGCAATGACAGCCTCACGGAGAAGCCCAGTGAGCTGAGCAGCACCGGACCGGACTCTGAGGACTCGGACGACCACGACGACCTGGTGGCGGCCAATCAGTTTGTGAACCACTACGCCAATGTCAATGACACACTGCGCAAGGGTGGCATCAGCTGGAAGCGACAGGCGCCAAGGATGATTGTGCCCACGAGCAGTCAGCACAGTCTGGTGACGGGGCACAGCGTGGCCGGGCCGAGCAACAGCACCTACCGACCGCTGCCCTACCCGCCCACACTGCCCAGCACCTCCTCCAGTGGGCACAGCGGCCCACCGCCCCCACCGCCCCCGCTCTCGGGCAGTCACTACTCACTGACTGCGGCGGGCACCAGCAGTGGTCACCAGGCCGGTCCCAGCACCAGCAGTCATCAGCATCAGCATCAGCATCATCAGACAGGACATCACCATCAGCACAGCCATCAGCATCAACAGCACCACCAACAACCGCCACCACCACCGCCACCTCAGCAGCATCAGCAGCTTCAGCAGCAGCTCAGCCTGCCCCAGCACCACCACTCATCTCACAAGTCGATTCTGACCTCAGCCTCGACGACGTCAATCAACAAGTCGGGCCACTTTCCCTCGAGACCGGCGCCACCGGCACCGCCTCAGCCGCCCAGCTACCGCTCGGCGATGAATGTCTCTGAGTCGGCAGAGAACAACCACAACAACTCCTCAGAAAACCCCTCACCGCCCATCTCTGGCAGCCTCTCTGCCAGTCAGTTGAACGGTGGTCGAATCATTGTCAACAATATGGCCGGCAGTAGGGCCCCTCTGCCGGGATTCTCATCCTTCGTGTGATACCTCAACCTCATCATTGCCTCAATCCCCATTATAACTGACGTGTACATAAACCAGGCGCTCTCACTTTACTCACACTTGCACAATGTACAGAACCGTTTTCTATTGCACTAGCTACCCCTACTTTTTGCCCATCCTTCCTACTCATTTGTACAGAATTTTGTAATTTGGATATGGAATTCATAGCTCACCAATCAACGAACGAGTTGAGTGCCTAATTTTGACCATTTTTTGTTGATTTCCCATTGTACATAAACTAGCAACACATACTCGTTGTGCCACAAATCACCGTCCCTGTTCTTACAATCACAGCAACTCAAACTCAACTAAACTGCCTCTCTGTTTTCAACAATAAAAAAAATACAAAACTGACAAGTTCAAGTTTTAAGAGCAGGTTTGTTGGGATTCCTTTGTTGTTTAAACATGAAATCGTAATTTACAATTAAAGCGAAAGAGATAGCTAAACAAAGATTCATTTGAAAACAAAAGCCGACTTTTATAAGGAAGATAGAATATGAATGTCGACAGATTTTTATTTATTGAGAAAACTTTTTTAGTCAATAAAAAACATAATTTTCTATGCGCAAAGCGTCGCTAACATTTTTGACAAGTTCCATTTGTCAAACATTAATCAGCGTCACACTTTCTGTCACATCTACATCTGAATCATTTTAAACTATCTTTCCCTTTTTCTACGTTGTAGCAAATGCCTCCTGATTACACTCTTCCGGTTATTAGACTGCGGCAACTGCATAACACCCCTGCCCATCACGACGATCACTCTCCTAATGACGGTCACCACGACGAGGATGGCAACACCGGTGGCAACAGTCCTGACCTGATGATCGGCCTGGGCGTCCTCTTTGACCTGATCATCGTCGGCATCGTCATAGCCGTGCTTTGCTACTACGGAGGCAACGAAGGTGGTGGCGGCGGTGGTAGCGTCGGCGGAAGTAAAGCGTCCAAGGGCGGCAGGAGCAGCAAAAAGAGCAAGAAGGTCAAATCCAGCAAAAAGTCATCGGGTGGAAAGTCGAAAAAGTGAAACAGCTTTCCGAAGAGTGGTCGATCTTGCAATAATCACCAGTTGCTGCGTTTACTACTTTTGTTGGCATTTTCTTCACAAATTTACTTTATTGATTATTCATCAATAAATTAGTCTAATTGACATTTGGGTAGTTTGCTGTAAGGCAGAATTGCAGAATAAGCAAAAGACGATTTGACTTTGTTTAGTTTCACCTTGCCATGTCGTCCACTTCAATTGAAAGTCCGCTTTTGCGGAAAATTGCCTTTCTCTACGGGAACACGGGCGTTCAATTGCATCCGTACTCGGTGCGCGCACCTTATTTCCCGGGTTGCTTCAGACTGGTCGTCAATTTGCTGATCAACAGTGCCATCTTTGTGAATATGCTCACTGGGGAGCAGTTCGACAGCGAGCGTCTCATTGCTCACCTAGACACGGCAAAGCCCTTCTTTAAGATCCTCTACAAGCTTTTTGTCAGTGGCTTTTTTCCTATCTCAACGGCCTTCACCATGATGCACTACTTTCTGTACGGACCGGCGATGATGGCCTGTCTTGACTCGCCCGTCCTCCGGCGACCTTTCGAAAACCGCAAAGTTGCCCGCCGCTACTTTTCCGCCCTCCTCCTCTTCAACTTTCTCATGTTTCTGGCGGTGAATACGAGCAACATAAACAACTACTTCAGAGGGCAGGCCCAGGCCTCCACCCTGAGAACACTGTACAACATCACCATGCTGTACCTGCTCTCCAGTATTCGCTACTTCCAGACGACACTGCTGCACTACTGCCTTCACGGGACGCACCTCCGACTGCTGCAGCTTAATGAGCAGCTGAAAGGCAGAGAAAAAGCCGATCTGAGTGGCTCCGTTCTCTGGCAGTTCGCCGCCCTGGCGCAGCTCAACCAGCAGCTGTACCACCTGATCTCCCTGCAGATGATCACCTTCTACTGTCTGTCGGCGCTGAATGTGCTCATCATCAGCTACATTGCCCTGCTCATCGCCGACATGTACATCATTCTGGTCTTTCCACTGAGCAACATTGCCTACATTCTCTACCTCATTGGTCTGAATCGGAAGGTGCAGGTGCAGGCGGCGTTGATCGTCTGCCAGCTGAAGCATCAGTGTACGCCATCAGGCAAACGTAGCTACAGCACTACTAGCCGAGCGATTCGCTACAGAGAACTGGAGATCTACCAGAGGTGCTTTCAACTGAAGGCTTTTGATCTGACCAAGCTGAATCGCAAGTTTATTTTGGCTACAGCGCTGCTGATACTCAATTACACCATTTTCATCTACCAGACGCAGTAGCGAAAGATGGGAGAATTTTTGAAATTTTCAAAAGCTATTTTCACACAGCAGCTAAATCGACAGTGGTGCATCGAAAACAAGCTGCAACAACAAAAATGATGCAAGTTTAAAGAAATAAACAAGTTTACCGGTTTTTTGTTTGCATCCGTACTTTTTTCCATCATGGCTGATGACGACGATAATATTGGCTTCAATATCACAGCACAAGATTGGGCCGCTGGGCTTAATCCACTTCGGTCGACTGGCAAGCGACAGAGCAAAAATCAGGCTATTTACGGTAAATTGAGAGCTTGAATTAATTAAATAAAGAAAACTAATTTTTCTTGTTGTTTTTCAGGTGTTTGGGCTGAAGACGATAGTGATGAAGATGATCGTAAGAAAGATAGGAAAAGAAAAGACTATTCATCTGCCCCCTTGAACTTTGTGAGTGGCGGCTTCAAAGATGAAGATCCAAAAGGTGAACCGAACGTTACAAAACCCAAAAGCGAACCAAAAAGTGCAAAAGCTTCGACCAGCAGCAAGCAGCGCACTGGATTTGCTGGATTCGGTGACTCTAGAAATAGTGGTAAGTCTGGAACTTATTTGGACAGCAATGATTTTACTCTCATTTACTCTTCAGCAATGAATCCAGACAATTCGCAAAACTTTGGACAATGGGAAAAGTACACAAAAGGCATCGGTAGTAAACTGCTTCAAAAGATGGGCTATCAGCCTGGAAAAGGTCTTGGAAAGAACCAGCAAGGCATCACGGCTCCAATTGAAGCAAAGTTACGCCCCGGATCCGGTGCGATTGGAGCTTATGGCCCAGAGACCAAAGCACCGCCGTTGAATAGGCCTGAGAGCACCAAAGAAGGCGACGACGATGATGTAGCAAGTGACAATGATGATCAAGGATGGAAGAAGGGACACGAGAAAAAGGCAAAGGTGAAAAGGGTGAAAATTATCACCAAATCAACAGAAGACATCATCACTGAAAGTGTCCTTGATTCTTGGAACAACAAAACAGTCGATGAAGGGAGCCGTATGAAAATTATTGACATGACTGGACCTGAGAAACGCATCCTAAGCAGTCTTTCACATTTGCACACTTCACGAGCTAAAAAACCTAAAGATGACTATCATCCAACGCAATTGAATGCTCGCTTCGACGTTCCAGAACTAAAGGGAAATCTTGAGCGTCTAATTCGTTTAAATGAAAACATGAGAGTTAAAGGAAAACAGGATTATCAAAGAGATTTGAAACACTTGGATGATCTTGAAGATGAGAGAGAACGTTTGAAAAAGCTAGTTGAAGAAGAGGAGTGGCAGCTAAAGCAGTTGGAACTGTACGACACCTTTGTTCAAGAGCTGGAAGACAGGTCGAATGAAATTGAATGCGATGATAGTATGGACTCTTCGATAGAGGTGTTTGTTGACAAATTCGAGTCATTCTACACAGCTGAACTTAAAAAGACATTCAGTCGAATGCTCGGATTAGATGAACTGATCCTCTGCACGCTTGGACCACGACTGCGAAAAGAGCTGCTGTTTTGGAAGCCCTTTGGAAATGATGATCGCATCTTGAAGCTTTACCAGCGAGTGAAGGGCATCACGTGTCGCAGCAAAACATTTGACATTTTACTTTGGGAGTACTGGAATCCGGCAGTGGCCCGAGCACTGCAGCAAAGGCCGTCAATGAAAAACTACGAACCGGTGATGGTGTTTGTCCGCAAGTGGCATACAGTCTTGCCGAAGTGGCTCTTCGAGTACATGATCGGCAGCCACCTGCTACCGCGAATCACCCGTGAGGTGGAAGAGTGGGAGCCCTCAAAAGACCCCATTCCCATTGATCAGTGGACTCTACCCTGGGGCGCTACGCTGCTCGACGTCGAAGTGAGCCACACGGATATTGACTTTCTCTTTGAGCCCATCTACGACATTATCCGCCACAAGCTGGCCAGAGCACTCGGCCCCTGGCAGCCCAGCGCCACCGACAACAGCGTCCTGCAGATGATGAAGTTGTGGAAGGACGTATTTACGCCGACTGCATTCCAGAACTTTATCGAGAGCAACATTGTGCGCAAGCTAGAGATGATGATGGGCACGGTGAGAGTGAACCCGCTCTGTCAGTCGCTGGTCGAGTGGGACTGGGTGATGTCCTGGCGGGAGATGATCACCACCAGTTCGCTGGTGAGCATCATTGAGAAGTGCTTCTTCCCCAACTGGCTCCTCACGCTGCACAACTGGCTCTGTCAGCCGATTGTCGACTTTAAGGAGGTGCAGAACTGGTACCGCGAGTGGAAGGACCGCCTCACTGCGCAGGGCGTCACCGACCACGAGACGATCAAGGAGCAGCTGAACAAGGCGCTGAGCATGATGCACCACCGAGTGGACGCCAACATTGGCCTGAAGCCCTTCCTCGAGTACCACAATCCTCGAGCGATTCCACCAGTTCAACAGCAGGTCCCACAACAACCACCTCCTCCACCACCACCTCTGCTTCATCCGGAGCCACCGCTGATGTACATGCACGCCCCTCCGATGATGCAGGCGCCGGTGTACCTTCAATCGGACTCGATCAACTTCCGACAGCTGGTGGAGATGAGGGCGAGTGAGTGTGGAGTGCTCTTCATGCCGGTGGCCAATCGCTTCCAGGAGGGAAAGCAGGTCTTTCAGTTTGGCCAGTACATGGTGTACATTGACAATCAGGTGCTCTTTATGCAGCGGTTTGTCGGTGGAAACCGAGTCTGGACGCCCATCATGCTCCAGGAGCTGATCAACCTGTGTCTGCAGTAGAGAGAGTTTAGTTGAGATCATTTGTAAATACACACATCACATGCATTCCATCCTTCATAAGAGAATAAAATCTGTTTAATGTTCTGTTGAAATATAAAAAAGTATGAATCAGTAGAGTTTTAATAAGAAAAAAAGGTATTTTGTGTAGGGTTTGAAACATATACAAGCAGTGCGTCACTGGTGGTGCTGGTGGGCGTTCAAAACAATGGGTGGTGTGCTGGTGGTCGGGTGAAGTGGCTGCAGACCCTAGCCTCTTCGCAGATTCTCCAGACGAGCCTGCAGGTCGGCGTCGGCATCGGCTGCCACTGGAATCTGCTGCTTGTTGGCCTGTGCTGTGGCGCCGATGGTGCTGTTGGCAGTGGGCAGCTCGCCCAGCTTCTGGTTCAGCTGTACGCCCAGCTCGTCGAGAATCTGGGTGACCACCACGTCGGACTCCTCTTCGTCCTCCTCGTCGCCAATCACGTCGTCAATGGCCTCGCTCATCATCTCCTCCTTCATGTCCATCATGTCGGACTGCCGCTCGAACTCGTGCATGATCTTCTGAATCTGAGGCAGATTCATCTGCCGGTTCATGTTCTGCAGGGCTCGTGTGACGCCGCGCATCGCCATCGCCATGGCGTTCTGCGATCGAAGTGTCTGCACCTTGAGCGACACTGCCTGAATGTTGGCCCGCATCAGGATGAACTTTTTCACGTAACGACGAGTCCGCACCAAGTCCTTTGCCATGATCTTCACGGCGTCCATTTGATTGTCTTTGGCCATCTTTTTGATGTCGGCAATGAGCTTCTTCTCCTGCGCCTCCATCTTGGCGCGCTCCCGATCCAGGTCCCTCATTGCCTTGTTGAGGGCTCGCTGGTTCTCGCGAAGCATCTGCTCGGGAGTCTTGCGCTTTCCGAAAAGCCACTCCATGGTTTCAGGTGATTGGTGGTGGTGAAAAAGAGTACAACACAACAAAAAATAGAGGATTTGCCCTGCCCACAGCACACTGATGCAAAAAGTAACCCGACAGGTGATGGAACGGCGACAGCACTGCTGTTGAATAAAGAGATTTGACAATCCGATGCAGGCAAAGACACTGAAGAGAAAACAAAACTGTTTCTCTACGCTCTTGCAACTTTTTTTTCTTTTCTTGTAAACACAAAACAGTGAGCGCATTCAGCGATGACGTAATCGTGAGTCACTGATGACGACAAGGAAAAATATCTTTTGCTGTTGCTATCAGCTGGCCGAGTGTGGCGTTGTGAGAGAGGGATGGACAAAAGGAGGGAGGGCAACACCTTATCAATTTGGGTTTGCAGGTAACCACAACTACTTCGCTGGTTGTCTGCTATGCCTAAAGTCACTTTGCTAATGAGTTCCAGTCAGATCATCGAGTTGTACGGCGGCGCAAATCACAGCAGCAATTGCTGTGAAGTGAGTCAACAACCAACGCCAAAGCCAACGCCAAAAGTGGCTGCTTTGCATCGCTAAGCGTCAGTTTATGGTGGCGAATCAGTGTGAAATCCAAAACACAGCTGATAAGTAAATCGCAGTGTGCTGTGGTGCCACTAAATCAACAGGCAGTTGAAAGTGGGTGACGCTGAAAATAGGTCCCTTTGGCAGCCGGAAAACCCGATCCGATGGATTATCTCATCGATCAGTTTTACTATTGTATCGATTATCTTGGAGACAGCATCTAGTGCCGACTTTATTTTGGGTATCTTTTTGCTCCTTCCTTTCAGGCTGTTCTTGGTGCAAATGTGCAGCTCGGACAACAACAACAATAACAAGTTTTTAGGTGACATGATGAAGTTGCGTTTCTTTTGGTTGTCCCATCTTATCTTGGGAAGGCACAAAACCGAACTGTCATCGGCCACTCATTAGCCGGACTGTCATCTGTCATCAGGCGCGAGTGACTCGATGGAATCACTCTCTTGTTTACACAAGCCACAGTATTGTTCAGAGTGCAGTCTCTGTCTAACATCAGCGCAGTACCAGTCATTGCCTTCTGCCTCTATCATCATGGGCAAAGTGATTAGCAACAGTGAAAGTGAGATGGCATTTAGTGCACTGGCTGACAGATGTGTTCGCAGAAGCAGCAGCATCAATGACACAAGTTCGTCTCGATGTCTGCGGCCAATCAGTCCACCGTCTGAAGCCCTCCTTTGAAGCGGTGTGGCGCCAGCGCGCACTGCCAGGCAGCAGCGTTCCGCAACTGAACGTGATATCGACGACAGATTCAAAGTTCAAACTGTACCACCGAGACGAAGAAGACGGCCACGGCCACGACCACTACCCCGACAACAGCAGCAGCCTTCAGATTGGTCGCCTGTGCAACAGGCAGACAGTCACATCTCACATCTCTCTCTCCCTTTCTGCCACTGTGAAATATGAACGCCGACGGCCAGTGACGCGGCTCGAAGCCTGCCACCGGGGAGAGATAGTGATAGAGAATAGTGAGTGGCAGCACTTTACTTTCGTACATCGTCTGTTCGGTAGAGGCAGCAGCAGCAGCAACGGCCACTGTCACTGAGCGAGCTCTTATACCTCGCCGCATTCACTGCTCGCATTCACGCCCTGCTCGTCGTCTCGCGCACATCCCCACCACCACCGAAGCACCGCTCTTCGTTTCAGTCTCTACCCGAAACACCACTTCGTTGCCTGGTTGTAGTTTCGGACGGATTTTCCTCTCTTTTCTCCCGTGCACCCTTCTCTTCTTTTCCCCGTCTCCAATTCCCGTAAGTGACTCAACTCCCGGTGTGTTCTATTTCTCGCTGACATCATCAATCAATCAATCAATCACCACCAGAATCGGAACCATCATGCGCGAATGCATCTCTATGCACGTTGGCCAAGCTGGCGTCCAGATCGGAAACGCCTGCTGGGAGCTGTACTGCCTGGAGCACAACATCAACTTCGGTATGTCATGACGTTCTCTTATTTCTCATATGAACATTTCAGCCACTACCAAAATTACTTTTATTTTAGATGGCACTTTGATGAAGAACGAGGCGGCCCAAGAAAAAAGTGATGATTCTTTCAGCACCTTCTTCAACGAGACGGGCACCGGGCGCTACGTGCCTCGCTCCATCTACATCGACCTGGAGCCGACGGTGGTGGACGAGGTGCGCAACGGGCCCTACTCCCGTCTCTTCCACCCTGAGCAGCTGATCACCGGGAAGGAGGACGCGGCGAACAACTACGCCCGCGGTCACTACACCGTCGGCAAGGAGCTCATCGATCCGGTGATCGACCGGGTGCGCAAGCTGGCCGACCAGTGCAGCGGTCTGCAGGGCTTTCTCATCTTCCACTCTTTTGGCGGCGGCACGGGCAGCGGCTTCACCAGCCTCCTCATGGAGCGCCTCTCGGTGGACTACGGGAAGAAGAGCAAGCTGGAGTTTGCCGTCTACCCGGCGCCTCAGGTGTCCACTGCCGTTGTCGAGCCGTACAACAGCATCCTCACGACGCACAACACGCTGGAGCACGCCGACTGCTCCTTCATGGTCGACAATGAGGCCATCTTTGACATCTGCCGCCGCAACCTCGACGTTGAGCGTCCCAGCTACAGCAACTTGAACCGCCTCATCAGCCAGGTTGTCTCCTCCATAACCGCTTCGCTGCGCTTTGACGGCGCCCTCAACGTGGACCTGACTGAGTTCCAGACCAATCTGGTCCCATATCCTCGCATTCACTTTCCACTGGTCACCTATGCGCCCATCATCAGTGCTGAGCGTGCCTACCACGAGCAGTTCAGCGTCTCTGAGATTACCGCCTCCTGCTTTGAGCCGCAAAACCAGATGGTCAAATGCGACACTCGTCAGGGCAAGTATATGGCCTGCTGTCTTCTCTACCGGTAAGAGTGCCTTTTTTAATTATCATCTTTTTGAAAGTAACTTACACTTTTGTTGCAGCGGTGACGTGGTACCCAAGGACGTTAACGTGGCCATCTCTGCCATAAAAAACAAGCGTACAGGTTTGTTCTTGTTGTTAACATAAACATTCTGTTCAATTAACCTTGATTATTTCCATTAGTGAGTTTTGTCGATTGGTGCCCGACCGGCTTCAAGATCGGTATCAATTACCGACCTCCACAAGGTAAGTCCAGTAGCTCAAAGCTGAATATTCTTTCGTTTCTAACATCTCCGATTTACCCTCTCCTCAGTCGTCCCCGGTGGAGATCTTTCCAAGGTGCAGCGTGCCGTCTGCCTTCTGTCGAACACTACCGC
>JAALOO010000254.1_pt1 | contig 17287 bp, 17 predicted proteins | sample 7257641 | NCBI WGS metagenome assembly JAALOO01 (sample SAMN14085613, study PRJNA598686) | mite metagenome | biome: ENVO:01001000; feature: ENVO:01001002; material: ENVO:01001226; isolation source: single female mite from University of Michigan culture on fish food culture... ...
GTATCGACATTGGAGACGGCGGCGGAGGCCGCTGCCACCACTTAGTCATAATGAATAAGTAATGTGGGCCTGCTACTACTCACTGCTATTCACTGTACACACAAACAATGCTTACTGCCACCTATCACCCACCTATTACAGCAGCTTATTACTTCTTGCACGGTACTCTAACGCTCTTTTCTCTTTCTCTTTCCTTGTTCGTTTCCGACGCAGCAGTGCGCTCTTGCCAGTGAGCAGTACCGCTCTGCCAACGACACAACGCCGCCATAATTTGTTTCTCAGAAAAAAGCATGTAGAGCAGCCTAAAGCTGGGCAGCAGCTGCAGCACCACCGCCGCCACCAAACAGCAACTTCAAATGAAGAAATAAGCAGTAGTGGTCTCGGTGACCGGCGCCCTAGGCCACTCTTACCCTTACTCTTTACATCGTACACTCTACATGGCCCGTAGCCCCCGACCAGAGCCCAACTAAACACGATGCTAAACACGACGTCAACGATGGCCTTCAGCGACCACCTCTCCTACATGACGCCGACGAGGAGCAGCGCCAGGGGCGTCCGTCGTCCGCTGACCATGACCGGGCGTGACTGCGCCGGCGACTACTTTGCCTCCTCGACTGACTTTGAGTACGATCTCTTCCTCCACGGTCTGGTCACCTGTGATTCGGCGCTGCCCTCATTTTCCTCCTCCTGTGGGAGTAGTGCTGTTGGGGGAGGTGCTGGGGCTGCAGCGGCAGCCGCCACTATCTCTTCCTCTTCCTCTTCAGCTTCCTCTTCTTCCTTCTCCACCAGTGGCTTCTTTTCACGCTACCGAGCTAGTCGTCCGGTGAGCACTGCTTCCCCTTCGGCCAGCAGCACGCGTCGTCAGCAGCAGCATTCGAGTGGACATCGATCTAATCAGTCACTGCTCACTGCATCTTCCATCACCTCACTGAACCGATCTTCCGCCTACGAGCAACAGCCCTTTTACTCGTACTACCACCAGCCTTCTGATGACTCGCACTACCAGACTGTCTCTCGTCCGTCCTTTTTTGGAGGAGGAGGTGGTTTTGGTAATGAACATCACCAGCAGCAGCAGCATCAGCAGCAGGCAGGCATCTGCAGTCAGCAGCATCGCATGAAGAACGTGCTGGTGAGTAATCTGTCGTTGGGCAGCTCGGTGCCGATGAACACAGCTGCTGCTGTCGCCTCCTTTAGACCAAACATGCTGGAGGAGATGGGCAGTGTTGCGGGCGGCCATATGGGGCGTAGCCGGGAGAAGCAGAAGGCTGCTCTCAAGCAGACGGCTGATGCTCAGCTTGACCCCAGTTCGGAGAATGTGGACAATCTCAGCCACCAGCAGTTGCATGCACTGCACCGATTCCGCCGTCAGAAGAAGAAAGGTTTGATTGGAACTTTTGGTAATAACGATTGTTTTGCTAACTATTACTTTTGTTTGCTTACTTCAGGCTTCCTTTGTCGCCTTCGTGATGTAGTCATCAGCTTCACTCCCAAAGCGCGCATGTCAATTGTCAATCGACCTGATCTCTTTGTGCGCTTTGGTTTGCAGGAGAAAGAGGCGCTCGCCTGCTTTGACTATCTCGATAAAGAGTGTAGTGGTGGTCCCCAGGCGGTCACCGGAGGACCAGCTGAGGATGTTGCTGATGCCGCCGAGACACTAGTCACCACTGATGATCTGCTGGCAGAGTGGAAGATGATAGAGAAGGAGATGGAGAAGAAGGCAAAGGAGGAAATGAAGAGCAGCGTTGACGCCGCCACTATCACCGCCACCACGGTGCCCCCACAAAGCTGTGATACCACGCTGACAACTCCTTTGACCTCCTCCCCTTCCATTACTACTACTTGCTCCACTGCAGCTATGATCAAAGAAGTGGAATCTGAAGGGTGCCTCACCACTGCTACTGAATCAGTCATCGATCAGGCAGACAGCAGTATCAGTAGCATTGACTCGGATTACAAGTCGCTGGAGGATAATGGACATTCACTCTCTTCAGCGATGCCACTGGCAGCAGATGACGACAACAGTTCAGTTCTAGCTGTGTCTCGCACCGGCAAGGCCTCAAAGAAAAAGTCCAAGCAGAAGAAAGCCAAAGTAGGCAAGTCTCGCTAGGTCTCACAGGCAAGAGGGCACTCCTTTTCACTCTCTACAAATATTTCTGATTCCCTTCTTTTTCCTCTTCTTCAAGTCACAAGTGCTACTACAAGTTCTACTTCACTAATTTACTCTTGCTTTTCACTCTCTATCTCACCGCACCACAGTTCATCTGAATCTTACTATTGCCCTCATCCTCGTTGCAGCATTCATCTCACTCAAGTGCTACTATAAATCACCATTACCACCACCCTCTGCAACATCAAACACTCGTTCTTCCTTCTCACTGTCAATCAAACTCACATTTACACAGCTTAGGACACCTCTTTCTCTCTTTCCTGTAGCCCTGGGCGCCATCAGCACCAGCAAAAGACTGCATTTCCGCTTACTGTGAAGGGCAACCAAGTTCCAACTTACTCCTTCTGCTTCTTTCCCCTCACTTCCCCAGACTGCAATCCCAATCGATGGGCTTTCAGAGAATATATTCCTTATTATTATATATTACTTATATTCCTTATATTATTATTCTTCGTTATTACTTATTCTTCTTCTTCGTCTTTCCTTTTCTTGAAAGCAAATAAAACACTATTTCTGATAACGGTGATGACTTTTTTCTCTCCTAGATAAGGAAGTGTAATGTAGTATTAAGAGTAACAAAGGGGAAAAAGAAGGTTCAACAGTGATGTGCAGCTGATGAAGTCGTGGTAAGAAAGTAAGGAGAAAGTTTCAAATGAGGTTTGCTGCCGATTCGAGAGTTTCAAAGTCGAGCATCGGTCGAATGTGTGTAGTGAAGGTGTGAGGTGCTGTCTGAAAAGGTTGTCAGGTTTTTAGCCGTGAGGTCCACTGCCGCCGATGTTGGACAGATTTCTCGCCTCCAACTGCTCCATCATCATCTGACTCTGAGCAATGTCCTCGAGGGCGTTCTTGATCACCTGCAGCATCTCCTCGCCGTGTTTGATTGCCGCCTCCAGCTTGCGAGCCTGCTCCTTGTTATCCTCCTCCAGGCGGCGAATGTGCGACTCTTGTACTTCTGCCTCCAGGTCTTTGTTCGGCAGAGAGTCGATGATCACGTCAATGTCCTTGGCCGTCTTGGCGATCAACCGTGAAAAGAGCTGCCCGTTGTCGATTTGTTCGCTGGTAGGCGGTGGCTGTCCGCCATTCATCGACGCGTGATCGCCTCCGTTGGTGTGCTCCAGACCATTGGTCTTTTCTTTGGCCTTCTCTTCCCCTTCATCTTTTATTGCTGGTGGGGGCGGCGGTGGAGCGACGCCCATCTCCGCCAGTGCATTCTGGTAAGCCGAGCTGCTGCTTCGGTCAAAGGCAATCTCCGAAGGGAAGCTGTTAGGCCGTGCCAGCTGCTGCAGAACGCCGATGCTGTTGGTCAGATTGTCCGCTTGTACGTTGACGGCGTCCTGCAGTTGCGTCAGCCTGTCAGCCATTGTGTAAGCCAGCTCAGCTGTTTGGGTCGTTGAAGAGGAGTGCAGACCGGCAGAAAATGGAATCACAGCTCAACGTTAAAGTTCGTCGTGGTCAAATTGCACACGTACAAGCTTGAGCAACTTGCTGCCTACTTCTGGTCTGTCACCTCTATTGAATTGGGCAAAAAGAAAGTACCTAGAACCAACAAGCAGACAGTTAGTTGGCGGTCAAGTCGACAGTTGACCAGATGAACTTTACCTGAAAATCTGTTGGGGTACCTGCTGGAAGCAGTCGTCGTGGAAAAAATCGTGGCGAAAAATGGAAAAAATCAACAAACAAAAAGCTATATCCACCAAATATGCAAAATAGCACTTTCATTTGTGTTGATTTTTTTGGCAGTTTTTTTGCTTGATTCTTTTTGTGTTTGCAAGTTCTTTCGTTATGGCTGAAGTCAATGAAGAGCAGCCCCAAGCAGCGGAAGAGGAGGAGGTGGGCGAGGAGGTGCAGTTGCCATTTGGAAAGCGTTTCAAGCGAACACTTGACAGCGATGAGGAGGATGACGAGCTGGAGGATGCCGACAAGTATCGCATGGACGAGTTTGAAGGGACGGAAAAATCGACCATTGAATTTGATGGCGACATCAAAATCACACCCTTCAATATGGACGAAGAGCTGGAAACGGGCCACTTTGACACTGAAGGGACGTACATCTTTAAAAAGGAGGACGACATTCGCGACAACTGGCTGGACAATATTGACTGGGGACGGGTGCACAAACCTGAGGAGGAAGCACCATCAACGGCCAAAAAGGGTGCTGAGGCTGAAACTGACGGAGATCAGCCCCGGCCGAGCACTGAGGAGATGCACAAACAAATCATTGAGCTGCTTCGACCTGGAGAGACAATTCAACGGGCAATACAGAGGTTCGGCAAGGACTGTCCAAAGGTGAAAAAGGGTTCCAAACAACGGAAGGTGGAGACTGGTGGCAATAAGAGCAGCACTGACGAAAGCAAGATTGCAGCCGCCAAAGAGAGCATCATGAAGCTCACCTCCATTGCTGATGAGTTTCTTCGCTCAGGCGACATGGACATTTACGAGCGCCGTTTTGAGGAGTTTCAACTCAATCTCAATCGAAGCAAGGCCACCGCCGCCACTGCTGCCAAAGAACCGGCGCCCAGCGATGACATGTTCAGCGATGACTTCATTCCATCGACATCGAAACCAACAACTTCAACTGCTGCCAAATCAGCAGATCCACAGACTTCTTCCTCGACGGTCACCTGGCAGTTCAAGTGGGAGGACAAAGAGGACGCCCCCATTCACGGACCCTTTCAGAGCGAAGCAATGCAGGCCTGGGTAGACAACGGTTACTTCAAAGAGGGCGTCTTTGTTCGGCGCTCCGACGCCGAGGATGCTCGCTTCTACAGCTCCAAACGCATCGACTTTGACTTGTACATCTAAGCGTCATCATCATACTCATCATCATTCAAGTAAAATCACATGATTTAATTAAATAACAGGTCTATTTACAATAGATAAAAACAACAAGACTGTGTCTTCTTTTTTGAAAGGGTGCCACACACAGTGCTTGCCTCGAGTGCTTAGACGAAAAAGTCCTCGAGCAGCGTAATTCGCCGTTTCTCCACAATGTCCATCTGATTTTCAATCTCTCCGCGAATGGTGGTCACTGCGTGTTCAATCTTCCAGGAGAGGTTCTCAATTTCCGCCTCTAGTTGCGCCTGCTGGTACTCAAACAGGCCCTTATTTGGGCCCGCTTCCATGTAGTAGGCGTAAGGGTAGGTGTACTGGAGAGTCTTACGACACCTGTTGAGAAGTGCCGCCGCGTCCAGCAGGTACTGCCAGTCGATCCAGGTGCCCGCGTTCGACATGACCTTCTCATTGATGATCTCCTTGATGTGCTCCAGCGCCTTCCCCTCCAGCCGCAGACTTTGCATGTGATTGTCCCACCGTTCAAAGTAAAAAAGGTACTTTTTCAGCGCTTCTCGTGCCTTTTCATTCTCATTCGCAATGTTGGGATTCTCCCGATAGCGACTGCATTCGTAATACTGAGATCCATGCGTCTTCCAGGTGTCTAGAAAAGAAAAGATTGTCTGAATATTTTTGCTCATTACAAACATTTTGACAGTAGCACATACCAAGGCACATCCAGCAAAATTCATACTTGCACGAATAGCACTTCATGTGATTGCAGCCACCGTTCTTCTCGATACAGGTGCCGCACTTCGGGCAGTCTTTGGTGTGTGAGGAGATGTAGTTGGCCGTTTCAGAGTCGTCGGCGCACTTTGTCAGCCACAGTTTGATCGTCTTGCAGTCCGTCGGTGCGTGGTAGTCGCTGCCGCACTTGAAGCAGTAGGAGCTGCGGCACTTTGAGCAGATGACGCGTTTCGCCTTTACCTCTTTGGCCTGAATGATCACTGAACAGTCGGGACCGATACAGGCACGTAGGTACGGATTAGAGTTGACACAGTCGCGAAATGCATGCTTCTCGTAGCGCTCCATAACGATAGTTCCACTGAAAATGTCGCCAATAAAATCCTCCTGCACCAGAGTGTTGCACCCAGTGGACATGCACTCAATGCTGGTCGCCTGGCCGTTGGAGATGTTCTGGAGGAGGTGGGTCTTCCAGCAGTCATGGCAGTAGTTATGCTCACAAAGCAGCGCTTTGTGGTTTTTGACAAGGTGAGTCTGAAGACAGACATCGCAGAGCAGCTTCGTTGGAAAACTGCGCGACAGTTCCTCAGGGAAGTCGGCGTGCTCGGCGAACTTGGAATAGCTAAGCTCCATGAGTGAGTCGATTCCTAGCGCAGCAACGCTGAAGTCTGTTGGTGAATCGAGCCTCTTGTGAGCCGGCTTGATGCACTTTTCTTCGAGGAAGCAGTGAACATCTGATGATTTGAAATTGAAAATAACCTCCTCTTCATTCCACTGTGTTTTGATCAACAAAAGCTTGGCCATTGAAGGCGATATCTACAGGAGAATGAAAACAAGAATAATTAAGCAGAATAAACAACAGGTCACCTCACCTTGATGGCACTTGCAACACGGTCAACGGCGCTGTTGATGATCGCCTTGGCCTGTTCCTGGGAGATGCATTCGTAGTCAAAGAACTCAATATTCTTGCGACTCGCCTGCAGACCACTGTCCATCTGGTGATCACTGATGGCCTCCTCATTGTTGCAGTAATAATCGTACTCCTCCATATCGTCGTAGTACACATCGTCGTCGTCTTCCCCCGCATCCACTACTGACGACTCCATGGTCGACTTCGAAGGTGGCGATTTGAAGAATCTTTTCTTTTCTTTTCTTTTTCGGCTGCACACTACAGATGAAGATGACCCTGCCGAAATTGATGCAAAGTGAGTGAACAGCGCCAAAGCAGCATCAAAACACACGCACACCGGGGGCGCCACTCACCTCTGCGGAGTCTCTCCACAGAGTCTGTACTCTATTGAGCACATGATTCAATCTCATTATCTCATCTTGTATCTTGTCACAGAAAGATGACTGAAGATAACCATTTAAAAGGCTGAATAAAATCATCAAATCTCGTTTGATTTAGGTACTTGAGAATACTCACATCAAAAGCTGGTTAAAGCGCATCTTGCTTCAGTTTTGTGCAAAGCAGGAAAAAATCTTGCAGCTCGCCAGTTCCCGGCAAACTGTCCGAACGAGCACACTGCTCGCTCACATTGTTATCAGTGTGCGCCGCCGCCGCTGTTTGCTTCTCTCAACACTGAATATTCCTTTTCGAAACTCGCCCAAACTCCCAAACTTAAGCATCAAAACACACATCTTGACCTTTGAAAATGGAAATGAAAAAGGTAAGTCGACACTGTTTGCATGATTAGCTCTTGCTCTCAAGCCAGAAAATGCCTTAGCAGCAGCAGTCTGCTGTCATTTTGCTGTGTTTGAGTTTAGGTTGATCCAAAAACTCTATTCTTCACATCTATTAATCTTGTATTTTCCATTTCATTCAAGTACTCTAACGCTTAACGCACTTTATTTGCAGTCAATCGTGAGCTATGCCGATGACGACGATGATTTCGACACGGATGAACAACAGCAGCATGTTGTCGAGGCAAAGAATCGCTCTCCATCAAAGAGTGAAAAGACCAGAGAGCGATCACGAGATGAACACAAACCCAGAGAGTGTCAGACAAGTCGGCCGACCGCTAGTCATTCTTCTCACCACAGACACCATCATCATGAACAAACAAACCAACGGGACCGCCATGAGCGAACACGCGATCATCGACGTAGCCGAAGTCGATCACCGCAGCCTCGCCATCGTCGCATAAGGTCTCGCAGTCGAGAATCTCATCGTCAAAGTAGTCGACATGAGCGACCAGCTGAACGTTCATCAAGGCATGAAGCAAACGAAAGTCCTAGACACAAGAGCAGTCGCAGCTGTCGCAAATCGAAGCGTGACAGGTCTAAGGAGTCGAGAAACTATCACCATGAACGTCGTGAACACCGATCTCGGAGTGCCACACCAAAACGGTCCGACATGCCGTCATTTAGTGCCGATTCTAAGGATTCTAAGGTTGACAAATCCAAAACCGAATCAAACATACAAGAGCAGCCAGGCAACGCCAGGGCTACACAAGCAGCGCTGAGTAGAGCAGTGGCCATGATTCAAGCGAAAGCGCCAACGCAACTACCGCAAACGACGGCTCCAAGCATTCCAAAATTTTACAACGCCAGTGCCGTGAATCCAACCAAAATTGCCACTCAGGAAGAGAAGCGAAAGCTGCTGTGGGGTGACACGAAAAAGGTATTTCAATTGCTACTCATTGAATTTAGCTTTTTATATTTGCCTTTGTTTGTCTGCAATCTAGGAAAAGTCATCGAATTCAACTGCCAAAGTATGGACTAATCTGCAGTTTCAAGGTGAACACGGCTCGCAGATGACTGAGAAGTTTCGAAAGCTCATGGGGATCTCGAGATCGAGTGACGTACAAGAGGGCACACCGTCTTCACCACCGCCGCCGCAGCCATCCTCTTCGTCATCGTCTTCTGCTGCTAGTGCGAAAGGCTCCGATGTTTCGGCCACACAGGAGACACTATTTCAAGACCTGGAAAGGCAGTACGCAATTGGCCGCATGACAACACACACGCACAGAGGCCTCGGACTGGGATTTAACAACAATCGATTTTAACAGCAAATTAAGGACTAACCAACCACCTGGTAAGTCCCCTTACCTCTACCTGATTTCAAATAGACTGCAGTTTTTTGCCCATCGCCAGATTGAATAAATTTGGGTCAACCGCAGCAACAGCAGCAGTATCAGTTGTAGGCACAATGAGCCATTCTCTTTCGTCTTTGAAACTCTGCCATCCACACTCACTCACCACATCTCTGCAAAGTCATGTGAACACACACACAGACATGTGCACGCTGAAACTTGACGCTACCAACTCTACTGGGCAATGAAACGACAGTTCATTGACACATTCATGTGCTCAAGTACTGCATCGACTTTCCTTTTCATTGAAAATTGAATTGCTCCTACTGCTGCGGCGGCACTGTCGTTGCTGCTGCTGCTGTCGCTGTCGTCGTCGAGAGGTCACTTTGCATGCAAAAAAAAGCAGTTGCTACTTGCCTTGTTGCTGACGCCTCTTGCCTCTCTGTTCATCACTGCACTTTTGTACAAAAGTGCACACACAGTATGGACTTGCACAGGTTTTCTCCCTCTCTCTCTCTCTCACCTCTGCCATTCTGGTTTCAACACCAGTCTGTGTTGTTGTCTTTAGCAGTGTCACCCTTTGAGCACTACCTGTTCCGGAAATTGACCAGTTGAGTGCGATTCCGTGGTGGACAGTGGCGATGAGCAGGGCGAAGTGGACAGAGAGTTTCTCTTCTGGCGACATTAGGCTATGCTTATGATTAGCTAGCTGCTGTGATGATGATGCTTCTCGCTGATAAGCAAAAGCAGCAACTGTAGCAGCCTGCGCTGAAGGATTGCTTGGCGCAAATTTTTCCCCCAAAAGGTTTGGTAATGCAGGCGATGATGGCAATGGCATCACTTGTGCTCTTTTGAGGTAAACTTTAAAGTAGAAACTTGGCATCAACGGGGGAGCAAAGTGCCTCTGTGTCGGTGTCGCATGCTGTTGCGCATGCAGTCAGCTGTGTCCTCCTCAAGTCCTCCTCCTCCACCACCACCTTCTTCTCCACCACTTCCAATCTGCTCTGCCACCATCTCTGCCCCCTGGGTCTTGATGCAACCGATCGATGCCTGCCCATCGGCGGCAGCAGCAGCAACGGTGGCGACGACTCTTGTTGTGCCTTGACTACTAATTCACATCTTCGGTTCAATGCAGTTCAATCGAATGGGGGGAATGGTGTGCTCACACTCTTTTGCCTCACTGAGCCTCTCTGTGCTCTGTGCACTAGCACTCATTCGCTCATTCACTCATTCAGTGGCACATACTGCGCGAGATGTGTGTATGTCCTCGTCGTTTGCATTTTCTTCTTCGCCGAGTCGTCGCCGAGCGGCTACTGTGTCTCTGTGACTGGTGCTGGCAACCCTGGCGGGACTGAGGCACCACTCCCGGTGAAGGAAGGACACTGTCCCACAAATGCTGCCGTTTGATGAGTGTAAATGTGTAAATGTAGAGGATGTGTTTGTGTGGATGTGCTCTGCTGATCGGGGGAGAAAACTCGATTGGGGCGACGCAGATGCTCATCATCATCCTCAGAGACGGCGGCAGTGGCAGATGGATTGTTGTTGCGCAATCAGACATCAACGGTGGTGCACTGATTTGCTTTCTGCCTAGGCATCAGCTCAGCGCACAGTTTACTGGCTACTTTTCTGGCCGAGGATCGGTTGCGGACGTTGTTGTGTCCTTTTCTTGACTCTCCAGCTCTGAATGCCTTACCGAGGCCTATTGCCTATTGACCTATAAATACATGAGCACTTTATATTTTTACTCGGCACATTTCGGTGAGGTGGTGGTGACACTGCATCTCTTGCACTCTTTGCTGCTTGAAAGTGTGTGTGCATCCTTTGCCCACACAGGCCTGCCCCACCGACACCGCTGGTGTCGTCACCACCACTGGCACCTCCTCAGGATCTGCCTGATTAGGTTTCTCCCAATCGACTGGTGTCCGTCATATTCGAGAGAGGACCACACAAAGTAAAAGAAGGTGAATTCTCCAACAGAGAGTTCATTGAACTCCTCATCACACTCACCTCAGTGGCTGTGTGTGTTCATCATGCTCCTTTTCTCTCCTCCAAACTGAGAAACTTACATTTTCAGCCTTTCACACACCGCCACCGCCGCCGCCATTTAGGAGAGTCACATGTAAATGCTAAATACAAAGCTCATTGAGCTGGCAATGCAGCAGATAATGACCAAGTTTACCTTGTCACTAATCTGTCACGTCCAACTCGTGCTACTACTGCCGCCGAGCAGCTCGCTCAGTGTGAGTGTCTGTCAATGGTCTTGTGCACCTTTAAGACTGGCGCTCGCGCGTCCATCATCAATTCGAACAGACACTGGCAGGCGCCAGCCAATTCGAATGGTGATTAGTGGTGGTGGTGGTGGTGGTGGTGGTGGTCTGCCGCGCTTACAAAGATCGCCACTACGGCCGACAGGCATTCTCTGCCGCCGTCTTGGAAGTGTGTGTGTTTCAAAACTAAACGGCAGCAACAACGGCAGCAGCAGCAGCAGCAACACTCGGAGATGTCTCTGTCTGTGTTGTGTGCGAGTGAGAGGCAAACTCGCCCTGATCAGCACACACACACTGCTTTGCCTGTGTAGTTCAATGACCCATGAATGACTACATGACCTCGGTCTTTGGGCTGATGGCCGAGCACAATTTGCAAACTAGGAAATTAATACATCACACACAAACACTCGCTGAGAGACTCGGCTCTTTGCTGTCTGAGCTGCTGCTGCCGCTGTCCAACGGTGCGCTGAGCTTGAGAAAAGCCTGATTTTCTGCAGCGGCAGCAGCAGCAGCAACAACAGCAACGGAGCACTCTGCTCTGTGCACTCGACAGTCGACGGATGCTGCCGCCCGGACAAGTGGTCGCGGTTGGTGATTGCTGCTGCTGATGGTGATGATGTTTACAAAAGTCGTCGCAGATGTGCCCGACCTCTCTGACCAGGTGTCTTCAGATGGGCCCTGTCTGGGGACCTGCCTGTGAATGCAATGCTGCTCAGTGGTTGTTCCAAAAGGTTCCAATGCAAGTGGAGAGGCTGTGCTTCTGCCCGGGCATCGGCACCCCGTTGGCGGCAGCTTCGGTGCGAGCACTGTTTGTCCGTCCGGAGGACTGCCTGCCACCTCCCTGAAGGAGGCAGTCCTCTGCAGAAGGTAACCACCACCGATGGAGCCCACGTGTCTTGTCCAGTGACTGCAGCAGCAGCCTGTTACTCGGGAATCAGCTGACTGTAGCTGTAGCCAGCCAGTCAGTCACTGGTCAATGACCACTGACTGGAGAGGACGTGAGACGGCGGCATGGCAGGCAGATGATGCAGATGCAGATGGTGGTGGTGGTGGTGGTGGTGGTGGTGCTCGAGTTGCCGCAGCTGATGCTGTTGCCACTGCCGTTGCTGCCGTCTTTTCCTCTGACCAGTGCGCTGACAAGTCGGCACTAGGAAATGCAATGGGGGATAATGGTTTTGTAGTTTGTTTCCGACTTTTATAAATGGTGCAAACGGTGACGAAAAGAGGTGACCAGCCTAGGCACTCACACACTCACACACACTCGCGCACTCGGTACTCCAGTGTGATGTATCTAAACACTTTCCTTCCACTGCTGTGATAAGATCAGGCAGCGTTTGTCCCGAAATGAAAGAGAACAACTATTGCTGTTGCTGCATCAGATGTTTGCAGTTCATTCACAGGTCGTCGATGTGGCAAAAAGTGTGCGCTTTTTGTCGCCTGTGTTTCTTGTCATCAACAAGTGGGTGTGGTAATTGAGAACGTCTGCTGGAGCACTATGGAAGTTTCTGTCCTGCGACTTTGCAAGTAGCAAAGCAGGCGTCAGCTAGGACAGAGAGTGTACTGCCACTGCTGTAAAGGCTTAAGCCACAGCGTCCTTCTTTTGCCTCTCATTTGCACTGTGGCTTGCGTCGAAGGTCCGCTCTTCTTGTTTCCGCCGCAGTCAGCACCACCACCACCATCACCATCACCACCTTTACCGCCGAGAAAATCTTCACAGCTGTGCGATGGACACTGTAGTGGAGAGGCCACCTCTGATGCTGCTGCTGCTTCAGACAACAGTAGCAATGGAAGCAGCGGCAGCGGTGCTACTGCAATGCACACAGGACACACACACTCCTGTTGAAGCTGCTGCTGCAGCAGAGTGAACAGCAGCTGAGACACCACTGGCTGATGGTGATGCTGAAGCACATGAGACGTTGATGGGGCGAGTGATATAAAAAGGCCAACCGTGGTGGTGCCAACAGTCGTCTCAGTCGAGTCGAGCAACTGGTCACTGTCACTGACTGTTCCCCTCTTCTTGACTTGGCTCTTTTCTTCTTCTTCTTCTTCTTCTTCTTCTTCTTCTTCGTCTCCACTCACAAGTCACTCTTGTTGATATTTTGTATTTATTTTTCTTTCCCTCTTCTTCTTTTTCCCTTTGCATCTCAGTCTTTTCCTGTCCGCCAGTCATCTCCATCCGCTTCTCAGGTCTCTCTCTTCCCCCTCTTCTCCGAATTCCACCACCTCCTCCTTCTCTTCTTCTTCCTTCTCTCCGACTGGCGGCAACAGGTTAACAAGGATGTACTTCAATCTGGTCTTCACTCTGGTCCTCTCAGCCTCACTCTTCCGCGTCCTCCTCATCTCCATTCTCGTCTTTCTCCTCGTAAAGCTGTACCTGTCCAGGTCGAGTTCGCTGCCACTGCCGCCCGGTCCGCTGGGCGTCCCTGTCCTTGGCTTTCTTCCCTTCATCGGCAAGGACTTCCACCTGACGCTGACCGGCCTTGCCGTCAAGTACGGCCCCATCTACCAGATCTACCTTGGCTCGAAGCGGGTGGTCGTCATCAATGACGCGAAGATCATCAAGGAGGCTTTTCGCCAGCCCGTTTTCTCCGGTCGGCCCGACACTGAGCTGACGCGCATTCTCCAGGGTTACGGTAAGTGCCTAATTTTTATTTATTTTTGGTATGCTCACTCTGACACCTTTCTCTGCCAGGCATTGTCAACACCGATGGCGCCCTGTGGAAGGAGCAGCGAGGCTTTCTGCACTCGGTCCTGCGCAAGCTGGGCGCCAAAAGCATGACCCTCGGACGGGACTGCTTGGAGCACAAAATTAGAGTAAGTGCCCTCCCCTTAACGACCAGCGCTGAGCCAACCATATCTGACCGCCTTCTCTCTTTCTTTTCTCCCCAAACAGTCTCAAGTGAGCGAATTTCTCGATGATCTCCGAAAGACCAATGGGCAGTCGATCACCATTCGGCCCTTTCTCGCCTGCGCCGTCAGCAATGTGATAGGCAGTCTGCTGATGAGCATGACCTTCAAGTCCTCTGACACCAAGTTCCGGCGCATCATTGAGTTGATGGAAGAGGGCTTCCGCCTGTTCGCCATCGCCATGCCCGTCAACTTCTTTCCCCTGCTCCGTTTTATGCCGCTGGTCAACTACGCCTACGAGAAGATGAAGCGCAATCGCGAGGAGACCAGTCGCTACTTCAGCGAGATCGTCGACGAGCACCGGGAGACGCTGTGCGCCGACAATGTGCGCGACTTTGTCGATGCCTACCTGGTGCAGCACGAACGGGTGCAGCGCACCGGTCAGCAGACCTTCTTCAGTGAGAAGCAGCTCATTCAGGTGATGAATGACATCTTCAGCGCCGGCCTGGAGAACGTCACCAGCACCATCGAGTGGGCGGTGCTCTTTCTCATGCTCAACCCGGCCGTGCAGGCGCAGGTGCAACGGGAGATTGAGCTGGTCATCGGCAACGACCGCGACCCGCAGCTGGTCGACCTGGAGAGCATGCCCTACACCGAGGCCACCTTCTGGGAGGTACTTCGGCGCAGCAACATTGTCGCACTCGGCAACGCCCACTGCACGCTAGAGTGAGTACTTTTAATAGGGAGCTTCTTTTTGTTTGCGATTTTACTAACTTCTTTTTCCTTTTCTTTAGTGACTCTGTCCTGGCGGGCTTTTCCATTCCCGCGACGACGCACATTCTGCCGAATCTGTACGCACTCAACATGTGCCCTGACCTGTGGGAGAACCCGGAGCAGTTTATGCCGGAGAGGTTCCTCCGAGATGGGCTAGTGCATAAGCCAGACTACTTTATCCCATTTTCAGTTGGTAGGTTTTCTTTGTTGCAACAACCTATTAGCTTGATTACTAACGACCAAACTTTTTTTCCATGCAGGTCGGCGATCATGTCTGGGCGACGTGCTCACCAAGATGGAGGTCTTTCTCTTTCTCACCAGTCTGCTGCAGAAGTTTGACCTGCAGATACCTGACCAGGAGAAGCCGCCGCAGATTGCCGGCATCGTCTCTGCGTCCATGTCGCCAAAGCCCTTCAAAGTATGCCTTGCTCCTCGATGCCTCTAACGTCGCCAGCAGCAGCAGTCAGATTCTCTCTGCTTAGTCTCTTCTCTTTTTAAATTGTCACACTGTTGATCCCACCGATTCACTAAGTTATTTCTCTCACTTCACTCCACTCTCTCATTCACTCACTCACTCACTCACTCTCCTAGGACTCATTAAATCAATTGTATTAATTATATCTGATGGTTTGAAAGGTGTAGAGGTGGAAGTTTTCGGGTTGAAACGTCACCCTCTATATTGCACTTCAATTGAGTTCGAACATTTCTGACAAGAGTGAGGAGGATTGGGTGTGTTTGATCTGAATGGAGGAGGAGGAGGAGTATTGCACGTGGCCGAAACAACGGGTGATAATGATGAAGTGATAGTGGTAGTAAGAGTAGTAGGTCAGAGGACGTTCAGTGAGATAGTCTTGTACTTGGACAACTTGGAGACGAGTGTCGCCTCGAGTGAGGCGTCCAGCTGACGCCAGGAGAAGCCCGTCTTTGTGCGCACCCCCTCCAGTGGGTCCTTGCAGACGACCAGCAACGTCAAACAGAGGCCGTCGTACTGGTCGGGCTCGCTGGCAAAGCTGTGCTCCACCGTGAGGATGCCCACTGGCTTGTGCTGAGGTAAGTGCTCGGCGCCGAAGATGTGCTGCCCCAAATGAAGGTTACAAATTGAAAAGGTTGAAAGATTACATTCTCAGCATTACCTGCATGAAACGCTTCAAGGTGGCGTGCACACTGCGTGCTGGATTGATTTCCGTCATGGGAATGTGCTGAACCAGGGAGTCGGATATGAGCACTGAGTAGGCGTTGCTGTAGTAATGTCGGAAATAAAGATTTAGAATAAAGAAGCAATTTAGCAGCAGTGCCGCTCACCTCTGTCTGCTTCGAATGGCAATGAGCAGTCGGAGGAAAATGTTAGGCACCGGCCGACTGATGACCAGCTGTTCGCTGTGCCATTCGGCCCGGTGTTTGAGGTACTCCCGACCGAGCTCAATCAGCTTGAGACAGTCCTGTGAGCGCAAGGTCAGCTTGGTAATGTCGGCGATGTAGCTCGCCTGCAGTGACTCCTGGTCCGCCTTGGCCACCGTCTTCAGCTGTCCGCCCACCACATTTCCAGTGTAGACGAAGCGGAACCAGGTGCCGTGGGAGCTCTCCACCTTCAGCAGCGTCGTCGGCTCAAATTCAAAGCCCGTCTCTTGGACGACCTCCCGCTTGACGGCGTCCTCGATGCTCTCATTGGGCTCCACTCGTCCGGCGGGCAGGTACCACTCGCCGGCACAGCTGCGCTTTGCCTCCTGGATCATCAGAATCTCGCTCTTTTCATTGAAGATGACTGCCGCAACGACGTAGGTGATGGTGGTGCCGATTTTTGGCTTGAACTCCGCCGGACTCTTTGGTTCAACGCCTCGGGCGCCTAGATAAAAGACAGCAACGGTTAGAGTGAAGCAACAATAAAAGGCATCCGTCAATCACTTACTGAGCTCATAGTTTTGCTGGTCCAGTGAGTAGTCGACATTTAGAAACTCCTTCTCAGGGTCGTCTTTGACTTCGCCGCTGAGAAAAGCCTTAATTTTCGCCTCAATGGACTCCATTGTGAGTGATCATAGTGTGAATGATGCTGCTGCTGATGATGATGGCGGTGGTGGTGGTGATGGTGACGGCAGTGTTTGCTGCGGCGGTGGCACTGCACTCTAAATTGAAGTGATCCACCTCGGAGCATCCATGATTGATCAAGTTAATAGCTGGCTGCTCTAACTACCACTTCTGCCACTGCCGCCGTTGTCGAAGCTTGTTTGCAAAACATTTCCACATCCACAAACTTTGCACTCTCCACTAACATTACCACTAACAAGTTTACACTGCACAAGAAGAAAACGAAGAAGACGATGAAGACGAAGCCAATCGCCGCGACCGCAAGCAATCCGGTTTTGATCGACGGATAGTCAGCAGAAGACCAGCAGCAGACAGCTGAAGAGGAGCGTAGGCGCCGGTGCTGGCGTTGTTGTCGATGCCGTTCGCCTCGATGGCTGTCAATGTGACTGGAAGCACACTGTTCCGGTGAGAATATCACTTCGAAGTTGAGATGTCATCGAAAAGTGGCCTCACCGTAATCCTCGATCGTCTGCCAATGTTTTGGGGGCTGCAGCGCCCACCGAGGGACATTTGTTATTTTTTTCAGAAGCATGCTCTGTCGGCTGGATGATTCGGCGTTTTGGTTCGCCTTTTGATTGACTTCTAACTGACCCAGAAGCATC
>JAALOO010001332.1_pt1 | contig 17283 bp, 12 predicted proteins | sample 7257641 | NCBI WGS metagenome assembly JAALOO01 (sample SAMN14085613, study PRJNA598686) | mite metagenome | biome: ENVO:01001000; feature: ENVO:01001002; material: ENVO:01001226; isolation source: single female mite from University of Michigan culture on fish food culture... ...
CAGTGCACACTTAAGGTAGGAGTGAGCGAAGCGAGCTCGACTGAGCCCTTGTTTAGTTATCTGAAAAATTACTAACTACTGAATTTAAAAACAAAAAAAGTTTTTTAAACGCAAGAAGGTCAATTCCGTCTAATGTTAGAACCGATTGCTCCGTTTTTTAAGCAAGTGCACACTTTTACTTAGGAACCACAGACAAACTGACGATTTTAATTAATTGTCCCAACACAAATTCACTGCCAAAGAAGACAAGCAACACAATTACGGCAATAAAAAAGCCCACAGCACAGCAACAGCGCTCTACTTGACTACTTATTTCTCTCTTTCTCTTGTTTGCCTTCCGACTAATTAGTGGTAAGTGCAAGCAATTAATCGACTTGTCTTCTGTGAACTGTCTTTGTTACCGCAACAACCCGTTTAATTTGCACATCCGCTCAATTATTGCTTCTGCAGTTGTTTTCTTAGTTTTTGCTCAATGATTAGTACTTGTTCGGTGGTTTTCGCATCAAACCCAAAGGATGTCTATATTTGTCTGCTGGTTACCCAGACAAATGACTCACAGAAAGTACGACTACCATTGCCAGTAAACTCATGGTCACGGAATGTCGGCTTCTCAACAGCTTCAGGATGCACTTGAATCGCCAATTTGTCAAATTGCCCTCGACGATGAGCAGTTTTGTCAATGTTTTCTCATGCAAACTGCTTCGGTCTAACTTTACCCGAACATTGCGTGCCAGTGTCAGTGCCAGTGCCACTCTGACTGTCTGGCTGCAAACTAAAATTAATGTCGAGCAGAAAAAAAGAAAAAAGAAACAAAGAAGTGAGCACTACTTGCACTTATTTACACATGCTACTTTTCCTTTTTACTTTTCTCTCTTATTACCACACATAATGGCATTTCCTCGAAGGCTTGAAAAGAATGATCCATTTACTTTAGTCATTTTCATTCTTTGCTTACCATCTTGAACCGCATTTTTTTAGTTGTGTTTGTGTGATTGAGAGTGTGTTTGACTGGTGCGTGCGTATCCAAGCGTAAGTCTGAGTAAATGGGTGAGTTCTCTCGTTTGCCAACGTGTTCAGAGCTGGGCAGAAAAAAGGATAAATATAAAACGACGAGATGAACAAGAAAGAATCACTACTAATTACATTGAAAAAGAAGACAAAGTAGTGAAGGCAAACTTGAGTGTGTCCCTCTGCCTGCCGCCAACTTGCCACCAGCACATTAGGTCGATCAGCTAAGACGACGACGACGACTATGGTGGCAGTGGTGGTGGTAGCAACAGAGACTCTCGGCAACAGAAACAACATGAACTGACGATGATGATGAGCAAGTTGTATTCGAATCGTCATTTGATTCTTACCAGCGTCTAATTTTAACCCTTGCAAAAGCCAGGTGGGCTGAATGAAGACAGAATGGGAAAGGCGATTCTTCTTTTGATTGTTCAGCACACTATGGTTGTTGTTGTTATTGTCGCCTTGCGAAAGTCGTTAATTCTGTTGTTAATGCTGCTGCTGCTGCCTTATCAGTTATCTGCGTGGTACATTAGTTTTAATGTGAGAAATGCCCTTTTATTTTGACCGTTCAATGTATTATTATAACCTACTAACGGTAGTCAAAATTACACAGCAACATCTGCACTGTTTACAGTTTTCTTTTGCTGTTGATTAAAATTTTATTAATTTGCCTCAAAAGATTCCCCTTTTATTACTTTTCATTAAGTTTCATTGCCTTTTACTACTTTGTTGGCACAATATTGGTTCTGCTTTTTTGCAAACACATGCAAGCACTTGATGTACTTTAGCTTTCGTTCGTTTGTGTGTGTGTGTGCGTGCACCAATCGACGGTATCTGGTTCTAACAAACTTCTTTGACGACTAGCTATATATTATGGCTTTTTGCCTATGCAACTTCTACTGCTTCTGCTGCTGCTGTTGCTGGTGTTGAGTTTTGCCAAAACAGCTTCTGAGTTATCGGCCAGCCGACAGACGTCCGGTGATGAGAATAGAAAATGTGGAAAAGAGGGAGAGAAAACAGGCCTGTTCGCTCTCTGTACGTCCTTGACAATCGAGCGCAATCTTTGGCCTGTTTCTCTCCTTTTCTTCAATTTTCCACGACAATCAGTTTAGCAAGTTTAGGTGCACAGTTTGAATAGAAAACGTATAGAATTATTCACGCCGTTTAGGCCACTGTATGCTGTTTATTGGCTGGAATTTGTCATTGGTTGCCGGTACTCGTTAAATATTTATTGGAATTTTTTTAAATGGTGACGTGGAAATGAAAACAATAAAAAAGTTTAAAACGGTTTTTGAATATTAAACAAAAACTGCTCTATTTTTTAAATTTATGCAATTTCAAATGTCTTCATTTAAATGTCAGTTTCGTTGTTTTACTTAGAAAACACCTTAATTTGTCAGAAACCTGCAATGTTGCTTTTTTGTAACTGCCCTGCCGCTAAACACCTTTTCTCCGCTGGTTCATTCTTTGTAATTTAGTGCCGGCAATTCAAGCGCTGACTGGTTCGTTTGTACAGTGTACAGCAAACACTGTGCACTGAACACAACAGACAATCACATTTGATTAGCCAGTTAGGCTGTCAGAGTGCAAACCAGTAGACTATTACTACTGCTGCTATTACTACTTTGAGAACAGTTTTGTTGCAGTCAGAGTGCCCCAGTGTGCCCTATGAAGGCTATATCTAAAATCAGGCAATCGGAGTGTTAGGCAAACGACCACCAACGACTGCCGGCGACTGACTGCGCCTGCAGAAGACAAAGAAGAAGTCGGAAAGAAAAAGCAAAAGAATAATAACAAGAACAAGAGGAATAAAGAGGAAATAGTGTCAGCAGAGGAAAAACCGTCTGGTAACAGCGGTTCTGCAGACACGGCCAATAGCAGCGACTCTAACCAGCAAAGCAAATGAAAAAGTGAGTTTGCCACCGCTTAACTAGACCCGACCCGACCCGACTCAACTCAGCCGGAGACCAACTTTTAGTAGCACTGCTTCAGCCAGACAGCAAAAGTTCAACGGGAAAAACGGAGTTGACGTACACTAAACGTGTAGTGTAAACGGAGGAGAAGGTTCAAAAAGAGCGAACACTTTAAGCAGTTGAAAACCGAAAAACCGACCCGCAAACTGACTATTGCCAATAAAAAGTGGAAGAATAAAAAACGCTTGCCTCTACGCTATCACCTTTAAACACTGCAGTTTATTTCTTAATCGACCTTTAATGGTACTCGTTTTGAAAATTAAAAATTAAAATTTCAAACTTGTGTCACTTCTTCTTTTTGTGAGAAAGCTAAAAAACTAAACGTTACTTGCACAGAACGGCTCATACCGCTTTTCTATGCGGCAGCAGCAGCGGCAGTACCGCTAGCACACCAACAATAAGAACCGCAACGACGGCAACAGCAACCAAAAGAAAATCGTGGTAGTCGTTTACATTACACACACACTCACTCACACACACAAACACGCTTAAGCTGTCGTTGTTCGACAGACAATTTTAGCCTGCTGCTTCACTGAACGTCTGTCTGTTTACAGTGTTTTCATCTTTTTTCTGCTGCTTTACAAACTCTACTCCGACAAACAGCATAATTTGCTCCATATTTTAAGGCACATTCGTTTTCATCATCATTTACAACAATAGCAGCAGCAGCAGTTTATTCATTTGATCGTTTACTCTTTTCCTCTTTCCTCTTTTTCTCTGTACACGACATTTGCCCATCTGTATTCTGGCCAATCAAAGAACTAACCAACTAAGCCAGCAGCTGCAGCTGTCAACTGTCGTTGATAAGCAATTAGCCACCAGTCTGTCTGTTTTTTTCTGTTTGTCTGTTTGTGTTTTGCCCAAACAGACTGTACAGCATTTGAATTACAGGCAATCCTGCAAAACACACTACAACCAACACATCCTCCTCGCACACATTTGCATCTGTCCTAACCAGATCTAATTGGCCGTCAGTCAGTCAGACTAAACTTCACCTCATTACCGTCTCCAATTTCCAAGTGGTGTTTTGTGGCACTTTGATTTTTCAATATATCATTTTTCCTCTACTTTTTCTCCTCTTCAAAATTGCTCATTACTGAGGATTACAAGTTATATTGCGGCCCCTTTAAAAGCATTAATATTCAATATCAATATTAATCACAGGGCAATACCTCTCACCAAAAGTGGTGTGTAAGTGTTGACGTCAAAAAGTGTCACACATTTGAAGTCAGTTACCGAAGAGAAAGAAATCAACTTTCTTTAGGTGTTCGTCAAAGCTGCCTAATTACCTCTTGCACGACACTTAATCGGTTTGTTGTTACTCAATTAACAGCACCAGAACACACCATTTTTGACACTGCTCAGCACTGCTGACTTGCTAGCATACTTGCTTTTTGAAAACTTTTTTGCTCAAACAAAACCAAACGTACTAACGACAATCAAAAAGACAATGGAAGAGCCGCAAGTTTCAACACGTTCAAATTTTCAGGTTTGCTAAAGTTTATGCTTTGTTTTGTTTTATTTATTTCTTATTAGCAGAATAATATTATCGATATTGCTTTTATTTACTAAAGTTTTTCAAAAGGCACAAATACATTATTTAACCATTAACACTTACAAGTGTCATTTATCAAATAATATAAAACAAAATTTTCTAATGTTAAAACATGTTTTGTTTGCTATCAATCAAATGTTGTTTCGTATTTTAAAATCATTTAAATTCCTGTCGTTTAGCGTTTTTCCGTTTTTGACAAAAATGTAGCAAATCATGTGCTTTCAACTACTTTTGATCGCCGTTGCACTGTCACAACTTTGATAGATAATATTTACCAACAACACAGCAGTAATGTTTTTTTAGTAAAACACCTACATTGTAAGAAAAGTGACCGAGTATATTAAATTTAGGCTTGAATGATTGAGAAACCTAAAACTTTTTTTCCCTGTGTAATGCAGTGCAGTTCTGACTGATCATATTACTGCAAAAAACGGCACCTACAAATAGCGCTAAAAACGTCGTCTTAATTTCATTTTTTATACAATTACCAGCAGCATTAAGTTAAATATACAACAACAAATATGTATATTGTCTAAAATATGCTTGTCTTTAAAGATTGTTAAATTAATTGCTTTTATTTGTGTTGTTTTAAACTAAATATAATGAAGGCGTTACACAAAACACAAAAACATGTTTCTATTTTTGATGTCAGTTTTCACTGTTATACTTTATTTTGCCGCTGTTTTTGCTGCCGTTTCTCTTGCTGCAGTTTTGTTTTTTGCTACTTCATTGCTTAAGTAACAAAAAATGTAATAAAAATGTCGACAAACAGAGTAACTAGGTGAACTATAAAAATAAAACAGCAAAGTAGCAAAACAGTGTGCCGGTGCACATCACGATCTGTCCAAATGAATGAGAGTGATGGAAAAGTAAGGGGTAAATGGAAAACAGTTATGTCTGCCTGAATTACATTTGAGTTAGTAAAACTGTTAGTGCTGCTGCGACTGTCGCTACCATCCTGGTTACTATCACTGGTAAAATGCACTCACTAATGGCAATTTGATTAGCACGCAGGACACTACTGCTCAGTTCTACATTTTCATTTGGTTTCATCCCGGTTTTTAAATAAAATGGACCACTTTGCACTTGCTGTCACGCTAAGTTGGCAACGGATAAAAAAGGTTATTTTGTTTGAATGGTGCTAATGCAATGTCAACTTTTTAAATAAAAAATAGTAAAGCATACTTTTGGTTTTTTCGGTCCGTTTATTTAATGTGCGTTGACAGTTTTTCATACATTTTTTCAGTACTAGTAAAAATGGGAAAATGTTAGTCTAAATTTATAAAAGGTTTACTCAGAGATTAATTGTTAATCACCAGTTAAATACTTTATCAGCCCATTAATGGTTTGCCCAAATCTGATTACGTTAACAGTAGATGGAGTAAGCTTCTTTACAGCAAAAAAAGCTTTTTTGTTTGTTTGTTGTTACGTTTTCTGTTTGACAACCGTTTTTAAGTTATTTTTCTTGTTAATAGGCAACGCCAGTAATTAGAAAAAAGTTTTTATTAATAAATTATTGCTTTAGCTTACAAACATTAAACATTAAAATATTTTAAAAAATTGCAAATAAACTAAGTTTTTGAATAAACAAAATAAACTTTTTTAACATTTTTAATAAAATTCACCTACTTTTAATTATCAACTAAAAATATAACGTAATTACGTTTGCAAAAAAGCATATAAAGGTGAGTCAGCAATAAAACAATAAATCAATACTAAATTTAATTAATTAGCACCCTGTTTGTTATTTTGTGTATTTATTGCTTTTTGTTTTTAATAAAATAGTTATAATTTGTTTAGATTTGTGACACAATAATATCCATTTAAATTGTTGTTTGTGTTTTTAAAATAGTTTTTAAAATGAAATTTTAAACGCATTTTTTTGTTGTGTTTTAAATATTTTCGATTGTATTATGTTTTTAATCTAACAATGAATAACTGGAAGAAAAAGTGGATTCGATTTAAAAAGTTAACACGTTATTTTTTGTTTAAACGAAAGTTTGGTCAGTCAAACAGTCAAGTGCAATTTAGACGATTGCCTAGTGAATCTAAAGAAATAACCTTTTTAATGCAGGTACAATTGTTGAGTTGTTTAAAATGATAAAATGCAAAAATGAATTTTAAAAAATTGTTTTTATTTTTATTTTTATTACTCACACAAAATCTAAAATTTTGTTTATAAGTTTAAACACTCTTTTTAATGATTTTAAATATTTAGTTTTTATGTTAACTTAAGTATTTTTGTTTAGTTTAATATTATTTTTTAAAAAAAACTTGCAAAAAACACAATTTAGTTTTAAGTAAAAATTTCTGAATTGACAATAACTAATTTTTTAATTTAATCATTTTTAAAATTTATAAACTTTAATTTTAGACTAGTTTTAGCAGGTTTTTATGTTTTTAAAATATTTTTTTGTTTAATTTTGTTTGCCAATTTGCACTTGATGTTTTTGTTTTTAAATAAAACACAAACATTTTAGCACCGGCCACCGGACATGCACCATATACATGCATTTTTATTCGCCATTTTGCCCCCATTCATTTTTCATTCTGTTTCAATTTTTTTCGTTTCTATTTTTTTGTGTCTGTTTAACGGTGAATATATTTATTTATTGTGTTTATTTATATCTCTGACAAAACTGAAAGACAATTTCATTACGGCTGTAGTAGCAAAGTGTTTCCCTGGGGGTACCACCAGTTTTACACTGGACTCACACAGCTATTTGGTGCTTGTTGAGACCACTTTTTGCTTTGTGTTTTTATTTCAAACCAAATTTAGTTAGTTAGATTTTGCTGGCGGCAGTGTCTAATTTTGGCCGGTTCTGCCGTTTCACACAAACGTAAATGCACCTATAAGCTATCTTGTCATGTATTTTCCGATCATTTCCTCGGATTAGCAAGCAGATTGGACTTTGTGAAAGTTTGTATCTCACGCGTTAATGTGTGTACTTCATTCTATCTTTCCCTCTCTCTTTTTTTCTCATTCCTTTTGAGCTTCTGTTCATTTCCGCTGTCGGCTTTGTCAGTCAGTCAAGCGCCGTCAGTCGGCGACCACACTGTCTGGCGACAGTGGCGACGCAAATGCCGTATTCTTTGTGAGTGTGTGTGTTTTTTTGCAGCGCAAGTTCTCTCTCTCTCTCTCTCTCTCTCTCTCTCTCTCTCTCTCTCTCTCTCTCTCTCTTTCACACACTTGTCGTCCTTTGGTTGATCATTCCCAAGAACAGCATCAGCAGTAGCATCAGCATCCCCTAAACAGCTCGAGCCAGTGTTGATGAAAACGGCGTGTGATTAACTGAGCTCATCATCAACGACCAGCTGCTGATCGACTAGACCGGACTGACTGACATTGCCATCACCAGCTACTACCTCATCATTTGCAGCTGCAGCAGCAACAGCATCACATTTTCATCAAACGGGCAATAATTGCTCTTTTCTTCATGTTAGCTTTCTCTCATCTGTTTGTCTATTAGAACATTGCACTTCTTCATTAGCAATCAACCGCTAACCATGCCGCACCAGATGGTTTAAAAGGAAAAGGCCAAACAGCAAACATGGCCACACTTCCTTAAACACACACACAAGCTGACTTCTTTAGAGAATCATTGCATTTGCACGGCCACACGAGGCGCAATTCTCTTTCCTCCTCTTTTTAGGCATTCCCTAATCACATGCCATTTTTCGTTCCGAGAAAGCATCGTTTAGAGCCAAAGGGAGGCAATGTAATTTGCGATCTATATCTTTTTCCTCTCTTCTCTCTTTCCCTTCTTCTTTTTCATCAATTCAAAAAAGCCATAACCATAATCAGCAACGCCATCACTGCTAAACACTTTTGAACATCTGAGCACCAATCAGTGAGAGAATTAGTAAGTGTGTGAGAGTGTTTGTGCATGCAAAGAAATCAAAAAGTGACTTCATGTGTTGAGTTGAGTGCCGCCGCCGCCGCTGTTGCTGCTGCTGCTGCAGCTCATACTGCTGTTGCAGCAGCAACACTTTGTGGTGTTCCAACTGCTTGTAAGAATATTCAGCCTGCGTGTGTGTGTGTGTGTAATGCTTTCTTAGTGTTTGTGTGCGCCTTGGAGTGTGTGTGTAATGTGTTTGCAAAACACATCATCGTCGTCGTTCAGTCGTTGTCTGAGCGGCTTACCGTTCAGACGGACATACTTTTTCACATTTTGATATTTTATCTTGACACATAGATATTCTTTGAAAACTTGACTTTAACTTTCTCTTCTTTCACATGTTACCTTCCCTAGGTTCAGCAGTCCTCTGAAGAGGAGACTGGCACCACCTTCAAGGAACGTCATCGTCGCAGAATGAGCCTGCCAGTGTCGGGTCGTGCGGCCGGACCGGCGGCATCGCTGCTGGGCGAGTCGCCATTGCTGGCCGCGGCTGCCGCTGCCGCCGCCGCCTCTTCAGGCAGCGGCGGCGGAACTGCCTCATCTCCAACAACGAACGCCGGAATTGCTGCTGGCATTGGAAAGCTGACCCTGGGCAAACCTGAATCAGGGGGCGGCGGCGGCAAGTCGCCCTCTCGATCTCCGCAGCGAACCATCAAGGAGGAGAAGGAGAATGGAGAGAAAAGTTCAGGGAAGGCGACCACTGCTGGCAAAGCCTCCTCCTCATCGTCGACCACCACCACCACTGGAGACAAAGAAAATGCTGAGGAGAATGCTGTTGCCGGAAAGGGCGCCAACACCGCTGGTTCGGGCGGTGGACAGGGTCGAGAGCGTCGAGGCTCCTACTCATCGGCCTCAGAGCACTCTTCCTCCTACACTGGCTCCAGCTCAGAGGACGAGGACGACGAGTGCTACCGAAAGTCGCCCCGACTGACTGCCCAGCGAGCCGCCAAGGGCTTCACCGACTTTGCCGTACGGGACATCAAACTGGCGGAGTACGGCCGCAGGGAAATTGAGTACGCCGAACAAGGTTTGTACAGAGGAAAACCGTGTAAAGTCGGCAAAAACTGTGTGCTGAAACTTGCTTATCTCTCTTTCTATATTCTGCTCTGCTCTGCTCTACTTTGCTCTTGTTTGTTCAATTTCTGCTGGCATGTGTTGGACTGGCCTCTCTATTCATCAACCTTTTCCCCCTTTTATACTCTGTTTTGACATATTATTATTGTATTTAAACACATTAGTACTTTCCTCTTCTTCCACTTCAGGCATGGCGGGCATTATGTCACTGCGCAATACGGCAAAGAGCGATCAACCGCTGAGGGGGTAGGTTGAAGTTAATGTTTTTTGTTTTGTGTCTCATTTTTAACTTTTCACTACCTATTTTGTCAGTGCCCGAATCATCGGCTGCACTCACATCAACGCCCAGACGGCCGTGCTGATCGAGACGCTGATGGCGCTGGGCGCCCACGTCCGCTGGGCCACCTGCAACATCTACTCGACGCAGAACACTGTGGCCGCTGCGCTGGCCAACGTCGGTGTGCCCATCTTCGCCTGGAATCGCCAGTCTGAGGAAGATTTTTGGTGGTGCATTGATCGCTGCCTCCTCGCCGACAACTGGCAGCCCAATATGGTTAGTATCACCTCTTTTTTGTTTAAAGTATTTTAATGATTTATTATTAACTTCAAACTCTTCACTAGATTCTCGACGACGGCGGTGATGCTACTCACTTAATGCTAAAGAAGTACCCGGTCGCCTTTAAAATGCTGAAAGGCATCGTTGAGGAGAGCCTGACCGGCGTCCATCGACTTTATCAGCTGTCCAAGAACGGAAAGCTGACTGTACCGGCAATCAACGTCAACGATTCCGTCATTAAGACCAAGTTTGACAATTTGTACAGTCCACGAGAAACCATTCTTGATGTGTGAGTGTGACTGAACCAAAAACCTTAACTTTAATTAATTTGTAAACTTGTCATACAATTTGTTAGGTTAAAACGCACCTGCGACATTCTGCTTGGCGGTCATTACGCTCTAATTTGTGGCTACGGAGAGGTGGGAAAGGGCTGCGCGTCGGCACTGAAAGGCGTCGGAACCATCGTCTACATTGCCGAAATTGATCCCATCTGCGCAATTCAAGCATGGTAAAACTGCTCAAACCAAATGCAACTCCTTTTATTAACTTTTTGTTCAATTCGCTCAGCATGGACGGCTTTCGAGTGGTCACTGTGGAGGACGTCATTGAGAAGGTGGACATTGTCATCACTGCTACTGGCAACAAAAACGTCATCCGTCGGTCGCACATGAACGTCATGAAGAATGCCGCCGTCCTCTGCAACATGGGACATTCCAACACTGAGATTGACGTCGTATGTTTAGAGTTTCAATAGCAAACTACTTTTTGATTACTTATTAATTTGCTTTGTTTGTTTTTGCGCTTTACAGAACAGCCTGCGCACTGAGGACCTCGAGTGGGAGAAGGTGCGCTCTCAGGTGGACCACATCATCTGGCCGGACAAGAAACGACTGGTGCTGCTCAGTGAGGGACGCATTGTCAATCTGGCCTGCTCGCACATACCCTCATTTGTGGCGTCCATCACCTCGGCCACGCAGATTATGGCTCTCATTGAGCTGTTCAATGCGCCGCAAGGGCGCTACAAATCAGATGTGTACCTGTTGCCAAAGAAGATGGGTAAGTGATGAGGTAGACAGGCTCAAATGGAAACATCTTTTTTAAATGCTCTACTATTGAACTTTCAGACGAGTACGTTGCAACGCTCCATTTGCCCTGCTTTGATGCCAAGCTTACTGTGCTAAATGAAGAACAGGAGAAGTACATGGGCCTTAGCAAGGCTGGTCCCTTCAAGCCCAACTATTACCGGTAGGTATTAGTGCTGTTTCCATGCTTTTATCAAGTTTTTAATCTTGATAACTCAACTAACAAAACACTTATTTGTTGTTCTATTTTAAACTAGATACTAATTTAAATTTAAACAAAATATGAATTTTGAAAATACTACCAAAACAAGTACCAACAAATCATCAGACAACAAAACACTAGCACTAAAAACTTACTTTTTTTATTTAAAATTTACTTGTACTTTTTTGTCATTCTATTTGTATTGTTTTAGTTTAACCACTTTTTGTTTTATTTTTACTAACTTTATTTGCCATTTCATAACTAGAAACGTACAAGGATTACTAATATTTTTATTGTAATTGTTTTAATTTAAATTTACTAAAAGTCATTTTACTCAGTACCAACATCAGTTACAATGAACACATCAACTTAAACCCACACAAAAGATCTCACAAACTTAAACAGCTGTCAAGTTGTTGAACTCAGATTTCCAACCATTGTTGATTTTCATTTTTTCATTATGCCCCTTACATTGCTTAATACTAATATCTCATTTATTCAATTTTAAACATTCAATTGACAAATTAGTTTAAATAGTAAAATTCCCCTAAAATACTTTTTTTAATAAGTTTTTATTTAAAACTTCAATTTAAAATTGTTTTTAATTTATTATATTGTTAGTTTCTTTTTATCACGCAACTTCACATAACTTTATTGTTAGAAAACATTTAAATTGTTTCCGTTTTGCATTATTTTTTCAAAACAGCCACAATATGATCTTCAATGTTTAACCAAATAATTATTTATAGCAATTACTCAATAAATTTTTCAAAAAAAATTTAAATTATGTATAAAATCTTTGAATTTGTATTGATTTTATAAAACGTTATTAAAACGATAAAAATAATTTATTATAAATTAAAAAAATAAACTAAAATTATTCTTTAGATGTTTCTTGAGTGACTAATAGGTGACGTTGCTAACTTTTTTTAAGATGGTTTTTTGTATTTAAATATGAACAAAATTCAATTTACGTAAAGGTTGCAAACACATACACAAAAAATTTTTATCATTAATTAAGTACTTTGTTTTAATATCATTAATGAAGTAACAACTGAATTGTACTTTTGCCCAATTTTCAGTCGATTATTACATTGATCGGTTAAACTAAATTTTTTGTACATTGTTGCAAAGTTGGCAATAAACAGTTCGTTTGTGCTTGTGTGTTCATAAACTCAATTGGTACTTTCCTGTTTTATTAAATGCATTCCAAGAAGTACAACAAAAACAAAAAAAGAATGGTAGAATTTGCTGAGAACCACTATTCACAAAATTGTGCATCGATCGCATGTTGTCGGCGCTTTTAAATCGGTTAAAAAAGTTGACACATTTATTCAGTTTTTGCATTTTTTTGCAAACTTATTAAATATGCAAATGTTAAAAAATTATTCTAAATGTAGCATCACCTGAGGCAACAAACTGTAACTGAATGTTTTGTTTGCTTAAGTAAAACAGCAATAGTTAAAAAAGTCGAACAAAATAAAAAACAAAAAATTTTTTGATTAAAAAACTTGTCTAACATGACTGACGCACTTTCAGTCATATTTAGTTGTTGGTTGTGTTAGTGTAGTAAACCCAATAACTGACTGCAACAGACTTAAAGTGTTTTGCCTGATGACGTAAATAAAAATTACCAGAAAAGAAAGCAGCACCAACAGCAAAAACGGTAGCTGTAACAGTAAAAAAGCAAACAAAATAAAAAAGAATATTCCAGACTTCTTCCTGCTGCAGTTTGTGCAGGCACTTAGCTACCCGCAAAATGCTAATTAGCCAAATCACATACCAGAAAAAGCATAAAGAATAGGTGAAACGAAACATTAAAAGCAGAGTGGCAGTGTGCCATTGTACAGAAAAAAAAACAAAAAACGTTTCCTTAAATACTGCTCTTTGCCAGATTGTTTCATTTTCATTTTGTTTTTTCTCTTACTTTATACTGTCTGTTGTTTCAATCTACCTCAGCGTCTTGGCCTACACTGCACTAAACGGCTGCACTACTCAGCAATGGCCAGCGGCCAGACAAATTTAGCTTAGAGAATTGAGATAAGAAAAGAAATGCGTCTGTGTGTGTTAGAGAAGAAGGAAAAGACAGCCAGACAGAACCTACTGACACAGTGTGCGTGTTCTGTGTTGTAGTACTGCACTGGCACTGACACTGCCAACAAAAGCGATTGCCACTGCCACTGACTTACAGAATCTGCCAGTGAGTGTAAGTGTGTGTGTGTACATTATGCGGTACTGTACAACAGACACACACAAGCTGACAGTGAGGCAGCAAGAGCAGTCGACGTCTGCAGCCCTGGTCGCCCTCGTGCTTCGCTTTACAATAAAATTTCCTTCTCAGTGGAAGCCTTCCGCCAGTAATGCAGCAACCGCAATCGTCAGTGCGTTCGGGTTTGGGTGCAGAACAACAGAAAAGCAGAAACGGAGGCGGCAGCAACAGAAACAGGCGTTTGCATTCTTCTTTACCACTTCTTCGTCTTTTTGTTTTGTCAGCGTGCACTTGCATCTTTTTATATGACTAGCGGTATTTACTTTTAGCTTACCAGGTCGACCGACAGCTTTTCCTCTCTATCTCCCTTTCTATTTTCTTCTCGTTCAAGTTCACCTCTTCTCAAGCTCCTTCTCCTTTTTCTCCTTTTTGACTGACTGAACAGAAGTGCAGAGCAGAAGAGAACAGCCGAAGAGCAAAATAACAACAACAGAATAAATCAAAACAGGCAGATTCAATCAACCTGCGTGGGTGGCTCATTGTCAAACAGGCAACAACCGAGGCAACATCACTTTCCCAAGCCGTCGTTGTTGTTTTTTCCTTTCTGTCAGTTTCAACTCCATCAGTCTTAGTCATCATCCTTGCATTTTCCGAGTCCCTGCATGTCCCCGCGGACCTTTGCCAGGCAGTTCGCAGTAGCAGGAGCAAAAGTTGGCGCCACGGCCTCTGCATCAGCAGCAGCAGCAGCAGCAGCAACATCTTCAGGACCATTTGCTGTCGGCCCTCCACTTCGGCACACGCAGCTTCGTCGATCGCCGAACAGTAGACGGAAGCGCCCGGCGACGGCCTCTGACACGCTCACCACCACTGCACCGGCTGTTCACGAGCTCAAGCACAGCTGATGCTTTGATGATTTGAAGTAACCGAATCCTTACTAGCCCCCACTTGACTTGCACTTGTTCTCAGAGATCTTCTCAAGCAAAACAAACAGCACTTGAAACACCAGCTCCCTTTTGGTTTTTGCCGTTCCCAGTCAGCAGCCTCTTCTTCTTCATCATCATTTTCACCACGGCTCCGTCACTGCGCCGTCGAATCGTCTCGAAGGCCGCTCGCTGTAGTGCGCACTGGTAAGTGAAAAGTGCTCTCCTTTTAAGAGGGTTCTTACTTCTTCAAGTACCACTTTACTAAGTAAAAATTAGGATGTTGTTGTTGTTGAGTTTTAATTAGTACACTACTTGTAAAGTTTGTTTTTCAAGTTTCACTAGCTGAAAACTTTTGATAGGTGACAGTTTTTTATACTTTAGACGATAACAAATAGTTTGTTTATTTATGATTGCTAAACTTTTACTGCAACTTTTTGCCCAAGACTTTGCTTTTTCTTTAGTTATTTGATAAAGTATCACCAATAAAATGGATTTAAAAGGGAAAAAAGCAAAATCAAACACATTTTATCTTTATTCTTTGCTTGCTCAAAAATTTGTTTTGTCAAATTGTGCGTGTGTGTTTGATTAGGAAAAGAGAAAAAAACTGTCACACATACATTGACAGTAAAAAACATGCTAGCAGTAAAAAGTATCAAAAGATGAAAGCTGAAAACGCTTGACGACAGTAGCTGTAAACATAAAAACGAACCACTCTGCAGGCTCTAGTGATTGAACAAACAGACAGACTGAAAATGTTAAAAGCAAAAAAAGTAAACACAGTCTAGAAAAGATACAAAGATTCAATTGGGCAATGGAATTGGCAATCCTATCCGTCTGGAGTGTCTGTCGAGAGCAGCAGTGGTCCAGTGTTGAATCAGCATCCCGTTCCAGTGATCAAACACGATTACCTTACATTCTGCACTGTTTGCGTGCACACTAAGTTGATGTGTGCAGTTGACAGCAACAACGGCAACAATAACAAAACAATTTTTTTATCTATTTTCAAAAATCTTTCTCTTTAACCCTCTAGAGAAATCTAGTTAGCGAAAAATTTCCTTTGCTATGTTTATTCTGCGTTGTCATGTTTTGTGTTTGTCAAACGAACTTGCGTGTGTCTGCTATAGTACTAATGTACTGTTTTAAATCATAAGTTCAGCTTTGCTGAAGCTTTTTTTGAAAACTGCGATAATTTAAATATGATTACATTGGCAAATGCAAACCAAGTAGTGGTAGTAATAGTTTGGAGGATGTTGATGGCTGCCCGCTGTCTCCCGCTGTTTTCGTTGCTGAGGTGTTGACAATCATTAGCATTAATTAAACATGTTTTAATTTGCCTGTCGCAAAAGTGGGTAAACTTGCACAGCAGTGCCACACCACCAGTGTCAGTCGCTTGATCAGTATCAGTTGCCTGCTAATTGTTTCGGGGGTTATCAGCGGCTAAAGAAGAAGAAGCAGCATTAATAGCAAAAAACAGACAAACATAGTTCAAGTCTGTGCCTGTGCTTGTGCCTGTGTTTTATCCACCCTCTCTCCCTTTTCCTATTTGTTCTTATCACCACCCAAAATCAGCACTCATTTCAGCGTGCACTTTATCAGCCACCGATTGTAGCAACAGTTGCCCTGATTGCCGGTTCCCTGTCCCCTCACTGCCCCTCTCACTTCTGCCACCCTTCTGCTTAGCGGGTGTCCTTTGGTGGTGTCCTTTGCTAAACCACTGCAGGAACCACCATTAGTTTTTCGAGAGGAAAAAAGAGGAGGAGGAACTGTTGTTGATAAGTGGACACTTGAGCAGTTCAGTTTAACTGAGGCAGGTGTATAAAAGCAGGCCGCCAGTGGGCCGTTAAGTTTGTCTTTTCCGTCATCTTGAGCGGCGAAGACAGCAGCTTGTCTGTGCCATACTGAACTCGCAATCGGCCACCTGAGCCAGCCATCTTTGTGAAGCGACCGCCTCATCACCACTTCTTCTTCCGCCTTCTTCACCTACCCCGCCAATTCTGCACTTTTTTTTCCAAAAATTCAACCTACTCCAACCTTTTGAGCTTAGCTTTTAACTTCTGAACACTTGCCACCCCAAACCCTGTTGCCAAATATTTTCAATTATTGTTGCCTGAGTTTTTTCATCAGTTCTCTTTTTATTTTGCCCAATAACGCAAAGTTTTTGTGTGATTTGCAAAATATTTAGGTTTGTAAGCAATTTTGTTTTTAAATTCACTTTAAATGATTATGTTTGCATGAATTTTTAACAATTATTATTATACTATTCATGCTGAATACCACAGTTTTCAACAATTTGATTTTCATGTTTGCGCTTTTGTTCAGAATTTAATAAGCAGATAAAATGTTAGATTTAATTTTGCGCTTGACTTCATTATTTTTACTTTTTTAATAAAAAAATTTACATCTAAAGTTGTAATAAAGTTATTTGATTTTAGATAATATTCTGCATATCAATCAAAGCGTTTTAGAAAAGCCATTAAAAAATCAAACCAAAAAAACACTTTAAGAACAAACGCTATGATCCATCCATCACTTAGTCAATGGTTTTAGTTTGTTTTTTATACACTAATAAACAGTGAAAATGCATTTGTTTTTACCAACTTTTTTTACTTTTAGAGTGAAAACACAAAATATGAGAAAAATCAAATGTTAGTTGTTTTTCTAAAAGAGTGAAAACAAAACCGCCCAAAATTTTTGGCATATTCAAAAATTATTGAATTGCATATTGCTGGAAAGCTAAAATTGCTCTGATTACAAATATGTAAGTATCAAAGTGGAGCCCCAGATAGTTCCCGAGAAAAC
>JAALOO010001333.1_pt1 | contig 17279 bp, 14 predicted proteins | sample 7257641 | NCBI WGS metagenome assembly JAALOO01 (sample SAMN14085613, study PRJNA598686) | mite metagenome | biome: ENVO:01001000; feature: ENVO:01001002; material: ENVO:01001226; isolation source: single female mite from University of Michigan culture on fish food culture... ...
GATAGAAGGATCATCTTGATGTTCCGAAGGAAACAGTATCTGTTCGTCGATGAAAAATACCCCTGCATCTGAAACGCTCATCCTATCGGGAAAGCGGATAAGTTTTGTTCCATTCCAAACGTAATAATAATATAGTGTTGGTACCCCGCATGCTTCGCTTAGAAATGCAATTCGGTAAATATTTTGTATATTTTTTAAACCCATTGCTGGCAATACTTTAGCCTGAACACCTGTTTGGCCGTCTACCTGGACATGAAAACTTTCCTTAGCGATAAGTTCCATTTGGTTATTGAATACCTTTAATTCAGTATCATAATATTGGCTGCTATATTCCGATGATGGATAATACCGTTTAAGACCATATATAAAGGTTTCCCCATTTTGACTTGTGTTTTTTATTAGAGCCAATAGACCAATCCAAATATATCCTTTTCGCTGCTGATTATCTTTTTCGTAATTGATTTCCTGCCAAGGTGCATAGAAATCGCGTACGGTACTGCCGTAATACGCCTCGCTCATAATGGTTACCGGCGTGGCTTGTGAAAGTGAATCAACGATTGGTGATTGTAAATTGGGCTGGTCTCGTACATAGGCAACATCAGCAAAGACATATGCTGTATCCGATTTTTGAAAATTCCATAAAGTAAACTGTTCATCAATTGCAAATGCGGCGGGCTCTTGCTGCCCATGGCTGCCAAGAACTATTAAGAAAAGGATAATAAAAAGGAAATATCGTTTCATATTAGCAATTTTAGTAGTTAAATATCGTTAATTGCCCTCAAGCAAATTCTATTAATTATCTGTTTGTAATCGGATATCTCCTTCTATCAAAAGCGTGCGTCTGTCTTGGCGTTGGGCGACGAACCGTGTTTGCATATTTTGTTCTTTAAATATTCTGAGTAAGGGTATAGTCCACTGCTCTGGCCACGTCTTAAAATCGACATAGCAATAAACTGCATATGGTGTCTGCTTGCTCGATGTTTGCGGAGGAAAGGAGTCGAGCGTCGTACTTATAAAATACTCGCCCATATCCTTTTTGTGGAAGCTATAAAACATCTTATCAGGTAAGGCAACTTGTAAAGTACTGTCAGATTTCCATGCATGTAGGATACTGGGAACTTGCTGTTGTTGAACTTGGACCTCCTCGATAGGGTTAAATTCATCGTCGTATGCATAGATGATTGATGAATCTATTTGTGCCACCGAATCATTGTTAACTTGTAAATCAACATAATTTTGATAGCTTGTACCGAGTTGTTGTGCATCAAGTCCGGTATATTTCTGTATCACACGGGCAAGTATGGGCGCCTCTTGGAGTGGAAGTACACTCCAAAATGTTACTGTTTGTTTTAGCGTATCCATATCTCGAACCAGGAACTTTTCGTCAAGATCTTCGTTTAGTCGCCACACACCGTTAAGTGTTATATGGTTCTTTTTAACGGTCGCTTGTATTTGCAATCGATCGTTTTTTTGCTGGTATGAAAGATGCTCGTCAGAAAGCAGATCCTTAAATCCCTCAAGATTACCGATCTGCGACCAGCTATCGCGCTGCTTTAATAAGGTTTGTAACTTACTGAAATCTGCGTTCTCGTCAAGTCCTATCTGATATATTAAATATTCATTATTAAATATCATTCTAAAACCGTTATTCAAGTTGACACTGACAATTGATTTTTGCCGGTCGATGAATTTAATTTTGCTCGGGTAATTTTTTGCGAAAAAGGAAAAGCATTTATCGAAATTATTTATCTTCAAAATTCCGAAGAGCGTTTGCGTATCTTGAGGCGTACTGAATAGAAAGATTCGAGCCGGAATTGCTATTCCGGCATCGAAAATCAGATTTTTTATATGATTATTTCTATTTTCTGTGCCACCAGAATCATTGGTTCCAGCAGAAAAATACCACAGATTATCAAGTAATAAGTCGTCAATCGCCATGGATAAAATGCTAGTGCTCAAATTACTGACGTACTGCTGGTCAATTTTATATTGTCGAACAGTAAAAAACGTCCAGACAGCGGCAAAAAACAACATCAAAAATATACCGACTATGATGGCTAACTTTCTCATTTACAGTTAATTTTCGTCGCTTCCGTCTAAGTTTTCGATTAAGTGCTTCAATAGGTATTGTAATGCATTTTTATCGGTTGTTGGTAGTTCCAATGAGATTTCACCGGATACGTTGCCTTTTCCCTGCATATTGGATTTTAATTGAAGATCTCCATATAGGGAAAGATCCTGTAATGTACCCTCCCAAGATGATGTAACTGGAATTTCGAGTTGACGAACGACTTCAGGAATTTCAGCGGTGTGAACAATCATATTAAGTTGATTGGCAAATATTTCTTTTTTTACTTTGCTATTCCTACTTGATTTAAAGCGATTTTCCTGAATCGATGAAATTTGTTCAATATCACTCCCAACAAATACCATGTCTTTTTTGAAGTAAATATAAATAGGATCCATATTATTTGGCTTCTCGATGGTGTAAACACCACCGGCATTCAAGGTAACCTCTTGTTTATTTACCCCTAAATCAAGAATTTTTTTAAATAGTCGTTGATCTCTCGACGTGAACATCCATAGGAAGCTAGGAACATATTCATCCTTCATTTTCGTTACCTCTTGGTACTCATAATTCTCATCATACTCATAAGCAGTATATTCTTTTTGTACCTTCTGTAGATCATTAAGAAAGAATACATCGTCGCCTCGTTTGATATTTCCTATGGCTTTTTCATCCAATCCAATCTCAATAGCTGTTGCTGCTAATTTTAAAAACTCTCCGTTTTCGCCAAGAAGTGGTGCGTACCAGCGAGAAATTACTCCGGGTAATTGCTTCAAATAACCCTCCGTACTAATATTAACCGATGCGTAAGCGAGGTGATTTTCAGGAATATATTTTTTGAATTTTTTATTCATCTTGTTTGAATAAATCCCATTGAATAGTTGAGCAGTCTCTTTATCAAGGTTTACTGTGCCTTGCATTTTAATGATGTTTCTATCCTGTATTAGATCTAATGTAGCGGATCTATAACCGTATTTTAGATTTTTCATATCCACACCATATGCAATCTTTACAATATCGTAAGGTAGTGCATCACTATATAGCTGATCCAAATTCGAAACCCACACACGTAATAGATGTTTGTTATCTGCTAATCGAATAGCTTTGTTTTTAGCGAGATTTTCGGTAGGTTCTAGGTAATTGATGAAATCTCGCGATAACCAGGTTGTGAACAGTACATTTTTAATGGAGTCATTTTGCATTTCTCTATTTTGATAATCGAAGTTCTCCGGAGCAGTATTCCATAGAGAGGATTCCTCATCATCATTTTGGAAATCTTCATAATTTTCTTCATTTTGACCTTCAATATCAATGAAATCTTCTTCATTATAACGGGTGTCACTGGTTTGAATTTCAGTGACTTCAGCAGTAGCTTCCGCATCAATTGCTGAATCCACTTGCGCGATTACTTGATCGGCATCAAATTCGGTTTCTATCCACGTGCTTTCCGTGGTATCCGCCATAGCAAAGCTATCGGAATCCGAATAGTCATCCACCCACGCTGAGTCCGTCGCATCAGCGATTACTATATTATAACGTTCCGCTACCTCCGCATTATCAAAAAAGTCACTTTGGACATCTCCTGTTAAAACAAGTAATGATTCCTGGTTCCAGGCGGCCTGCGTTTTACCATCGCTAGAAACCCTTCTTTGATATCCGTTTGTTTCGGGCAACTCCTGGTAATTAGCGAACATGTGCTGGCTTACTTGTTGACTTGCTTTCAACGGTAACAAAATTCCTATGTAGTAAAGGCTATCTGTGCTCGTTTTATATATATATGCTTGCCGATCTAGATCGAATCCTGCTGCTAGTAAATTCTCAGGACGATCAGTGATTTCCTCATTAACGGATTGTTCAAATGCCCCAAGCTTTACTAAGGTTTCATTTAAGAGTTCCATCGAGGTGTGCTCCACAATGGCTTTATTATTTATAGAGACCACAAATTGTGCATTCGCCGGTATTTTACTGGTCAATTCTTGTGCATTTCCTACGGTTGAAAGGAATGCAGGGATCGTTAAATAAGCTAAGAGTTTTATGTTCATTATATTATTGATTGTTTAATATTATCGTATTACCCAGTGACGAGGTTCCATTAATGAGTTCAGTGGCTTTTAGTTTTAGGAATACTGCTCTCGCATTGCTTGATAGTTTGGCCTTGGGATGTTTTTGTGATTTTATCGTTTTATCAAATCGGATGATCTGGATATAATAGGCGTCATCAAAATATTTTTGGTCCGTCTGTGAGATTTTCGCATATTCTTTGCTTAGTGATGGCGAATATCGGTATGATCGGGTAAATTGGCCCGTTTTAACATTATAATTATAACTGTTATTGTTACCAAGAGTACTTTTAAAGTGTGTTCCTAATGCCTTACTGAAGGCATTTAAAGCATCTATCGAGGTGAAACTGCAGGAAACACTCGCAATATAATTAGTGAAATCTAGACTATATTGTACATTGCTAATTCCTTCGGTTTTTTTCAAAATTCGAATCATATCTTCGGTTTCCGATTTGATCTCTTGCGTGGTTGGAATTTTAATTCCATTGATGCTTTTTAATTTCAACAGCGAGGAGACCTTTGTACTGCTTTTGCTAAGATTCAGTGTGGCTTTAATGGTGCCCGATCCGTTGCTTTTTATATTGATGTCCTCGACGAAATCAAAGCAACTTGAGAATAAGCAGCAAATACAAACCAGTGTAGATAGTCGAAAAAATCCATTAATAATGTTCATCTTTTGCGTTTTAATTAATTTCATAAAATGATTCTACTTTCTTAAGCTTGGTGCTCTCCAATTCTTTAAAAAGTATCCATAACATATCTTTCTATTAATTGCACAAAAATACCTAAATGGAGTAGTGTAATATATCCCCGAAAGCAGGGGTTTTATGATGTGAATTACTTGGCTAATATTAGTCCGTATTCTAAGGCTAATTTTATGGCAGTGCTTAAATTGGTTGTTCCGAACTTTTCAATGAGGTTCTTGCGATGGCTTTCCACCGTATGGGGGCTAATAAAAAGTTTTTCTGCAATTTGTATAGTTGTTAGTCCGCTTGCAGCCTCCAAAAGCACTTCTTTTTCTCGTCGTGTTAATTTTGGAATATGTAGTAAACCATTTCTCTCACTTTTCTCCAAAACTTTTTTTGTTTGCGAACATAAAAATATATTACCGTGAAATACATTTTGTATACCCTTGATTATTTCTTCGATCGAGGTGTTTTTTTGAATATAACCTTGTGCACCTTCCTGTAATGCACTATTAATTACCGCATACTCATTATGTACACTGATGATCATGATATGGGTTTTTGGATATTTTGCTTTTAATGGTTTTATAAGCTCGATGCTATTAGCATCGGGGAGGTTTATATCTAAAAGAAGTACATCCACAAGAATTTTGGGTAGTTCTGATAACATAGATGTCGCATCACAATAAACGCCAACAACCTCAAAGGAGTCTTCTTTTGCAAGTATATTTTTCAGACCCTCAAGTAATAGGGGATGATCATCAGCGATCGCAATCTTTATCATTAAATATTGTTTTTTGGAAATAAAATCTCGACACTTGTACCAACATCTTTCTGGGATTGTATGCGAAAGTTTCCTTTGAGAAATTCGATCCGTGTTTGAATATTAAGTAACCCAGCCGAGCTGTTTTTCTTAACTGCTTCGTCAAATCCTAGTCCATCATCTTCGACGGTAATGGCATAATTTTCCATTTCTTCGACAAACTGAATAATGATTTGATGGGCTAAGGCGTGTTTTACGGCATTGTTAACAAGTTCTTGGATGATACGGTACACGATAAGCTGCTTTTCCTTTTTTAGTTCGCCTTTATATTGGAAAAATTGTACATCGATGTCCAGCTGATCATGAGACATGCGTACTGCATAGTCTTGTAGTGCCTCTTGTAACCCGTATTTGTATAATAAATCTGGCATTAGGTTGTGTGCGACTTTACGAAGCTCCTCTACAGCTGTATCAAGTTGATCTATAGATTTTTGAATAGCATCCTGGTTATCCCCATTAAGCGCTGTAAGACTTATTTTTGTACTTGATAGCAACCCTCCCAGACCGTCGTGAAGATCTCGGGCCATCCGTCCTCGTTCCAGTTCCTGGCCATCTACCATTGCTGTCAGCGTTGATATTTTTGCTTTCTGCCTTTCTTGATCTAATGTGGCTTGATAAAGTTGTTTATTTTGGCGTAAACGTGTGGAATGCTGTTTATAAGCATACAAGAGCAGTAATAGAAGTAGGACGAAAACAACAATCAAACTGATGTAGTACTTGTTAATTCTTTCTTTGAATGAGATCTCGTTTTGATAGTTAACAATATCTTGCGAGCGACTTTCCGTTTCTAACCTGGATAATTTGAGTTCCTGTGAATGTTTCTCTGATTCTAATTCTGAGAGTGCAAGCTGTTTCCTTTGATTTTCCTCCTGTAGTCTAAGGTTTTCATATTTCTGCTGTTGCTGTAAGCTTATTGTATGCATAAGGCTAAGCTGCTGCTCTTTTTTATCTGCTTCAAGTTGCATGTTGAGAAGCTGCTGACGTTGACGCTCTTTATCAAATTGTGCTTCCAGTCTTTTGCCTAATTCGAGTTGGTCTTGGTCATATATAATTTGAAAGGTGTCCATATACGCTTTATAATATCTAAGCGTCTCGTTTATATTTCCTTCATTTTCTGCAATTTCGGATAGACTTTGGTATATATTTAGCACAATATTTTGATCCGTAACACTTGCTTTGGACACTTCGGATAATGCATTCAGAAGATGATCTTTAGCACGATCCGCATCGTTATTTTTAAGTGCTATATCAGCCATTATACCATTTGCCGAGGCTATATGGGTATATTGATTGGTTGCGATCGCTTGCTTTTGAGCGAGTTCTGCATAATATAGTGCTGTGTCCTGATAACTATCGGGGTAATAACTAGTATAAAGGTGCGCTAAATTGATAGCAACAAACGAGAGATTGGAGGGAAAGGGAATATCGCGTCGATATTTTTTGTAAGTATGAATGGCTTGTAAATAGTATTTTTCAGCTTTATTACGAATGTCCTTATCGTCTTGATGCGAGAGATATTGCTGTTCATACATATATCCCATGAGCATCTGCGCATCAAATATTGCTATTGGATCATTTTGCTTGACAGCAAGATCTAGTGCGAGAAAACTATATTTTTCTTGGAGTTTATATTCTTTCCAGTTTGCATATATGGAGGTCAATTCCTTGTATATGGAAGACTTCCGGGTATTTAACGTGGCGGAGGGTGGAGCCTTATCTAAATAAGTTAAAGCATTTATGAAGCTTCTAACGGCTTCTCCTTCCCGGTTATCGCGTGTTAAAATCCATCCTTCACAATAGTACACATAACCTTTAATCTCTATATCCTTGGATTTAGAAGCGTACCGTTTAGCGTTTTTTAAGTGATTGTTTGATTCCACGAGACGATCGGACAAACGATCATTCATTGCTGCTATTGCATACAAATTGGCCGCGTATTTTCCATCACCTTGCCTAACAGCGATCTGGAGATTGTCTTGTAGGATTTCAGACGCTTTGTTTTCATGTTGATGAAAATATAAGGCAGCGATATACTTATTGGCAATTGGTAACCTGCTGGGGTCTGACGCAGGAATATGTTCATATTGTTTTTTTAACTTATCTAAGACTTCCTGAGCCGAAGCATTATTAAATAAAAGACATAAGATCAGACTGTAAATTGTAAAATCTAGAATGCGTGTGAAGCAATTAATGTTTTTTTTCATTACTGTTAAATCCGGTCATCTAAGCATCTCTATAATCAACTCTGAATAGGGAATAGTTCTTCTGCACTTGTTAATTGATAATCCTTGCTCATGCATCAAGAAAGCGAATTAATTTAAACTTACTTGAACGCTGCAAAGTTATTCTTTTTCCTAATATTTTTTGAAATTATTAATACTTGAAACGTGTTGTACATGCTAATATATTACTTGGTTCAAAGTTGGTGGGCCTCATGGGTATGTTTTTGTGGATGGTAAACTAATAATTATGCGCCGACTGTAAATTGTGTGTTTGATATCCTAATGTTATTATTATTTAGCATTGTTTACAAGGAATCGGGAAAAAAGAAAACAGTATCGATTTATAACGGTTATATTTTAAAAAGGTAATATTAGAAAGCATTTAAAACATAGACAGCATGGGACAACAATCAAAAGTGATGGAAGCTGCAAAGGATGACCGTATCGCAAAAGAAATAAGGGAATTTTTAGCGGAATTAAATAACAGTGGCGGTGCACCACTGGAAACCCTGTCGCCAGAAAAGGCACGTCAAGTACTGATTGATGCACAGCAATCGGTACAATTTGATTATTCAGCTATTCAAGAGTCAGAGCATTCGATTTCGCTGGAGGGGGTAGATGTGAAGCTACACATTGTCAAACCCAGAGATGCGAAAACCGGACTTCCTGCGTTTATGTTTTTCCATGGTGGAGGATGGATTTTAGGTGATTATCCGACGCATAAGCGTTTAATTCGTGATTTGGTGGTACAAAGTGGTGCGGTAGCTGTTTTTCCCGAGTATACACCCGCACCAGAAGCGCGTTTTCCAACGGCAATAAATCAGGCATATACGGCAACAAAATGGGTGCAACAACATGGTATAGAGATTGGTGTTGACGGTGAAAGACTAGCCGTGGTTGGCAATAGTGTAGGGGGCAATATGGCTGCTGTAGTCGCATTGATGGCAAAAGACAAAAAGGGACCTCGATTAATGCAACAAATACTTTTGTGGCCGGTTACTGATGCAGATTTTAGTAGAGATTCTTATTTTGAGTTTGCACAAGAAAGGTTTTTAACAACACCAATGATGAAATGGATGTGGGAGAATTATCTTCCGGAATTAGACGCACGCAAAAATAAATACGCATCGCCGCTTCAAGCGCGAATTGACGAACTTGAAGGGCTGCCACCGGCATTCATCCAAATTGCTGAGAATGATATACTTCATGACGAAGGAGTTGCCTATGGACGTAAACTGGATGAAGCAGGCGTGCCGACGGTCATTAGTGAGTATAAAGGATTTATTCACGATTTTGGAATGCTTAACCCTTTGGCGGACATTCCTGCAGTTCAGATTTCGGTTCAACAGGCCGCCGACGTACTTCGTCAGGCACTTTTTCAGCAATAAATACCACAGCGTCTACTAACACAGGACTACATCATTTGGCTTGTATTATTTTTTTACTTGATTGGCTTTGCAAGACAAATAAGTTTGATAGCTTTTTTTTATATAAACGTGGGCATCGTATAAGGACCACCATTGCACTTGTGGAAATGCAGGTCGATATTTGATCATAAAATCAGTGAGGTCCTTATCATCAATAGGGACAATTGATTTGATTAAAATTTTATTAAAAAAAATGTCTACTTTTTCGTTATTGGTTTCCGTGGCAATTGCTTTCGTCATTTTGCGGGCATTCTTACCATGCTTAGAAAGTAACTCATAAAAAAATGTGATAGGCTTGCCTCCAAAAGGAGAGAGGAGTGCCAAAGGAGGTCGCCCTTGATAATAAATTCCTTCTTGCTTATTGCGCGATTGGTGGATGTTTTCAAGATCATCCAGTCTGCTATTTTGCTTATTGTGAACAACAATAACTTCTTGCAGTTCAATGCTTTTTTTGGTTAGAAATATAGAATCTTCCAACAATGGGGCTATAACCGTTAAGATCTCGTAGTCTTTGTGTCGAAATTCTAGCGTGTCTTGCGCGGTAAATGCGATACTAAAATTACCATGAGTATCGGAAAGTACCTGTTTTTTTTGGGTTATATTTAGGACATTAACACCAGCTAGAGTTACCTTATTATCGGAAGCAAAGATTTTTGCACCATATCTACTGTTTTGTTGTGTTCTACCACTTTTAGGGACAATTTGTAGATAAAACAACACCAGGATAGCATAACCAATACGACTAGCACGCATAAATTCTATTAACTAAGGTTAACGGATAATCTAAAATAGAATTTAGTTCTCTCAAAAAAGAGTTAAATCCTGTTAAATAATTCGATCTTAAATGTAGTTTTTTTTGATTTGAAGCTAGTCGTGGGTTCCTAGTTTTTTATGTAGTAAATCTGTATCTAGCCCTTTTTCGTATTTTGCGATCACAATGGTTGCAGCCGCGTTTCCAATAATGTTGGTGATCGCTCGCGCTTCGCTCATAAACCGATCGATTCCTAGAATTAATCCGACAGCTTCCACTGGAACGTGGCCTACGACGGGAAGCGTAGCTGCTAAAGTGACAAAACCACTGCCGGTCACACCTGCAGCACCCTTGGAAGTCAATAGCAGCACCAATAATAAAGTGATTTCCTGCTCCAGGTTTAGATGCATATTGAGTGCTTGAGAAATGAAAACTGCGGCCATGGTCAGATAGATACATGTGCCATCTAAATTAAATGAGTAACCTGTTGGGATAACCAAGCCGACGATTGGTTTAGAGCACCCTGCGTATTCTAATTTCTGCATTAATCCTGGTAGGGCGGATTCCGAAGAGGAGGTTCCCAGTACGATCAGCAATTCCTCTTTAATGTATTTTAAGAGTTTAAAGATATTCACCCGCGCATAGAAATAGAGCACAGCGCCGATGACTCCGATAATGAAGACGATACACGTTGCATAAAAGCTTATCATTAACATGCCTAATGAGGAGAGCGCCTCAATACCATACTTTCCAATAGTAAAACCCATCGCGCCCATCGCCCCAATTGGTGCTAGATACATAATCATCTTAATAACCGCGAAGATTCCTTTTAGGAAGGATTGTAATACGTTGATTACTGGCTCAGAAGCTTTCGTCCCAATTTTAGTTAAACCGATTCCAAATAAGATTGCAAACACCAGCACCTGTAATAGATTATCGGAGGCGACAGCTGCAATTACATTATCCGGGATGATGCTTAGCAGAAAACTCATAACGTCTTTTTGTTCAGAAGATTTTTGAACATATTCTGCTACGGCGTTCGGATCCAGTGTATTGGGGTTGACATTCATCCCAGTCCCAGGTTGAATAAGATTCACAAACACAAGACCGATGATTAACGCGATGGTTGTCATCACTTCAAAATAAATAAGCGAGCTGAGGCCAATCCTTCCCACCTTCTTGACATCTTGCATCCCTGCAATACCAATTACAATAGAACTGAATATCAAGGGCGCAATAATCATCTTGATAAGTTTTATAAACCCATCACCGAGTGGTTTTAGCTTAACCGCAAAGTCGGGATAAAATACGCCGCAAAAAATACCGATAAGGATACCTAGAATTACTTGCACATATAGGCTTGAGAAGAATTTCTTTATTGTCATGTAATCATAAATTGTATTATAATCGAACTGTTAGTTTTGGTCGCGATTGGATTTAACGGGTATTAATTACCTATTAGGGGGGATGCAATTTTAAAATCGATATCCCAATTATAAATATACCAAAATGACGGACATTTTATAACTAATATAATCTACCTAAATGTTTTATTGATTAAATTTGGTGATGGTGTCTAGATAGAGGTCTTCTACTTTTTTTCGTGCCCACGGTGTTTTGCGAAGAAAGGTTAATGACGATTTCATACTCGGATTTTCGACAAAACAATTAATTCGGACAATTTGCCCCATTGCTTTCCAACTACCATAATGCGCTAATAATTCTTCCAGTATGGTATCAAGCCTTTTTCCGTGAAGAGGATTATTTTTCTGTGTTTCCATAATCCAAATTTAAACATTTTTATGACGGGACTGGGGGTCTATATGGTTTAAATTGTTTCTAATTCTATTGAAAATCATACAATGAACGTGTCCTATGTTTTTCGTGATTTAGGAAATCTAGTTTGAGAAAAGATTAACCATCAACACTTATTATTTTTTTATATATTTACGTACCAATGAAAAAAATAAATCGTCAACAATCAAAATAACGTAAAAGGAATTGTTTTTATGAAACTCTGTTTATAAAATTGATTTCGTTTGATTTTAGGAATTGTATTAAATTGACTGTTAGAAAGTTATGCTTCTATAAATTGCAGCCACTTGAGGCAAACATTTAGTTAACTAAACAAAGATATTTTACACGATGTTATATTTTCTTGAAAGAATAAACTTGCAAAGACCCAAAGCATTTTGAGATGAGAATTCTACTTTTTTTTATTTTTAATATTACAATCTCATCCGCCGCGTGGAGTCAACCTAATTTCATCAAAAAACTTGAACACGGTATTCCTCAACATCTGGTCGTGTTTGGAACAAGTTTATCGAGTGGTGGTCATGGAAGAGATTGGATGGAAGGTGTAAAGTCGCATATAGATAGTGTTTATGGGGAGAACTTGCTAACCTATTCATTGGCAGGGCGAGGAGGGAAGTGGTCGGTTTGGGGAGTCAAAAATTTTGAAGATAGCGTTATTGCAAAGAAGCCTGATGTTGTATTGATAGAATTTGGTATTAACGACGCCTTTTCTGAATATAATACATCTGTTGCGCTTGCAAAGCTAAATCTAATTTATATGATTGATAGGTTGCTTCTATTTAATGATTCCTGTGACGTCTTCTTGCAGGTAATGAATATGCCAATAGGTAAATCAGCAAGTTACCGACCAAATCTCGAAGAATATTATACGATGTATCGACAGGTCGCAAAAGAAAAGAATATAAGGTTAATTGATCATTATCCTAATTGGTTGAAAGTACTTAACAAAGGGGGTGACTGCTTTCTAAAATATGTGCCTGACGGAATACATCCCAATGCACTGGGTGCAAAAAATATTATCGTCCCCGAGATTATTAAGAGTTTACATATTACACTTACCAAAAACTAAAAATTAAATGAGAAAAAGTGCGTTCATTATTTCTGTATTGCTCCTGTTTATTTCGACAGGATGTAAATCTAAAACTGAAACTTCACGACAAGCAGATCTTGTTATTTACGGGGGAACATCTGCTGCAATTACAGCCGCAGTACAAGCAAAAAAGGCAGGAAAGACAGTGATCGTTGTTTCCCCAGATAAGCATCTTGGCGGCCTATCATCCGGCGGGTTAGGCTTTAGTGACACCGGTGATAAATCAGTTATTGGCGGGTTAGCGCGAGATTTCTATCATCGCATATTCATGCATTATCAAGATAGTTCGGCTTGGCGCTGGCAGCAACATAACGAATATGGAAATCAAGGACAGGGTACCCCAGCGATGGACGGTACGAATCGGACAATGTGGATATTTGAACCTCATGTTGCGGAAAAAGTGTTTGAAGATTACGTTTCTCAATACGATATTGATATTGAAAGAGATGAATGGCTTGATCGAGAAAATGGCGTCCAGCTGAAGGATAATAGAATTATATCGATCACTACACTGAGTGGCACAACATATCAGGGTAAAATGTTTATTGATGCAACCTATGAAGGCGACCTGATGGCAGCAGCTGGGGTGAGTTACCACGTGGGAAGGGAAGCTACCAGTGTCTATGGGGAGAAATGGAATGGTATACAGACAGGCGTGCTTCATCACGGTCATTGGTTCAAAAGCGACATTAGTCCATACGTCGTTCCTGGGGATAGTACCAGTGGTTTATTATATGGTGTTTCTGCCGATGACCCAGGGACATTTGGTCAGGGAGATAATCGAATACAGGCATATTGCTTTAGAATGTGTTTGAGTAATCATCCTGAAAATTCTGTGCCTTTTCAAAAACCTGAAGGTTATAATGCACAGGATTATGCATTACTGGGCCGAGTATTTGCTTCGGGTTGGCGCGAAACTTTTCAAAAGTTCGACCCGATACCCAACAAGAAAACTGACACGAATAATCACGGACCATTTAGCACTGACTTTATAGGCGCAAATTACAAGTATCCGGATGCTAGTTATGAGGAGCGAAAAGAGATTAGCAAAGCGCATGAACACTATCAAAAAGGATTAATGTATTTTTTGGCGAATGATCCACAGGTACCCAGTGAAGTGCGAGATCAAATGGCTAAATGGGGACTCGCAAAAGATGAGTTTATAGATAATGGTAACTGGCCGCATCAATTATATATTCGAGAAGCACGTCGAATGATTGGCTCCTATGTAATGACAGAACATGATACATTCAGCGAAAGAAAGATTACGGACCCTGTAGGAATGGGATCCTATGCACTGGACTCCCATAATGTACAACGTTATGTAAAAAGTGATGGTTTTGTACAGAATGAGGGAGATATAGGTGTAGCGCCTAAAGGTGGTCCTTATCAGATTTCTTATGGTTCCCTTGTGCCGAAGCAAGGTGAATGTGCAAATCTTTTGGTGCCTGTTTGTGTCTCGAGTTCACATATAGCCTTTGGGAGTATACGCATGGAACCTGTTTTTATGATACTTGGACAAAGTGCTGCTGCCGCGGCAGTACTTGCTCTTGATGCGAATGTAGATGTACAGCATGTCGATTATAAAGATTTAGAAAAGATCCTGCTCGCTGAAAATCAAGTATTGGCGAAAGTCAAAAAATAATCTGTACTAAAGTTAAAAGATATGGAACTAGTACTTTTTAATTTATATTTTGCTTAATCTTGAATAATTACTTTTTTCAAGTTATTGATTTGAAATTTCAAAAAAATAACTTTGAAAAAAAGATTGCCGGATTAAAGTAAAAATCAAATGTATTCGTCTATTCTATTATGGATAGGGTCTACCCAGAAAACATGGCAGAAAGAAATGCTAAATCTTTTGCGACTGTTGTAAAAACATACGGTAGTCAACTAATGCACTTTGTTAAGGCAAGGGTTAGCAAACCTGTTGATGCAGAAGATATTTTGCAAGAGGTTTGGTATCAGTTTTCTAGAATAAGTGACATTGACGGATTAGAGAATGCAGGAGCGTGGTTGTACTCTGTTACGCGTAATAAGATTACTGATAACTATAGAAAAAAGAAAAATGACTCTCTGGACGATCTTACCTCTGGCACAGATGATGACGATTTCTCTCTTGAACACTTATTAGTAGCTGATGACAGCAATAATCCTGAGCTGAAAATTTTCAAAGATGTGTTTTGGGACGAATTGATGAAAGCACTCCAAGAATTACCTGAAAATCAGCGATCCGTCTTTATCCGTAATGAAATCGAGGACATGACACTTAAGGAAATCGCTGAAAAAGACGGCGTAAATTTGAAAACAATTATTAGCCGTAAAGGATATGCCGTGAAGCATCTACGTCTCCGGATGAGGGCTTTATATGAAGAGTTAAAATATTAATAGGAGTAGCGATGAATAGAAATATGAGAAAAAAGAGCAAAGGAAAAATTGCGCTAATAATCTTAGCGGTGATTACGATGGTTCTGTTAGTTGTCGCTTTAGTGCAGTGCTTATGGAACTGGCTTCTACCTGATATATTTGGTTTGAAGGAAATTTCGTATTGGCAAGCATTTGGTTTATTTATCCTTGCAAAATTACTTTTTGGCGGAAAACCTGGAAAACCAGGTGGATTCCGTGGTAGATGTAATGAAAACACAAAGAGCGAGGAAATGGATGACATTTCTGCTGAGGACAGGGACCGCTTACGCGAAGAATGGAAACGCCGGTTTAGAGACAAATGTGGTTTCTAAGCAAATTTTCTTTAGCAACTTAATACCTCCCACTGATCGGCCATTGTAGCCATATCAAGGGAGGTACTATCTTATAAACAGATTGACCACTAACCTTTAAACCCATAGTTAAACCTGATTTCAGGCTAAAATTCGTATCAATGGCTCTAAGAATTTAAACTACTTACGTTAACGCTATGGTCGACTGTGATTCTACTACTTTAATTTTTTGAATCGCGAGGCTCAAATGCGCAATATAGTCATTTTGATAACTGGCTACTCGTTCAGCCGTGGCATTTTTTTCTAAATCATGAAAATGAAAACCCGGAATGCGTTCCATTCCTACAAATTGATTCATTTTATGAAATCCAAACAGAATCCCCTCATCGACGCTGGTTTGATCAAAGAATTCTCCTTCTAAGGTAAATGCGGTATCTGGTGCGTTCCATGTTGTGGTAACCATATATTTTTTACCTTGCATCAGACCACCTTTTCCATAATTGATAGCAGGATTTTTTCTGCTTCTACCGTCGCTCGCGTACATTCCATTCTGATGACCCGCATTAAAAACCTGATCAATATAATATTTGAACCGGTTGGGTACCTGAAACCACCATATAGGTGTATGATATATTACCAAATCAGCCCATTTGAAATTTTCAACCTGCTCTGATGCATCGAAGTCTTCATTTATATTAAATATTCGTATAGAATCTCCTGATTTCTCAAAGAACTCACTTGTCCAATTAGTTAATGAATTATTAAATTTTCCTCCTGAATGAGAAAATCGCTGACCAGCATTTACGATGAATATGTTCATATTATTTATAATTTTTATTATCAATAGTACAAAGTTCTATTATTTTTATTTACTTTTAAAATAATTTAAGTTTAGGACATCTATTATAATAATTATAGTTATGCGTTGGAATTTAGAATGGTTAAGGACATTTAGAGCTATATACGAGACGGGTACATTATCTGCGGCGGCTCTCGAATTATATATTTCTCAACCGGGCGTCAGCTTACATTTAAACTCGCTAGAGGCATTCACAGGGTATAAATTGTTTGACCGGGCAGCACGAAAAATGGTACCAACTGAAAAGGGGAAGATTTTATACAATTTTGTTCTCGAACCATTGGGGAAATTAGAACAAGCTGAGCAGCAGTTTCATAAACGAACGCAAGCGGAACGCGCTACGATTTCCGTTGGGATGTGTTTTGAAACGTTTCAATACACCTTAGAAGAGCATGTCTCGGATTTACCTTTCAATTTAATTATAAAATTTGGTCAACACCTGCAAATGCGGCAGGATCTAGATAACGGATTGTTGGACTTAATAGTCACCCCACGTATTGGTAATGAGAAAAATTTAGATTACCAACCGTTCTCCAAAGAAAAAATTGTCTTAATAGCTGGTAACAAAACAGACACATCAGCCTTAGAGAGTTTTCTTTCTCGTGGTGATACTAAACCTGCTGTAGCATACTTGAAAAATCAATTATGGTATAGTACAGCAGCTGATATGGATCATCTGAAAGATTTTTGGATGCGTCATTTTGGTGTACACCCTGATTTCTCGCCAAATTATATTGTACCAAATATTTCGTCGATTGTTC